>ERZ779885.1556-NODE-1556-length-22970-cov-11.913725_pt1 | contig 22970 bp, 15 predicted proteins | sample MGYA00511554_ERZ779885 | MGnify/ENA primary metagenome ERZ779885 (study PRJEB29588, sample SAMEA2160998) | human gut metagenome | biome: human gut; feature: human-associated habitat; material: faeces | place: Denmark | collected 2008/2010 ... | reverse complement strand
ATGGAGGACGGAGCCAGGGGGATGAATTTCTGCATGAGCATACGAGGGTACAGCAAGGATGTCCCTCTCCTATGGATCAGCGATCAGGCAGAATTTGAACCCCAAAGCTGCAGGATGCGGGTAGATGACTTTTGGGTGAAGCCTGTGACGGAATATCAGCTGCGGGAGGCAGTATCCCAGCTGCTTCAGAAAGCAACGAGAAGGAACGAACAACGTGAGGAGGATGAATAAAATGAAATGGAAATGGAAATGGAAACGGCCGGCCGCATGTTTACTGGCGGCGGCAATGATTTTTACGATGCCGGGAGTTCCGGCATCTGCGGTGGAAGCGGGTGTATCCGCCGTCCATACGGGGTTGTGCAAGCATCACCCGAAACATACAGAGGACTGCGGATATACGGAAGGAACCGAAGGGGCAGACTGTGAACATGAGCATACTGAGGATTGTTACACCCCTGTGGAGAAGTGTATCCATAAACATGACGAAAGCTGTTACCCTGTTTTGGAAGGCAGCGTATCAGAAAATACGGCGACCTCATCTGAAGTAGAGGAGGCCCAGCCGACCGAGTGTACCCATGAATGCAGTGAGGAAAGCGGCTGTATCACAAAAAAATTAAGCTGTCTTCATGAACGCGGCGAGCATGACGATAGCTGCGGCTACATCCCGGCCACAGAGGGGACGCCCTGCGGGTATACCTGCGAGCAGTGCAATTCCCAGGACAGCGGGCTTGTTCCTGGCGTGTCCGGGAATGCTCCGGCGGAGTGCATCTGCGAGACCCACTGTGAGCAGGGGGCGCTCAATCCCGACTGTCCCATCTGCTCTGCGGAAGATGCAGACCTCTCTGCCTGCAAGGGAACAGAGCAGGCAACGCCCCTGATGGCAGCTGCGGCAAGCACTGAAGGAACCATCTCCGGCGATGTTACCTGGGAGAACCAGACCATAACTACCCCGGTGAGACTGACCGGCGACACAACAATCACGCTGAAAGGCGAGAATACCATTACGATTTCCGATACTGCTGAGCTCTCCGCTCTGGAAATGGATTATCGTAGTCTGACCATTCAGGGAAGCGGCAGTCTGACGGTCACTGTTCCTGACAGGAAATATGGTATTGCGGATTCCGCCTACAGTGACACCGCCGGCGGGAAGCTTACCATAAAAGACGGGGCAAAGATAACCACCAACGGCGGTACGTTCGGCTTGAGCGCTAAAACCATCGTGATTGAGAATGGAACGCTGAATCTAAAAAATTCCGGTTACGGTATTGACACTGCATCCCTGACCATGAACGGAGGAACCCTTTACGCCACCGGAAAATATGGTGCGATTTCGAATAGTTATGGAAAGGCCCGAAACATCAACAGCAACCTGACCGTTCTGTATTCGGAAAATCAGAATGCAAACACAGACGATATGTCGGTCGGCACAGCGGACGATACGACAAAAGAAGGGGACGTCAAGACCATCTATATCGCCCAGATGGCGCCCCGCGCAAGCCTGACCGTCGGCGCGCAGCAGGGAACCCTACAGGAAAGCTTAGGCCGTCAGACGGCGACCTTCTCCGTGACCGGCAGCAAGGTCAAGATGGATACCCTGAACGTGGAATTGGAGGGCAAACCCACCGGTCTGACGGTGGAAAAATCCGCTGACAACCAGACCATCACCGTTACCGCCGACAGCACCGTTAAGGAGGGCCGCTATAAGCTGAAGCTGACCGCAGACAGCGAAAATGGTTTCTCTCCCGCTAAGGCAACCGCCACCGCAACGGTCACCGTCGCCACCGCGCCCAGAAACCCCATTACCATAAAAAAGCAGGCGGAGGTCGTATATGAGAAATTAGATGGGGAAAGTGTAGCGGTTGTCGATGTCAGCGCCTCTCTGGAAAGCGGTCAGTCCGGTAAAATCACCTATCAGTGGTATGTGAACGGAAAAGAATTTCAGGGCACAGGCAGCGGCAGTTATAAAATCATCCTGACCCAATCCGACCTGACCCAAGTGGAGGGCAGGAACTGGGAGTACAGCGGCCAGGTCTACTGCAAGCTGTCCTATAATAAATATACCGTAAATACAGACACGGTCGCCGTTACCGTTAACACCTGCCCCCATGCAAAATACACCCACGATGGCAAATGCCAACAGTGCGGCGAACCGTGCAGCAAGGATGTGCTCTTTATTCGCAACGGTATCCCCTATACGTTTGAAGGCGATAACCCTGATGTTGGGTTCATTCTGTTCTCCGGCGGAACCGCTTATTTTGTGCGGGATACTAACGCAACCTTGAAAGCGGGGAACGGCGATACGGCGAACATGGACATTACGCTGGATCTGCAGGGCCACAAGGTCAAGACGCTGGATCTGCAAAATTTCCCGTACAAGAGCGTTACCATCAAAAACGGCACGATAAATGACATTGCCACCAGCGCCCCCGCGGTGTTGATATTAGACAGCGTTACAACAAGCGCGGGCACCCTTGATAAACTGTTTACCCTGACGGTAAAGGGCAACTGCGTGTTTCAGCATCAGGTGAATTTCCTCGGGAAAACCCAGCTCCAGGGCGGCACGTTCCAAGGTGGAATCAATGCAGCACTTGGTGAGGAGGCCCTGGCTCTGCTGGCAGACGGATATGCCTTTGCAGACGCTAATAGCAACGAAATTTTGAACGTTTCCAATGTAGATATTGCGAATAGAGCGGTCAAGGTGGTCGCGCATACCGACCAATATCAGAACGGCAAATGCGCCTGCGGCAGAATCTGCGACCATGCGGGCAAGGTGGACAGCGCCGGTTACTGCAAATTCTGCCATGCGCTGGTGGAGGCATTTGAAACCGGCGGCAAGCGATACACCAGTCTGGAAACAGCGCTGGCTGCCGCGCAAGACGGTGACACGATCACGCTGCGGGGGCCTTTGGACATCGAGAACGCAGAGCCTATCGAAATCAGCAAAAATATTATACTGAACTTGAATGGACACACCCTGAGCAAATCCCGTGAGGAGGCGCTTCTTTGTATCCTCGGCTCCGATGTAGCCATAACAAACGGCAAGGTGCAAAGCACCTGTGTCTCCAAGTCCGCTAATGCGGTGGAAGTTGGAAAATTTGACCACACAGGCGCAAAGCTGACGCTGGACAATGTCACCCTGGAGGGAAGCGTAGGCGGCGGAACTGGCGTCCGTGGATTTGGGCTTTTCTTCCTTACCGGGAACGAAGCCGTGGTAACGAGCGGCACGTTCACCGGCGGCATCTACACGGAGGGAACGCTGAGCATGTCCGGCGGCAACGCGGATCAGCTGAAATTGGGATATAATAGCAATATTCGTGTGACCCTGTCCGGCGGCTCCTTTAACAGCATCAAAATCCCGAAGAACCCAGATTACCAGTCCCTGCTGGCAGAGGGCTATGCCTATCGGAAGCAAGACGGCGCATTGGTCAAACTGTCGGAGATGAATGAGAATACTGCCGTAACTGTTGTGAAGTGTAGCCACCCGGATGAGCATTCCGGCGGGAATGTCTGCCCCTACTGCGGCTATGCCGCTGAGGTAACAAAGACGGACGGCAGCATTTCCTACCATCGGGCGGCAGACACGGCCATCGCCGCAGCCAACGGCGGTACAGTGAAGCTACTGGCAGATGCAGGCGAGATCACCATCAGCAGCCCGCTCAAGCTGAATCTGAACGGTAAGACGGCGGCAAAGCTGACCGTCACCGGAGATGTCACGCTGGCATCTCTGCTGCCGGAGGGCTACGCGTTTAAGAGAGGTAGTACCTGGATCAGCGACCCTAGCGGTACGGAGCTGACCAACGTTTCTATGGCCAAGATCCCCATCAAGAGCATGGACTATCCCACCGAGATGAGCATGACTTATGGCGGTACGGGGACGCTTCTTGTCAAGGTAGCGAAGGAAACCGGCACAGGCGCTGTAAGCTTCCAGTGGTACAAGGTGGAGGACGGCAACGAGAAAGCAGTTGGCAGTGCGACAACAAAGAATCAATTTGATCTTTCTGCACTAAAGCTGTCCGCAGGCAATCATACCTTCCGCTTTTCCGCCACTTGTGACGGCTACGAGAAGATGAGCGAGGATATTGCTGTGACGGTACAAAAGGCCAGCATCGGCGCAAACCGCATCACGCCTCCCACAGCGCAGGAAAACCTGACCTATACCGGCCAGGAGCAGGCGCTCATTACCGCAGGCAGCGTGGCGAACTATGGCACTATGCAGTACAGCCTGACCGAGAACGGTACATACAGCCAGGACATCCCTACCGGCACCGATGGCGGAACGTATACCGTGTGGTATCGGGTGATTGGCGATGAAAACCACAACGATACCGCACCCGCCAGCGTGACGGTCAGGATTGGAAGGAAACCGCTGACGATCACCAAGGTAGCGTGTGCGGACAAGATCTACGACGGCACGACAACCGTGAAAACCACCAGCGTGATCTTCGACAACGTGACCTTGAACCGAGGCACAGACTACACCGTGACCGCCAGCTTTGACGATGCCAGTGTGGGCAACGGCAAGAACATCACTGCCACAGTGACCCTGATGGGGCAGACCGCGAAGAATTACGCCCTGGAGCAGAGCAGCTTCATGACCACTGGCAGCATCACCAAGGCCGCTGCGCCTGACTTCACCAAGGAAACTGCGCTCGACATTGTAAACGGCCACGAAAAGACCTACACTGTGACGCTCCCCACTCTGCCCCCGCTGGAAACGCCCAAAGAGTATGGTGCGCCCACCTATGAGATCAGCGAAATCAAACTGGATGGCCGCTACTACACCAGCGGCGCGAAGGTGGAAAACGGCAAGCTGATCCTGCCGATTCAGAAAAATGACGTGAAAACCACCGGCCCTGTGGGCACAGTGACCGTGGTAATCAAGAGCACAAACTATGCGGACATCACGCTGACCGTCAATGTCAATGCGACCAACAAGCTTCTCCCTACTGTTACGGCACCTACGGCAAACGCCCTGACCTACAATGGTACAGAACAGGCGCTGGTTACAGCAGGCAAGACCACTGGCGGCACGATGCTCTACCGGCTTGACAATTCTGAGTGGAGCGAGCAGATCCCCACAGCGAAAAACGTGGGGAAATACACCGTTTGGTATAAGGTTCAGGGAAACGCAGAGTACGCAGATGTGGCAGAACAAAGTTTGACTGTGACCGTTTCCAACCAGCCTTCCGGCGGCGGCGGAGCATCCGGTGGTGGCGGAGCATCCGGTGGTGGCGGCGGTGGCGCAGCCCCGGCTCCGACACCGGCTGATGCGGATGTCATCACAGTCAAAGAAGACAACAAGGATAATACGAATGCAAAGCCGGGTGCGGAAACCGACACAACTATAACAACCAAGACGACCGTCAAGAATACGACGACCGAAACGACCAAGAACGAGCAGGGTCAGGATGTTTCCAAGACCATAGCCAGCGTTTCCAAAGACCTCGGTGACAAACTGCTCGATCAGGCGGTTTCCAATAAGTCCGATACGATCGAGATCACTGTGAAGTCCAGTGACGCGAATAACGGCAGTGGCGCAGGCAGCACAGGCGCGGCGGACAGCGTGAAAGCAACCGAAGTCGAGCTGCCAAAGGCGACCGTCAACGCGATCGCCAAGGACACGAACGCCGACCTTGTCATCAAGACCGACAACGGCGAAGTCGTCCTCGACAACAAGACCTTAGAAACGATTGCAGGAGCAGCCAATGGTGACACCGTAACCATCGTGGTGGGCGAAAACACCCGGCTCAAGGAAACGCAGAAACCGGCGGAGAAGATCGTCGGCAAGAACGGCACGCTCTTCGAGCTTGTCGCGAAGATTGGCGAAAAACACCTGCATCAATTTGAAGGCGGCAAGGCTTATGTGATTCTGCCGATGCCGGATAAGCTCAAAGGCAAAGACATCCTCGTGATCTACATCGACGACAACGGCCTCTGCAAGATCCTGAACCACAGCGTAGTGAAGATCGGCGCAGAAGATTACATTCGCTTCACGACGACCCACTTCTCGACCTTCGCAGTCGTCGACAAAGACGAAGCAGAGCGGTTAATTAAAGAACAGAACGCCGCCCACGTCAAAGAACTGATGAAGAGCGCGAAGTTCAAAGTGACCACCACTAAGACGAGCAAGAAATCCGTCAAGGTACAGGTCGCAGCCAAGAGCAGCAAGACCATGATCTCCGACATCAAGTCGCTGGGCTACACGGTCAAGTACCAGTTCTATCGCTCGACGAAGAAGACCGCAGGCTACAAGCTGCTCAAGACAAGCAGCAAGAACAGCTTTATCAGCACCAAGGGCACGAAGGGCAGAAAATATTACTACAAAGCCCGCGTGTTGGTCTATGACGGAAGCAAACTTGTGGATAGGAGTGCACTCAAGCAGTGCAGCTATGGCGCAAGACGTTAATGCAAAACTGATTTTTTGCTAACAGAATATAGAATTTTTACTTAGGGCTGACTGTAACAGGTCAGCCCTATTTCTTTGATGGGACAATACTGATAATAACGATACTGATTATAGTGATACTGATCTTATCCTTTTCTATCCCTTTTGAGAGAAAAAACAATTTTTTCTCAAAGGGCTTTTTATTTATATTTTGCGCACGATTCCAATCTTTCTTTCTAAACATACTGTAATCACAGAGAAAATTATACCTAACATATCCAATGTTAATATGCGTTGCTTGAAGCAACGGGCAGTCCAACATACAATGAAGGTAACGATTGGAAGGAAGGAGGTTATCCATAATGCTGAACGAAAATATTAAAGCAATCAGGAAATCAAAAGGACTTTCACAAGAGGAACTTGCTGTTAAGCTGAATGTGGTTCGACAGACAATTTCCAAATGGGAGCAAGGGTTGTCTGTTCCTGATTCTGATATGTTGATTTCTATATCAGAAGTGTTAGAAACACCAGTAAGTACTTTGCTTGGAGAAACGATTTCCGAGTCGAAAGCTGATGATTTAAGAGCAATTTCTGAAAAGCTTGAGGTCATAAACCTTCAATTAGCACAAAGAAAACAAGGAAGGCAAAAAGCAATTCATTGGTTTTTTATTTTCTTATGTGTGATTATAGTAATTGCTTTTGCGGTTTTAATTTTGCTGAATAGTCCATACTTAGGTTGGGATTACAGTGACCCGGAAAACGCAGTTATTGGAGTTGGCTTTCACGCAATGGAGTGGTTGTTCACAAGAATAGCACCACTTGTTTTGATTGGTGCTGCCATTGGAGCCTTTATGACACGAAAAAATAAGACCCGCTACAAGTAAAACCTGCCCTGATGGAGCGTAAATGCTCCGTCGGGGCAATTTTTATAGGAAGAATCGCAAACTACCGTGAATCTGTGTTTGTCAATATAATATGGATAATCACAGAGGAACTTGCGATAGAATATTATGGTATGTCGGATCAGGTTTATTATGATGTTTATGTGTCTTCTGCAACACGGTTCCGGGAATTTGAATTTGACGGATATACCTATAAGTACATTCACGCAAAGACACAGGATGGTGTTGAAAATGTACAGTTTAGTGGCGGCGTTCGTGTGACAGATATGGAAAAAACGCTGGTTGACAGTGTGAAAGATATGGACAGGATTTCGGGGCTCGAAGAAGTGACTGCATTTATTCAGTCCATCAGAAAGTTAAATGAAGATAAGCTTTGCAGGTATATGGCTGAATACGGGAGCCAGTTCCTGTATCAAAAAATGGGATATCTGCTGGAAAACTATGCTTCGGTATCAGGGGTAACAAAAGAATTGTATCAGGTATGTCTGGAACAGACTGGCAAAAGTAAAAGATATCTTTCAAAAGATGTTTTTGAAGGAACATACAATGCAAAAACCAAAGGGTTAAAGGCAGCTCTTAAATTTGCGAAAGAACATGATATGTGTATGACGGAAGCACAGATTCAAGGTGCCAATAATATGTAAATTTCCAGCCTAAGATGCTTTTAGGGCTATTCCAGGCTGGAAATTAAGGTAATAGTTAAGTTATTAAGTATCTTTACGAAGTATGTCGAGATATTCAGTATAAGAATATATTTTTGCTTTTCCGGATTTGTCTGTTTGCTTCAGGATTCCATCTTCAATCAGGATAGAGACTACCTTTGACACAGTGTTATATGACATTTCAAGAGTTGTAGCGGTCTTCTGTATATCTATAATCGGATTGGATTCCAAATAGGAAAACACTTTAAGAACGCTGGTTCGCTGCCTTTTTGTAAGAGAGTCAAATAATTTTGTGCTTTTATCGTGTAACGCAGTAAGACGGTCGATTGTATGGATTGCATCCTCCGCAGAATCAGCAAATGCCTGAAGGAAAAATGAAATCCACTGTTCATAATCACCAGTACGTCGTACCTGTGTCATGCGGTCATAGTATTCGATGCGGTTCATCTTGAGGTAATAAGAAATATAAAGTGCCGGAGTAGACAGAATATCTTTTTCCATTAGGAAGAGTGTAATAAGAAGTCGTCCAACACGTCCATTACCGTCAAGGAAGGGGTGCGTGGTTTCAAATTGATAGTGGATTAAAGCGGCTTGAATCAAAGGGTCAAGAGTATCATCACTATTGATGTATTTTTCAAGGTCAGACATGGCCGTTAGCATGTCTTCCGGATTTGGTGGAATATAACGAGCGTTTTTGAGAGTACTTCCCTGACCGCCGATCCAGTTTTGTGAATAGCGGAATTCGCCAGGATTCTTTTCCTGTCCTCGCACGCTTTCCAAAAGAACTGCATGAGTTTCTTTGATCAGACGATTGCACAAAGGTAATGTTTTCAGCCGTTCAAGAGCAAATTCAGTGGCGCGGATATAGTTAACAACATCGGAAACATCTCGATTGGTGTTTTCTTCAATCAGAGGATTCAAGATATCCTCAAGGGTGCACTGTGTTCCTTCAATCTGTGAGGAAAGAAGGGCTTCTTTACGGACATACATGGAAACAAAAAGTCCCATGTTTGGTATACGGGAGGAAAGCCCTTCAAGTGTTGCTATTTTTTTGTTTGCATCAATAAGTTTCGTGAGAAGCTCACCAGATACCTCGATAGGAGGATTCGGTGGAAGCGGAGCTGGCCGAAAGGATTCATACGCCATTTCGCCTGACAGATTACCCACGAGTGTTCCTGCTCGGTTTGTCATAATTGTTTCCTTTCCTCCGAAAAACGGAAATTGAAATTTCTAGGCCTATTTTAGCATAGAAATTTCAAGAAATCAATGTATCGTGAAAATACAGTACAAAAGAAAATTCAAGAAAACGGCTTTTTGCGAAATTTCTTGCCGAAAATTATCGTAGAAATTTCAAGTTAAGCGTCCCTTATTTGTAGCACATTGAGGTCAGAGCCTATGAAGTTAGTAAATATCCACTTGACAGAGATATCGGTTTTGTTATACTATTGGATTTAATAAAGGGGAGTAACCTACGTTTAGAGATAGGCGTTTGTAGTGTCGTCAGTACGATGGAAACATCCGGTGCTGCAGGGAAATGGTGAGACTTTTATTGCATTTTTGTTATGCAATAAGGGTTTCTTTTTTTTATCATTTTATTAAAAATCTTTCATTGCATAAAAATTACAGTTGATGCTATTTTTTCTAAAATGTTGATGTCTATACATTTTGAACTTTCCAAATGTTGATATATAAACTGCTATAAAGATAATGTCAAACAGCCTTGCGGGCAAATGAAACAGTTGACAGCTGAAAAAACCAATGATAAGATAAATGCACTCAAATTATAACAGAACAGGCTTACAGTCAGAAAAGGATCAGAATTTCAGTTCTGATTATTTTTTTGTATTTTATTCCATTGACAAGGAATGTTTAGGCTTGAAAAAAAGTAAAATTTCAGTTATAATACGAACAAACGTTTGCGACGTAAAAATTATTTCCTGATTTGCAGTAAGCAATCTGGTTGATGTTGATATATAGAAAGAAAGGAAATGTAACAGACATGGCAAAGAAAAACACCTATGATGCAGGGAGCATCTCTGTCCTGGAAGGCCTGGAGGCGGTTCGTAAGCGCCCGGGAATGTACATCGGAAGTGTTTCACGAAAAGGATTAAATCATCTCATTTATGAGATCGTAGATAACGCAGTAGATGAACATCTGGCAGGATACTGCAGTTTGATCCATGTGATTCTGGAGAAGGATGGTTCCTGTACGGTTACGGATAATGGAAGAGGAATCCCGGTAGATATGCATGAGAAAGGAGTATCGGCAGAGAGACTTGTATTTACAACTCTTCATGCAGGCGGTAAATTTGATAATTCTGCCTATAAGACCAGCGGAGGACTTCATGGAGTAGGCTCTTCGGTTGTGAATGCCCTGTCTACATATCTGGACATTAAGATCAGTCGTGACGGATATGTGCATCATGATCACTATGAACGGGGAATCCCGACCATTGAACTTGAGGAAGGGCTGCTGCCGAAGCTGGGTAAGACCAGACAGACCGGAACAAGTATCAATTTCCTCCCTGACCCGGAGATTTTTGAAAAGACCAGATTCTCAGCAACAGAAGTAAAGAGCAGACTTCATGAGACTGCATATCTGAATCCGGAACTGACTATTCGCTTTGAGGATAAAAGAGGCGCAGAGGTCGAGGATATTACCTATCATGAGCCGGACGGTATCATTGGATTTATCAAGGATCTGAACCACAGTGCGGAAGTCCTGCATGATCCGGTTTACCTGAAAGGGGAAGCAGACGGCATTCAGGTAGAGGTGGCATTCCAGTTTACCAATGAATTTCGTGAGAATGTACTGGGCTTCTGTAATAACATTTACAATGCAGAGGGCGGTACTCATCTGACCGGATTTAAGACTACATTTACTACAGTCATGAATACTTATGCGAGAGAGATTGGTGTTCTTAAAGACAAGGATCCGAACTTCACAGGTGCAGATATCCGTAACGGAATGACAGCAGTTGTTTCCATCAAGCATCCGGAACCGCGTTTCGAGGGGCAGACCAAGACAAAGCTGGATAATCAGGATGCATCACGCGCAACCGGAAAGGTTGTAGGAGAGCAGATGGTACTCTATTTTGATAGAAATCTGGAGACTCTTAAGACCATCCTTTCCTGCGCAGAGAAAGCAGCAAAGATTCGTAAAACAGAGGAGAGGGCGAAGACGAATCTTCTGACAAAGCAGAAATATTCCTTTGACTCTAACGGAAAGCTGGCAAACTGCGAGAAGAAGGATCCTTCCCAGTGCGAGATCTTTATCGTAGAGGGAGATTCTGCGGGAGGTTCCGCAAAGACTGCCCGCAACCGTAATTATCAGGCAATCCTTCCTATCAGAGGTAAGATCCTGAATGTGGAGAAAGCAACCATTGACAAAGTGCTTGCCAATGCGGAGATCAAGACCATGATCAATGCATTCGGATGTGGATTCTCCGAAGGATACGGAAATGACTTTGATATTACGAAGCTTCGTTACGACAAGATTGTGATCATGGCTGATGCCGATGTGGATGGGGCGCATATTTCCACACTGCTCCTGACTTTATTCTATCGTTTCATGCCGGATCTGATTACTGAGGGACATGTGTATATTGCCATGCCGCCATTATATAAAGTCATGCCTAAGAAGGGGCAGGAGGAATACCTGTACGATGATAAGGCACTGGAGAGATACAGACGTGCCCATAAGCCGGGAAGCTTTACTCTTCAGAGATATAAAGGTCTGGGCGAGATGGATGCGGAGCAGCTCTGGGAGACGACTCTGAATCCGGAAACTAGAATGATGAAGCGGGTGGAGATTGAAGATGCGAGACTTGCATCAAGCGTGACAGAGATTCTGATGGGAAGCGATGTCCCGCCGAGAAAGAAATTTATCTATGAGCATGCACAGGATGCAGAGCTGGACATCTGATTTCGCCGGAGTGTTATGTGGAAATTAAGACAGATACATGGATATGTGTCTGAGATGGAGGAAAGAAATTAAATGGAAACAAAACAGGAGAATGTGATTCCCACCGACTATGCGGAGGTCATGCAGAAATCCTATATAGATTATGCCATGAGTGTTATTATCTCCAGAGCCCTGCCGGATGTGCGTGACGGATTGAAGCCTGTACAGAGAAGAACCCTGTATGATATGTATGAACTGGGCATCCGTTATGACAGGCCCTACAGAAAATGTGCCCGTATCGTAGGGGATACCATGGGTAAATATCACCCCCACGGTGACAGTTCAATCTACGAAGCGCTTGTGGTAATGGCTCAGGATTTTAAGAAAGGCAAAACACTGGTCGACGGACATGGAAACTTCGGTTCCATCGAGGGCGACGGTGCAGCGGCCATGCGATATACAGAAGCCAGACTGGAGAAACTGACACAGGATGTCTTCCTCGAAGATCTGGATAAGAATGTAGTAGATTTTATGCCGAACTTTGATGAGACAGAGAAGGAACCGGTGGTACTTCCTGTCAGAATCCCGAATCTGCTGGTAAACGGAGCAGACGGTATTGCAGTCGGTATGGCAACCAGTATTCCGCCTCACAATCTGGGTGAAGTGGTAGATGCGGTGAAGGCATATATGAAGAATAACGATATCAGTGTCAAAGGGCTGATGCGCTATCTCAAGGGACCGGACTTTCCGACAGGTGGTCTGGTAGTAAATAAAGATGACCTGCTCAGGATTTACGAGACAGGAACAGGGAAGTTGCGTGTCAGAGGTAAAGTGGAGACAGTGAAGCTTAAAGGCGGCAGACAGCAGCTTGTGATCACAGAGATTCCTTACACAATGATCGGGGCAAATATCGGAAAATTCCTGAATGATATTGCGTCTCTTGTGGAAAACAAGAAGACAACAGATATCGTGGATATTTCCAATCAGTCTTCCAAAGAGGGAATCCGTATTGTTCTTGACCTGAAGCGTGACGCAGATGTAGAGAATCTTACCAATATGCTCTATAAGAAGACAAAGCTGGAAGATACTTTTGGCGTGAATATGCTGGCAGTTGCGGATGGCAGACCGGAGACTCTGAGTCTGAAGCAGGTGATCGAGCATCACGTAGATTTCGTATTCGATGTCACGACCAGAAAGTACACCACACTTCTGAATAAAGAGCAGGAGAAGAAAGAAATCCAGGAAGGTCTGATCAAGGCATGTGATGTGATCGACCTGATCATCGAGATCCTGCGAGGAAGCAAGAACAGAGAACAGGTAAAGAAATGCCTGGTTGACGGTGTGACAGAAGGAATCAGGTTCAAGAGCAAATCAAGCGAGAAAGCTGCGCAGAAGCTGCATTTCTCAGAAAAACAGGCAGCTGCGATCCTGGATATGCGTCTGTACAAACTGATCGGTCTGGAGATCGAGGCACTTCAGGCAGACTATGCAGAAACAATGAAGAACATTGCCATTTATGAAGATATCCTGAATAATTATGATTCCATGGCAGAAGTGATCATGAAAGAACTGGATCAGATTAAGAAAGAATATGGTACGAAACGCCGCACAGTGATCGAGAATGCAGAAGAAGTTGTCTATGAGGAAAAGAAGATGGAAGAAATGGAAGTCACATTCCTTATGGACCGCTTCGGATATATGCGGACCATTGATACGTCTGCATATGAGAGAAATAAAGAAGCTGCCAATGCAGAGAACAAATATGTGTTTAACTGTATGAATACAGATAAGATCTGTATCTTTACAGATAATGGAAAGATGCACAGTATCAAGGTGGCAGATATTCCGCTGGTTCGTTTCAGGGATAAGGGGACACCGGCAGATAATCTGAGCAATTATGACAGTGCACAGGAACGTATGCTCTATGTAGCACCACTGGCATCTGTAAAAGAAAATACACTTCTGTTTGTCACTGCTGCATCCATGTGCAAGCTGGTGAGTGGTGCAGAGTTTGATGTGGCGAAGAGAACGATCGTGTCTACGAAACTTGCTGAAGAGGATTCTCTGATTTTTGTGGGTTCTGCGGATGAAATGGAACAGGTGGTATTCCAGAGTGAAGGCGGATATTTCTTAAGATTTCAGAAACAGGATATTTCTGCTATGAAGAAAACATCTATCGGGGTGCGTGGAATGAAACTGGCAGAAGGAGATAAGCTGGATCATGCATATCTTCTGGAAAGCCGTCAGGAATATACCATTACTTACCATGATAAACCCTATGTTCTCAACAGGATAAAACTGTCCAAACGGGACAGTAAAGGAATAAAACCACGTATATAAAACCAACAAATCCGCTAAAATCAAGGTTTTTGCAGGAAAAGCCTTGCAATTGCCGGAAATTGGTGTTACAATACATCTAAATTAGAACTTGTTGACAAAGGAGTGGGCGTGAGCCCACTCTTATTTGTTGCATGGAAAGGCAGGTGGGAAAATGAGCAGACGGGAAGAGTATGAAAAGCGCGCAGAGGAACTTCTGGCACCGATCGTAGAACTTAACGGCTTTGAACTGGTTGATGTAGAATATGTGAAGGAAGCAGGTAACTGGTATCTGAGAGGATACATTGACAAACCAGGCGGAATTACAGTAAATGACTGCGAGACAGTCAGCAGAGCATTCAGTGACAAACTGGATGAGAATGATTTTATCGAAGACAGTTATATCATGGAGATCAGTTCGCCGGGACTGGACAGACCGCTGAAGAAAGACAAAGACTTTGAGAGAAACATGGGAAAACTGGTGGAAATCCGTACCTACCGGCCAATCGAGAAGCAAAAAGAGTTCTGCGGGATTTTGACCGCATATGATAGTAACAGTGTGACAATCGATGAGGATGGAACCGAGCGTGTTTTTGATAAGAAAGACACAGCCCTGATACGCCTCGCAATAGAGTTTTAGTTAATTCGGGAGGATAAGAAAAAAAATGAGCAGAGAGTTAAAGGAGGCACTGGATATCCTTGAAAAGGAGAAGAGTATCAGCAAAGATACTCTGCTTGAGGCAATTGAGCAGTCTCTGATCCAGGCCTGCAAGAACCATTTTGGAAAAGCTGACAATGTACATGTAACTATTGATCCGGAAACCTGCGATTTTTCAGTGTGTGCAGACAGAAGTATCGTAGAATACGTAGAGGATCCTGCAATGGAGATTTCTCTGGCAGATGCTTTGAAGATCACATCAAGAGCTGAGATCGGAGGCATGATACAGGTTCCAATCCAGTCTAAGGAATTCGGACGTATTGCGACACAGAATGCAAAGAACGTTATCCTGCAGAAAATCCGCGAGGAAGAACGTAAAGTGCTGTATGATGAATATTATGGAAAAGAGAAAGAAGTAGTAACCGGTATTGTACAGCGTGTGATGGGCAAGAATGTAAGCATCAATCTTGGTAAGGCAGATGCAGTATTAAGTGAGAATGAACAGGTGAAAGGGGAAACCTTCCAGCCGACAGAGAGAATAAAGGTGTATATTCTTGAAGTCAAGGATACCCCGAAGGGACCTCGTATTCTGGTATCCAGAACTCATCCGGGACTTGTGAAACGTCTCTTTGAGTCAGAAGTTGCAGAAGTAAAAGACGGAACTGTTGAGATCAAGAGCATCGCACGTGAGGCCGGTTCCCGTACAAAGATCGCTGTATGGAGCAACGATCCGGATGTAGATGCAGTTGGTGCATGCGTAGGTATGAACGGTGCACGTGTCAATGCAGTAGTTGAGGAACTTCGCGGTGAGAAGATCGATATCATCAACTGGGATGAGAATCCTGCAATCCTGATCGAGAATGCATTGAGCCCTGCAAAGGTTATCGCAGTTATGGCAGATCCTGATGAGAAGACAGCTCTGGTAGTTGTTCCTGATTATCAGCTGTCCCTTGCAATCGGTAAAGAAGGTCAGAATGCACGTCTTGCTGCAAGACTTACAGGATTTAAGATTGACATCAAGAGTGAGACTCAGGCAAAAGAAGCCGGTGATTTCTATGATTATGATGATGACGAGACTGCAGAAGATGCAGCTGAGGCATCAGCAGAGGAAACTTCAGCAGAAGATTCCCTGACAGAAGAAAACGAAGCAGAAGAAGTTTCAGAGGAAGTTCCTGTAGAAGAAGAGCCACAGGCTCAGGAAGCAGGAGAGAATGAAGACGAAGAATAAGATTCCCATGCGCCAGTGTACCGGCTGCAGGGAAATGAAAAGCAAGAAAGAGATGCTCAGAGTTCTTAAGACTACAGAAGATGAGATCGTGCTTGATACTACCGGTAAGAAAAACGGCAGAGGCGCATATCTGTGTCTTTCCAGAGAATGTCTGGATAAAGCGATTAAAAATCATGGACTTGAGCGTTCACTGAAAACTGCGGTTCCGGATGAGGTATACGAACGACTTAAGAAGGAGCTGGAAGATATTGAAAAATAACAGAGTACTGTCGCTGATAGGGCTGGCTACCAAAGCAGGCAAGACCGTAAGCGGAGAATTTTCCACAGAGAAATCTGTAAAGACCGGAAAAGGACTGCTTGTGATCGTTGCTGAGGATGCCTCCGAGAATACAAAGAAGAAATTCAGGAATATGTGCAGTTTTTATGAAGTTCCGATTTTTTTCTTCTCAGATAAAGAGAGCTTAGGCAGAGCAATGGGAAAGGAGTACCGCGCCTGTCTGGCTGTCCAGGATGAGAACTTTGCGAAAGCAATCATGAAGGAGGTATAGCGATTGTCAAAATTAAGAGTACATGAGCTGGCCAGAGAGCTTGGACGACAGAACAGAGAAGTGATCGAGTTTCTGAAATCAAAAGGTGTTGATGTGAGAAGCCATATGAGTATGGTGGATGAGCCTGCGGTTTCGGAAGTAAAGAATAGATTCAGAAAAGACAATAATAACAGGGGAAAGGAGCATATTGCGAAATTGGAGACTCCCAAGACAGAAGAAAAGGTTGTAACAGCAAAATCAGAAGGAGATAAAACTGAAACACCTAAAAAGAAAAAAAATATTATCCGCGTTTTTCATGCACAGAATGCAAGTGACGGAGGAAAAACAAGAAAGAAACCTGTGAAAGCTGAAGGCGAGAGAACAGGTTCACCAAGAAATGCAGAAGGAAGAAATTCCGACAGTTCAAGAACAGACGGTGACAGACCAAGAAGAAATAATAATGACCGCCCAGGTACAGGCAACAGAAGACCGGACGGACAGAACCGTCAGGGAAGACCTCAGGGTGAAGGAAGATCCCAGGGAGGACGTTTTGGCCAGGGAAGAAACCAGGGCGAAGGAAACCGTCAGGGAAGACCTCAGGGCGAGGGAAGATCCCAGGGAGATAACCGCCAGGGAGGACGTTTCGGACAGGGAAGATCCCAGGGCGATGGTCAGGGTCGTCCGGGCGGAAGATTCCAGGGCGATGGAAATCGTCAGGGAGGACGTTTCGGACAGGGAAGACCACAGGGCGAAGGAAACCGTCAGGGAGGAAGACCGCAGGGCAATGGCCAGGGTCGTCCGGACGGAAACAGAAGTGAAGGACGTGACGGACGCTTCGGCGGCAGTCAGGGACGTCAGGGACAGCGCCAGAATACAAGAAAGAATGACGATATGGCATTTGCACCGGAACTGACAAAGACTTCCAAAGACAGCAAGAGAGAAAGAGACAGAGAGAACAAAAACAAGAAAAAAGATTTTGATAAGACACAGAGTGGCGGACGCAGACCAAACCAGGGTGGATTCAATAAGAATTCCAGAATCCCGAAAGCTCTGCAGAAACCGGCTCCGCAGCCAAAACAGGAAGAGAAGAAACCTGAGGTTAAGGAAATCACACTTCCGGAGAAGATGACGATCCGCGAACTGGCAGAAGCTATGAAAATGCAGCCGTCAGTAATTGTGAAGAAGCTCTTTATGCAGGGTATGATGGTTACCGTAAACCATGAGATCGATTTTGAGAAAGCTCAGGAGATTGCTCTGGAATATGATATCATCGCAGAACCGGAAGAGAAGGTAGACGTTATCGAAGAACTCCTCAAAGAGGATGAAGAAGACGAAAAAGATATGGTTTCAAGACCACCTGTAGTCTGTGTTATGGGGCACGTTGACCATGGTAAAACATCTCTTCTGGATGCAATCCGTAAGACAAATGTAACACGTGGAGAAGCCGGCGGTATCACACAGCACATCGGTGCTTCTGTAGTAGAGGTTGGCGGACAGAAGATCACATTCCTGGATACACCTGGACATGAAGCTTTCACAGCTATGCGTATGCGTGGTGCAAACTCCACAGATATTGCAGTTCTGGTTGTAGCAGCTGATGATGGTGTGATGCCTCAGACAGTAGAGGCTATCAGCCATGCGAAGGCGGCAGGCGTTGAGATCATAGTTGCAATCAACAAGATTGATAAGCCAAGTGCTAATATTGAGCGTGTAAAACAGGAACTTTCTGAATATGAACTGATCCCGGAAGACTGGGGCGGAAGTACGATTTTTGTTCCTGTATCCGCACATACAGGAGAGGGAATCGATACTCTTCTTGAGATGATCCTTCTTACAGCCGAGGTATGTGAATTAAAGGCAAATCCGAACCGTTCCGCAAGAGGTCTTGTAATCGAGGCTCAGCTTGATAAAGGTAAAGGTCCGGTTGCCACGATCCTTGTCCAGAAAGGTACTCTTCATGTGGGAGACTTTATTGCAGCAGGAGCATGCAATGGTAAGGTTCGTGCCATGATGGATGATAAGGGACGCAGGATTAAAGAAGCAGGTCCTTCTACTCCTGTAGAAATCCTGGGACTTGGTGATGTGCCGAATGCAGGTGAAATTCTTCTTGCATTTGACAGTGATAAGGAAGCCAAGAACTTTGCAGGTGCATTTGTATCTGAGAACAAGAACCGTCTTCTTGAGGAGACTAAGGGCAAATTATCTCTGGATAATCTCTTTGATCAGATTCAGGCAAGCGATCTGAAGGAACTTCCGCTCATTGTCAAAGCAGATGTACAGGGATCTGTGGAAGCTGTAAAACAGAGTCTGACCAAACTTTCCAATGAAGAAGTGGTTGTAAAGGTGATCCATGGCGGTGTTGGTGCGATCAATGAGTCTGACGTAAGTCTTGCGGCTACATCAAATGCGATCATTATCGGCTTTAATGTCCGTCCGGATGCAACCGCAAAACAGCTTGCTGAGCAGGAAGGTGTAGATCTTCGTCTGTACAGAGTTATTTATCAGGCAATCGAAGATGTAGAAGCTGCCATGAAGGGTATGCTTGATCCTATATTTGAGGAGAAAGTTATCGGTCATGCGGAAGTGCGTCAGCTGTTCAAGGCATCCGGTATTGGTACGATTGCAGGAAGCTATATTCTGGATGGTATCTTCCAGAGAAACTGCAAGGTTCGTATTTCCAGAGAAGGCGAGCAGATATTTGAAGGTGAGCTTGCATCCCTGAAGAGATTCAAAGACGATGTTAAGGAAGTTAAGGCAGGATACGAATGTGGCCTTGTATTTGACGGATTTAACGATGTGAAAGAGGAAGATAAAGTAGAAGCTTATATCATGGTAGAAGTACCGAGATAGTAATGGTTTATAAAGGTAGGGTGCGCGATTCATAGTGTCAGGTACAGTGTGGTGCGCACCTTGACTTGATTGTGGTAATTCAGAAAATAATGTGATCAGGATAGTCGATGATCCGGATTGCTCACAGTATTTGACAGAATTGCCGGATATATAGGAGTAAAACTTAAAATGAGAAAAAACAGTATTAAGAATACCCGGATCAATGGGGAAGTCCAGAAGGAACTCAGCACCATTATCCGCAACGAGATCAAGGACCCGCGTATTCATCCGATGACTTCTGTCATGGCTGTAGAAGTGGCTCCTGATCTGAAAACCTGCAGAGCATATATCAGTGTGCTGGGTGAAAAAGAAGCAAAGGAAGCGACGATCAAAGGTCTGAACAGTGCAGAAGGCTACATCAGACGCCAGCTGGCGCGTAATTTAAACCTGAGAAATACACCGGAGATCCGTTTTATCCTGGACGAATCTATTGAGTATGGTGTAAATATGTCAAAGCTTATTGATGATGTTACCAAGAAAGACAGCAACTCCCACAGACAGGATGAGGAGCAGGATGAGAATTAAAAGAGGATGAGAACATGGAAAATATTGCGGAAATACTGGAAGGTGTGAAAACAATGGGAATCGGCGGACATATCCGTCCGGATGGTGACTGCGTTGGTTCCTGTATGGCGTTATATTTATATGTAAAAACCTATTATCCGGAAATTCAGGCAGATGTGTACCTGGATAATCCCAAACCTGTTTTCGGACATATTGACTGTATGGATGAGATTAAAACAGAGCTGGACGGTGACAAAGAGTATGACCTTTTTGTTACCTGTGATGTAAGTGCAAAAGACAGACTTGCCATTGCAGGTCCATATTTTGACACTGCAAAAAGAACAGCATGTATTGATCATCATATTAGTAACTCTGGATTTGCACAGGTGAATCATATCAGGGGAGAGGTAAGCTCTGCCTGTGAAGTTCTCTATGGGCTTTTTGATCCTGAGAAAGTGGTCCGTACCATTGCAGTGCCGATCTATACGGGAATGGTTCATGACACAGGGGTATTTCAGTACTCTTCAACTTCACCGGAGACCATGCGTATTGCCGGGGAACTGATGAAGACAGGATTCAATTTCAGTAAGATCATTGACGAATCTTTCTATCAGAAAACTTATGTGCAGAATCAGGTAATGGGGCGTGTTCTTGCAGAGAGTATCCTGCTTCTGGATGGAAAATGTATTATCGGATATCTTAAAAAAAGAGACATGGAGTTCTATGGTGTGGATGGCAAGGATCTGGACGGTATCGTCAGTCAGCTTCGCCTTACAGCGGGAGTGGAAGTTGCCATGTTTATCTATGAAGTGGAAACTCAGTCTTTCAAAGTTTCCCTGCGTTCCAACGGAAATGTGGATGTAAGCAAGATTGCAGTATATTTTGGCGGCGGCGGTCATATGAGAGCAGCAGGATGTGATCTTCAGGGTTCTGTGTATGATGTGATCAACAATGTGACAGAACAGATCTGCAAACAGTTTCAGGAGCAGGAAGTCTGATGGATGGAGTAATTGTAATCCGTAAGGAAAAAGGATTCACTTCCCATGATGTGGTGGCAAAGCTTCGGGGAATCCTTCATATGAAGAAAATCGGACATACCGGAACTCTTGATCCGGATGCAGAAGGAGTGCTCCCGGTGGCTCTGGGAAAAGCAACCCGTCTGGTGGATATGATCACAGATAAAGAGAAAACCTATGAGGCAGTGATGCGTCTGGGTGTTATTACGGATACCCAGGATATGAGCGGAACTGTTCTCTCACAGACTACAGAGCTTTCCGTTACAGAAGAAGAGCTTTGCATAGTGGTCAGTTCTTTTGTGGGAGACTATATGCAGGTGCCGCCAATGTATTCAGCACTGAAGGTCAATGGAAAGAAACTCTATGAACTTGCCAGAGAGGGCAAGACTGTGGAGCGTAAACCAAGACCTGTACATTTTTATGAGATAGAAATTCTGGATATCAGTTTTCCGCTGGTGCGTTTTCGTGTGACCTGCAGCAAGGGAACCTATATCCGTACTCTGTGCCATGATATAGGGGAAAAACTGGGCTGTGGAGCTGCCATGGAAAGTCTTTTGCGGACAAAGGTGGGCAGATTTACACTGGATGATGCCATTACCCTGGCGCAGACAGAAGAGGCAGTGCAGGAAGGAACTATAGAGAGTAAAATCCTCGGTATTGAGGAGATTCTTGCAGAGTATCCAAGGGTATGCTGTACAAAAGAAGGGGACAGACTTCTGGCTAATGGAAATCCTCTTGTACAGGCACTGGTCGATGCACAGGAGAAAAACGGATGGATCCGTATGTGCAGCAGTGAAGGCAGTTTTGCCGGAGTTTACCAGTGGGACGAGAAAAGAAACAGGTATTTCCCTGTAAAAATGTTTTAGGAGACATGATGGAATATTTAAGGATTGAGAATGATTTTCCCAGAATTTCACACAGCGCGGTAACACTTGGGAAGTTTGACGGCATACACCGCGGACATCAGAAACTGGTTGAGAAAATTATTGAGCAGAAACAGGAAGGTGCACAGGCGGTTGTACTTGCGCTTGGAACTGCCTCAAGAACAATCCTCACAAAGGAAGAGAGATGTCGTATATTGGAAGAAATGGGAGTGGATATACTGTTGGAATGTCCGCTCACAGAGAAAATACGGCACATGAAAGCAGAGAATTTTATAAAAGAAATACTGATAGGAGATCTGCAGGTTTCCTATGTGGCAGTTGGAGAGGATTTCCGTTTTGGCTATGAGCGGAAAGGAACTCCTGCCATGCTCAAAGAGTTCGGAAAGAAATATGGATTTCATACGGAAGTCCTGCCAAAAAAAATGGACGGACGCCGTAAGATTAGTAGTACCTTTGTCAGGGAAGAACTGAACAGAGGAAATATGGAAAAATTCCGTTTCCTTATGGGAACAGATTTCTCAGTAGAAGGAATCGTTGAACATGGACGTGGAATGGGACATAAATATCTGCTTCCGACCACCAACCTGATCCCTCCGGTAGAGAAACTGATGCCTCCAAACGGGGTTTATATCACAGTATCCCATTTCAGAGACAGAAGTTATCAGGGGATTACCAATGTAGGTCATAAGCCTACTGTTGGCGGCGAGAAGTTTATTGGTGTGGAAACATATCTGTTTGACTGCAATGAAGATCTGTATGGGGAATACTGCAAGGTAGATTTCAAAAAATTCCTCAGACCTGAACAGAAGTTTTCTTCGCTGGAGGCACTGAAGGCACAGCTGGAGAGGGATGCTGTGAAGGGACAGGAATATTTTGAAACTTTGTAAAAAAGAGGTTTACACGCCAGAATCAATGTGCTATACTAACCAAGGTGAATTTAGCCCATGTTCAGGGACCGGACGCTCCGACCATCTCTTAATGTGTGGCGGTCAATCAATAATAATTATAGAATACAGGAGGAAATCACAATGATTTCAAAAGAAAAGAAAGCAGCGATCATGAAAGAATATGCAAGAACTGAAGGCGATACAGGAT
>ERZ779885.1555-NODE-1555-length-22986-cov-5.307357_pt1 | contig 22986 bp, 20 predicted proteins | sample MGYA00511554_ERZ779885 | MGnify/ENA primary metagenome ERZ779885 (study PRJEB29588, sample SAMEA2160998) | human gut metagenome | biome: human gut; feature: human-associated habitat; material: faeces | place: Denmark | collected 2008/2010 ... | reverse complement strand
GGCGGCAGCGGGGGGGAGGCGTTGACCAGAATCAGCGGTCCGCGTCCCGTATCTTCACGGGTGTAAACCTGGCCTCTCATGCTGTCACCTCCAGCTTCTGTCCGGAGGCCTGTACGCTTTTTTCAGCATTCTCTCCGGAATGGCTTTTTTGCACGGGAAGAGGCGCACGCTTCTCCGTCTGCCGTGGGGCGTTTCCCGGCGCGGCGTTTTGCCGTTCTTCCTCTTTTGCGCATTCGCAGGAAGCGTCCTCAAATGCCAACGCAATCAGGCGGTTGACAAGACGGTCGAACGAAACGCCGACAGCCCTCATCATGGAAGGAAAGCGGCTGTGCGAGGTGAATCCCGGAATCGTGTTGACCTCGTTGAAGAGAATGGTTCCGTCGGGCGTCAAAAAGAGATCAACGCGCGCAAAGCCGCGGCAGCCGAGGGCACGGTAGACGGTCTTCGCCGCGCGGGCGGCTTCCTCTTCTTTTTCGGGGGAGATTCGAGCCGGACAATGAATTTTGGAGGTCTTGAGCGTGTACTTTTCTTCGTAATCAAAGAAGCCTGCCGAAAGTTCGATTTCGTCTACCCGTCCGGTGACGAGCTTATTGTTTCCTACAACGGCGCAGCCGATTTCGAAGCCGGGAACAGCTTCCTCAAGCAGAATCTCCGTGTCATGCAGGAAAGCCTTTTCAACGGCTTCGCGCAGCTCCGAGGGATGCGAAGCACGGCTCACGCCGAAGGAGGAACCGGACCGCACCGGCTTGACAAACAACGGCCAGCCGAGCGACTCCGCCGCCCGCTCCATGACGGAGAATTCCTCGCCGCGCTCAAAGACGATTCCGCGCGGGGACGGTACCCCGGCAAGGGCGGCGAGGCGGTGCGCCCTGTCCTTGTCCATCCCGAGAGCGCTGGCGAGCGTGCCGCAGCCGACGATCGGGATTCCGGCCAATTCCAGCAGTCCCTGCAGTGTGCCGTCCTCGCCGTTTTTGCCGTGCAGGACGGGAAAAGCAGCGTCGATTGGGAGAAAACGCTGTCTTTCGCCAAGCAGCAGCAGACCGGGACACGTGCGATCGGGGGAGAGGACGCACGGAACACAGCCGGGGTCGCGCTCCCAGGAGCCGTCCGGCAGCCGGTCCGGATTGCCGGGGAAGAAGCGCCACGCCCCCTCCCGGGTGATGCCGATGGCCAGCGGGAGATATTGCTCGCGATTGATCGCCCGCAGTACCGCCTGTGCGGACTGCAGGGATACGGAATGTTCCGTGGAACAGCCGCCGAAGAGGACGGCAATCGTTTTTTGACTCATCACAAATTCCTCCTTACTGGGGCTTGTATGAAAAATCATAGGCATCGTTTTTCCACAGCGGCTGTTTTCAGCGTCAAAAATGCTCGAAATCCGGCAAGAATTCCTGCACTTTTTCCGGAAAGCTCGTCGCTCAGGGAAAATCCGACTTTTCTCTCGGTTCCAACAAGCCCAAAGACAAAAGCCGCTTTTTTCTGCTACAAATAGGGTAGCAAAAAAAGGCGGCTTGTTTTTCTCTCTTTTCTCAAGGAGATCTTGTGATTTTCGGGATAAAACCTTACGTTTTTCTTACGGAGAAGGCGGGGAAGGCGTTTGGCTCCGCGGCAGCGTGACGGTAAACACGATCCGGTTGTCTTCGCTGGCGGCACAGATGGAACCGCCGTGCAGGCGAACGATTTCCTTCGCGATTGCAAGACCGAGCCCGGCCCCGCCGCTTGCGCTCGAACGGGAGGAGTCGAGGCGGAAGAACTGCTCGAAAATGCGGTCGAGCTTTTCCCTCGGAATGGTGGGGCCGCTGTTTTCAAAACGCAGCGTGATGAGTCCGCGCGTTTCCTCTCCGCTGACCCGGATCTCCGTATCCGGAAAGCTGTAAAAATTGGCGTTGCGCAGGAGGTTGTCGAAAACGCGGGCCAGCTTGTCCGGATCGCATTCGCACGGCATCTGCGGCGGCAGCTCAAGCGTGTATCGCAGATGCTTTTCCGCGAAGGAGGGTTCGAATTCGCTGCATGTCTGCTCGAGCATTCGTGTGAGATCGACGGTAGTGAGCTCAAGCGTCAGGTGAGACAGATTAAAGCGGGTGATTTCAAAAAATTCGTTAATCAACTCTTCGAGACGCTCGGCTTTGTCGAGGGCGATTCCCGTGTACCGGGCGCGCAGCTCCGGCGAAATCTGCGGTTCATCGCGCAGAAGCGTCAGGTAGCCGATCACGCTTGTCAGAGGCGTCTTAAGGTCATGCGCGAGATATACGATGAGGTCGTTTTTTCTCTGCTCGGCTTCCCGCATGGCGGCCTCGCTGCGAAGAGCGTCCTGCCGCACCGCGTTGAGCCGGTCGGCGACGGGGGACAGCAGCTCCGGCAGCTCAATGGGGCGTGTGGGTTCCCGGGCAAGCTGCTGTGAGGCCTCCACCAGGTTATCGATGAAGCGCAGAGGCTTGCGAATAAAATAAACGGTAATAAACAGCAGCCCTACAATCAGCGCAATAAGGAAGAGAAGCTGAAAATAGTTTCTTACCCAATCGAGAAAGGGATAAATCAGCTCTGTGCCGTACCAGGTGCGCGAGGAGACGATCATTACGCCCAACAGACAGATAAGCGGCAAGCCGATGCAGTAAGCAAGGAGGCTCAGCAGATACTGAAACAGAATCTGACGGGACAGAGCGTTATCCAACCCGCGTTTTTTCTTCCGTATTTGCTTATTCAATGGTGTAACCCACCCCCCAGACGGTCTTGACAAATTTCGGCCTGCGGCTCGGCTCATGCATCTTTTCCCGCAGGCGTGCGATATGGGTCATCACGGTGTTGTTGCTGTCCATGAACTTTTCGCCCCATACCGCCTCGAACAATTCCTCGCTGGAGACGACACAGCCGCGGCGCTCGCACAGGTACCACAGAATGGAAAACTCAATCGGCGTCAGATTCAGCTCTTCGCCGAACAGCGTACATTTGTGGTTTGATTTCGTGATACACAGTCCGCGAAACTCAAATTCTTCCGGCGCGCGGGGCGCAGTGTCCGCGCTGTTGTAGCGGGTGCAGCGGCGAAGCTGCGTCTTGACGCGGGCGACAAGCTCCAGCGGATTGAACGGTTTGGTGATATAGTCGTCGGCCCCGAGCGTCAGGCCGGTGATCTTGTCCATGTCCTCGATCTTCGCCGTCAGCATCAGGATAGGAAAGAAATAGTCGCGCCGGATCTCACGGCAGAGAGAGAAGCCGTCAAGGTCGGGCAGCATCACGTCGAGAATCGCCAGATCCGGCGGCGCGCTGCGCACCATCTCCAGAGCTTTTGCTCCGTTCTCGCATTTCTGTACGCGGAAGCCTTCGTTTTTGAGGTAAACCTCCACCAGATCGGCGATTGACGTCTCGTCGTCCACCACCAGAATAGTTTCGTTCATGACTGTTCCCTCCGAAAGGATCAATTGCGGCAATGGAAGCCGACACTATTGTAGCACAGTTTTCTCCGTTTCCCAAGAGCCTTTTTCTTTCCGACATGTTGTTTGCGGCGGCCCCACTCTGAAAAAACAGCTGCTCGTATACAAACGGCGGAAAGAAGGCAAATGGAGCCTTTTTGCCGCGGAAAGAATATGATGGAAGACCGGCGGTTCGGGGGGAGGGCCGGCCGATATCCTCTCCGGTGATTTTCACCGTGCAGAGACCGACCGGAGGAGAGGACTGGGGGAAAGCCAAAAGGGGCCGCTGCAAACTAAATTACTCAAACATTGCATGTAAAAAGCGACCCTGAAAGAAAGCTCGAACAGCTTCTTTTCAGGGTCGCTTCTCTTTGTTATTCCTGATGGGAATATATGTCGCTATTGCGCGTTTTCATTTTGCAGCCGGCTCTTTCCTGATCGCTGGCTCACGCTTTTTATCTGGTGAGGAAACGGTAAGCCGTGACGGTCTCGAATTTCTCGCCGGGCTGCAGGAAGTGGAAGGGGAACTCGGGATGGTTCGGCGAATCCGGGAAGAACTGCGTCTCCAGGCAAAATGCGCCGTGACTGACGAACGGCACACCGCCGTGGCCGATGCCGCTCAGACCGTTGGCCGTATAGAGCTGCATGCCGGGCAGATCGGTGTACGTCTCCATCACGCGGCCGCTGTCCGGCTCGTATGCTTCCGCGACCTTACGCAGGCCCTCGCCGCGAAGCACATAGTTGTGGTCGTAACCGTGGCAGCGCTGGAGCATTGCGTCATCAGTGTCCATATCGCGTCCAATCGTCTTCGGCTCGTTGAAATCATACGGCGTACCAGCGATCGGGGTCAGCTCACCGGTGGGGATCAGATCCTCGCGTACCGCTGTGATGGCGTCCGCATGAATCTGCAGCTCATGGGAGAGAATAGAACGGGACGGATCGCCGCTCAGGTTGAAGAATGCGTGATTCGTCAGGTTAACGGCGGTGGGAGCGTCTGTCTCCGCGCGGTAAACAATGCGCAGCGTGTTGTCCTTCGTAACCGTATAGGCGATTTCGACAGTCAGGTTGCCCGGATAGCCTTCTTCGCCGTCCGCGCTTGTGTAGGAGAACGTTACGCAGGGGCCTTCCGGCGTCTCGGAAGCGTCCTTCACGATCCACAGGCGGTGGGCGAAGCCCGTCGGGCCGCCGTGCAGGGCGTTCTCACCGTTGTTCTTCGCGAGCGTGTACGTCTTGTCTCCGATGGAGAATTTGCCGCCCGCAATCCGGTTGGCGTACCGGCCGACCGCCGTTCCCTGGAAGTTTTCGGGATCGAGATACGGGTCAAGCGTGTCATGACCGAGAACGACGTTCGCTGTTTTTCCGCTGCGATCGGGAGCCTCCAGGCTCACAATGCGGCAGCCGAAGGGGATAATGGAGGCGCGCAGGCCGCCTTCTCCCTGCAGAAGAAACTGTTCTACCGGCGTTCCGTCCGGCATTGCTCCAAACGGAGCCTTTGTAATGCTCATGCTGCAATCCTCCCAAAGAAATCGATTGATTTATTCGCCCAGAAGAGCCGCGCCGATGATGCCGGCGTCGTTGCCGAGCTGTGCGCGGCAGATCTCAGTCTGCTTGGAACCGTTGGTGTAGTTGTACGTCTCCTTGTGGACCAGCTCGCGCAGCGGAGCGAGGAGCGTTTCTCCCTCGTTGCTGATGCCGCCGCCAATGCAGAGAATGTCCGGCTGGAAAATATTGATGCAGTTTGCAATGCCGCAGGCGAGGTAGGAGATATATTTGTCGACAATCGCCTGGCCCATCGGATCGCCGGCACGCATTGCGTCAAACGCCGTGCGGCCGTTGACGGTATCGAAGCTGCCGCCCGTAATTTCCCAGATAGGAGAGTCTTTCTTGTTGGCGTTCGCGGCCATCGCTTCACGCGTCATGCGGATCAGAGCGGTCGCGGAGGAATAGGCCTCCCAGCAGCCCTTGCGTCCGCAGGTGCAGTCTGCTCCGTTGCAGACGATGACGATGTGACCGAGCTCGCCGCCGGCAAAGTTCGAGCCGGAGTAAACCTGGCCGTTGATGATGATGCCGCCGCCCACGCCCGTGCCGAGCGTAATGGCGATGGCGTTGTCCGCACCCTTGAGCGCGCCGGCTTTGTATTCGCCGTAAGCGGCTGCGTTCGCGTCGTTCTCAATGATCACAGGACGGCCGAGCTTTTCCTGCAGCATGTCGCGGAGCTTGAAATTGTTCAGATACAGGTTGTTTGCGTATTCCACAATACCGGTGGAACGGTTGATGGTGCCGGGGCAGCCGATGCCGATCCACGGCACGTCGTCCAGCGTAATGCCGGCGGTCTCGACGGCTTCCCGCGCTGCGGCGGCCAGATCGTCGATCAGGCCCTCGTCGCAGGGAACTCTTGTTTTGCGCTTTGCGCGGGCAATAATCTGATAGGACTCGCCCACAACGCCGACAGCGATATTTGTTCCTCCAAGGTCAATTCCGAGATAATACATCACAACATCCTCCTCGTGCTTTTAATCGTTCACAGAACATGGAGTCAAGTCTCTTTTAAGTATAGAGGATGCGGATGAAAATGTAAAGAGAAAAAAAGATTTGTTCCCGTACGTCTTCTATGCTATAATGTCGATAAAACTTACCGTCGAAAGAGGGCGTTTGGACTGTCCTTCGGCGGACCGGAAAGAGGGAATGGGTGCCGCAATGACAATACAAGAACTTCCGCAGTCGATGCAGAATCCTGAAACGCAGGCCTGGTTGGAAAGGCTGCGGAAAAGGCGGGCGGCTCTCGTCGGGAAGCGTGTGTTCGATGTGGCTGCTTCTCTTTTTATTTTGATTGTGACGTCTCCGTTTTTCCTGCTGCTGGCGCTTGCCATCAAGCTCGACTCGCGCGGCCCTGTTTTTTACCGGCAGGTGCGTGTCGGCCGCTATGACAAGGATTTCCGCATCTTTAAGTTTCGCACCATGGTGCAGAACGCCGACAAGATCGGTTTATCGCTGACCGTGGGGGACGATCCGCGTATCACGCGTGTCGGCCGGTTTATCCGCAAATGCCGTCTTGATGAATTCTCGCAGCTTCTCAACGTTCTCTCCGGCTCCATGAGCCTTGTCGGCCCGCGCCCCGAGGTGCGGCGTTATGTGGACGCTTACCGGCCGGAATATATGGCGACGCTGCTTGTGCGTCCCGGTATTACCGCTCCGTCAAGCATTGCGTTCAAGGATGAGGATCGGCTGCTGGAAAACAGCGAGGATCCGGAAAAAACCTATATTGAAGAGGTGCTTCCTCCGAAAATGAAGCTCAATTTGGAATATCTGGAGCGCATTTCTGTGTGGGGGGATATCAAAATTCTGTTTCAGACGGTTGCGGCCGTCCTGCGGTGAGGAGGCGGCGCATGCTGAATGAATTTTCCCGCTCGCAGCTGCTGCTCGGCGCGGCGGCTATGGAGCGTCTTTCGCACGCGAAGGTGGCGGTATTCGGCCTTGGCGGCGTGGGAGGACATGCGGCGGATGCTTTGGTGCGTACCGGTATCGGATCGTTTGTTCTGGTGGACGCGGATCGCGTCAGCCTCACAAACCTGAACCGCCAGATCATCGCCGATCATGAGACGATTGGCCGTCTTAAAACAGAGGTCATGCGGGAGCATATGCTTCGAATCAATCCGTGTGTGAAAACGCAGGAGTACCCGGTGTTTTTTCTTCCGGACACTCCTGCGGATTTTCTGGCGGACTGTGATTATATTGTCGACGCCATCGACACCGTATCGGCCAAGCTTCGGCTGGCTGAGCTCGGACAGGCTCTTTCCATTCCCGTGATCAGTGCCATGGGTGCGGGCAACAAGCTGGATCCGACCCGCTTTGAGGTAGCCGATCTCTATGAAACCTCTGTCTGTCCGCTGTGCCGTGTGATGCGCCGTGAGCTCAAGAAACGGGGAGTGGCCCGCCTCAAGGTAGTGTATTCCCGTGAGGAGCCCGCACGGCGCGAAGAGGTTCCCGGCACACAGGAGGACAGCACCAAGCGCGAGACGCCCGGCAGCCTGGCCTTTGTCCCGTCTGTCGCAGGACTGATTCTGGCGTCGGAGGTTGTCCGTGATTTGACGCGGGGGCTTTTGCCGGGAGAAAGAGACTGAAACATTTGCGGGGCCGGGAGAGGCGCCGCGGAGGAGAGATATCCGGAGAGAAAAGAGGGATTCTTTTGGGGAATTGTCTGGTTCTGCTCACAAAAACATACCCTTACGGTAAGGGCGAGGAGTTTATTGAGGACGAGGTGCCGCGCCTGGCGGAGCATTTTGAGAGAATCATCCTGCTTGCGACCAGTGTGGAGGACGGTGCGGTGCAGACGCGGCAGGTGCCGGAAAATGTGACCGTCCATCCTATTCCGGCGCGTACGATTCAGAAGTCGCTGGTGGGGAACGGCTTGTCGCTGTTTCCGTTTACCTCCTGCGGCGGTCTGGTCGACGACGCGGAGCATAACGAGCTGCGCGGCAATCTGAAGCGTCGTGCCTTCCTTCTCTATTTTATTGCGAAGTCGAAGGCGGTTTACAAGGAATGCTCGCGGCTGCTTCGTAAATATGATTTGACCGCCTACGACGGCGTTACCTTCTACAGCTTCTGGTTTTATGACGTTGCGCTGGCCGCTTTGTGGCTGAGCGGCGACTGCGAGAATCCCGTGAAGAAGACGGTGAGCCGCGCTCACCGGTACGATCTTTATCCTTCGGCGGGATCACTCGGATATCTGCCGCTGCGCCGTTATCTGCTCGAGCGTCTCGACGCTGTTTATCCGTGCTCGGAGAACGGTACATCCTATCTGGCTGAGCGGTATCCGCCTTATGCACGCAAGGTGCACACGGCGTATCTCGGTACGCGGGATTACGGTCCCGGCCCGGAAAATACGGGGGACACCATCGAGATCGTGAGCTGCTGCCACATTGCGCCGGTCAAGCGTGTGGAGCTCCTCGCCCAGTCGCTGGCTCTCCTTTCCAGGGAAAAGAGAAAGCTGCACTGGGTCCATTTCGGAGACGGGGCGCAGCTCGAAAGTCTGAAGTCCTATGCGGCGGAGCATCTGAAATTCATGAAAACGGATTTTCCCGGTTCTGTGAAAAACGAGGATCTGATGAAGTATTATCAGAAGCACCCGGTGGACTGGTTCATCAATACCAGCAGTTCAGAGGGATTGCCCGTTTCCATTATGGAGGCATGCTCCTTCGGCATTCCGGTCATAGCAACGGATGTCGGCGGGACCTCGGAGATTGTCCGCGAGGGAGAGACAGGCTTCCTGCTCGATGCCGATTTCAAGCCGGAGGATCTTGCAGTCCTTCTGCGCCGGCTGTTCCGCCAGAAAAAAGGGGAGTCCGCAGCGATGCGAGCCGGATGCCGTCGTGTATGGGAGGAAAGTTTCTGTGCTTCCTCCAATTTTGATCGCTTTGCGCGTGAGATCAGCCCGCAAGACGAGGATTTGTCCATCGCATCAAACTGAGGGTGGTTTTTTCGTTGCCAGCGCCCTTTTCTGCTTACGGCTTTTGGATACCGAAATCGTAAGAACCAGAGCCGTAAGCGGTCGCTGTATCCAAAATCTCCGGTTTTTTGGAAAAAGCCGTGCTGTCTGCTGTACCGGAAAAGATTGTCTGAACAAAAAGGAAGGGTTCCATGAATTTTCTGAAAAATCTGATCTGCGGCGCCTGCATTGGCATCGCGGAGGCTATCCCCGGCGTTTCAGGCGGCACCGTCGCGGTGCTGCTTAAAATCTATGACGAGCTGATCGGATCGATCAGCAAACTCAGGCAGCAGTTTAAAAAGAGTCTGCTCTTTCTGGTGCCGATTGTTCTCGGTATGGGTTTGGGCCTGTTTGGTTTCAGCCATATCATTACGTACTTGCTCGAACATTTCCCGATGGCCGTCAATTTCTTCTTTGTCGGCTTGATTATCGGCTTGGTGCCGATGCTTCTGCGCCGGTCGCTTGACGGAGGTTTTCGCGTTTCGGCGTTTTGGCCGTTTGTCGTTATGCTGGCTGTGATGGCCGCCCTGGCTTTCCTTCCCGGCAATTCGGGCGAATCCGCAGGTTTGGTTACGCAGATGGATTTTCCCACCGGGATCCGTTTCTTCTTCTGCGGCATCATTGCGGCGGTGTGTATGATTCTCCCGGGGATCAGCGGCTCAATGATGATGGTGATTTTCGGCGTTTACGATTCCGTCATTACGGCGGTCAGTACGCTGAATATTCCGGTGCTGATTCCGGTCGGGCTTGGCGCGGCGGTAGGTATCCTGTTCGGAGCAAAGCTGGTGGACTTTTTCCTCCGCCGTTTCCCGCAGGCGACTTACTTTGCGATTCTCGGCCTTGTCCTTGGTTCGCTGTTTTCCCTTTTCCAGAAAGCTGCCTTTGAGTTCCCGACGCCGCAGGGCTTTGCCGCACTGGTGACGCTGGCGCTGGGGATTGTGATTTCCCTCTTTTTCACAAAGGAGCCGAAGGACGAAAAGAAATCGTTACATGTGTGATCGGACTGGCAAAACTGTTTGAAAATGCAATCCTGAGTATCCATACCCCCGGCACGGGATGATCCTGTGCCGGGGGTATTTGTTTGGGGCTGCTTCCGGGTACGTCATGACAGACAAAAAGAATGGGAAGCTTCTTGACAAACGATATTATTCAATTTATAATATAGTAAATCGAACATAAAGAATGTTTCAGCAGGAAGAAAGGGGGATCTGCCGTTGGGATTTCAAATTGGCGGAGCCATTTTGGATTTTGTAGTTCTCAGTATCCTGCAGCACCATGATATGTATGGCTATGAAATTACCCGCCAGGTTCGTCAGATTCTGGACGTGAGCGAGACTTCGCTCTATCCCGCTCTCCGGCGGCTGGAAAAGGCCGGTATGCTGACGATTTACGATCAGTCGTGCCAGGGGCGGAACCGCCGGTACTACCGGTTAACAGAGCAGGGACGCGGGTTACTGAACCGGCAGGTGGAGGAATGGCGGCAATTTGAGCGTGACATCAATCAACTATTGGGGGAATAAGCGATGAGAACGTTTGAGGAATACTTTTCCGGGTTAGCAGCCCGGCTGAATCGTCTGCCTCCGGAGGAGAGAGCGGATGTCATAGCGTATTACAAAGAGTATGCGCAGGAGGGAGGATTGCTGGACGCCGCACAGTTGATCGAACATTTCGGTCCGCCGGAAACCCTGGCAGCCCAGATTTTGGCGGAATCGGCGGTGAAGAGGGTGGAGAACGGCAAGGGCGGCGGATGGAAAACTGTGGCGGTGACGCTGGCTGCTCTTTTTGCGGCTCCTTTCACCTTTCCGATCGGCCTTGCAGCCGTCGTAGTGCTGTTCGTGTCTCTGATTCTGTTGGCAGTGTTTTTGGGAACTGTGGGGACTCTTTTCTGGGGGTTTGGTACCATGGTATGGGAGATTGGTTCGGGCATGGCCGCGGTTGTCTTTCCCGCCGACTTCCTCAAACTGCTGGGGATCGTTTTGCTGGGCGGTTCCGCTTTGGCGGCCGTGATATGGGGGCTGGTTTTGGGAGCCCGCTTTCTGTTCCGAAAGCTTCTGATGGTTTTGTCCAAAGTGATAGAGAGGAGAAATACGCATGCGTAAAAAAATCCTTTTTGTTTTGGGAGCAGTGTTTCTCGCAGGCGCCTTATTTTATCTCAGTGGGTCCCTCTGGAGCGGATCCTTCTCCCTTCCCGGCGTAGAGGAAGGGAAAGGACAGTCCGCGGGAACGGAGTGGGGAGCTTCTCAGAATGTTCCGGAAGCTTCCTCTGCCGGGCAGGAACAGCACACGGGGAACGATTGGAAAGAATCCCAGGTGAGTCCGGGAGTCGCTTCCGCTGAAGGATGGACGGAATACAATGCCGCCCTGGAAGCTTTTGAAAGTATGGACATTCAGGTGACAGCGGCCAATGTGCATGTGGAGTTGGGCGATCAGTATCAGCTCCGCTACTCTCTTCCTCCCGAGGAAGAGGTAAAGCGCGCGGAAATCCAAAGTGGCGTTCTATATTTTAAGACGGATATTCCTTCGGGCCGTTCCTCTGTATCGACAGGAAGTATCGATACCGGAGAGGTTTGGATTACTGTCCCGGCGCAAAGCCGTATGAACCATTTGGCCTTTTCCTGTGTGAGCGGTGATGTTGCTGTTCCGGAGTTTTCCTGTTCCTCGCTGTCGGTTGAGGTCGTTTCCGGCAATCTGGAAATCGGCTGCACTGTGGACGGAACGGCAGAGTTCCAGGTGATATCTGGGGGGATCCGTTTTACAGGGAGCTGTCAGGAATTTGAATCCAGTCAGACGTCCGGAGATCTGGATTTCTTGGGAAGCGCGGAGAAGCTGACCGCCAGCACAATTTCCGGCGACGTTACGGCCAAGGGAGCCTGCGGAGAGATGCAGGTGGAGGCGGCAAGCGGCGATATCTATGTCAAAGCTGCCGATCCCTCCGTCACAGCAACGGGAAGAGAGATCGTGATAGACGGGGAGGATGTCGGCAGAGAGAAGTTTGTCCGGGAGGGATCGGGCAGCGTCCTGAATCTGATGAATCTTTCAGGGGAAATCTCGATCGATACATACTGATGGGGGAGCCTGTCAGAGTGTGGGGATTTTGTTCCGTACCCTGTGGAGAGCGCCGGGGGCGGGGAATGATAAAGGCGTGAAAAAGCCGAAGCTTGATTTCCCTGGAGGAAACGGGCTTCGGCTTTGCTCTTGTTTTATATATTATGAGGGCGTCGGGATATACTCCTGCGCAAAGAACGCGGAAAGCGCATGGAAAACACAAGGACCGTGTTATTCCGCCAGATATCCCTTCTCCACACAGTGACGGATCAGCGAGTCAATAAGAGGCCAGAGAGCGGGCGCGGCATCCTGCGCGACAGAGAGCCGTTCACGAACCTGTGCGCTTTTCACGCTTCCCTCCTTCCAGGTATGACCCTCGGTTAAGCAGTTGTTGAGGAAGGGCTGCAGACGGTCGATAGCGGCGGCAAAGCGGGCGTCCGGTGTCTCCATTGCGTCGAATTCCTCCCACAGGGCGCGCAGCTGCGGTCCCTGATCAGTGGGCAGCTGGGAGAAGAGCTTGTCTGCCGCCTGCTGTTCGCGAGCATGCTGCGTCTTCTTGCCGTCGCCGTCGTAGGCGAAGGTGTCTCCGGCGTAGATTTCCACCAGATCGTGGACAAGCGCCATGCGGATTACGCGGTCTATTTTGACGTCCGGACCGGCATATTCTGCGAGCAGAAGAGCCATGAGAGCAAAATGCCACGAGTGCTCTGCGTCCGTTTCCCGCCGTGAGCGGTCGATGAGCAGGGTACGCCGGTATACGCTCTTCATGCGGTCGATCTCCATGATAAACTGCAATTGCTGCTCCATTCTGCTATTCTCCATGTTGTCTCCTCCCGTTTGTGTGCGCGGTTTGTGCCGCCTTCTTCGCCGATTATACCATTTTCTGTGCGGCGGAGCAAGAAAGCCCGTTACTTTTGCCGCATATCCAAAAAGCGCACACACATGGTATAATAGCCGCAGACAGAGTGCAGCGCGGGCAAACCGGTCTGCTGCGATGGGGCCTCCGGCAACACTGTACTTCTATAAAGGAGAAATTTTCCCATGATTACTGTATCCGATCTGAGCCTGAGCTTCAGCGGTCAGGCACTGTTTTCCCATGTCGACCTGCTTTTCACCGAAGGCAATTGTTACGGCGTCATCGGCGCCAACGGGGCGGGCAAGTCGACCTTCCTGCGTATCCTCTCCGGCGAGCTCGAACCGACGGGCGGTACAGTCAGCATTGACCCAAAGCTTCGCATGTCTGTGCTTAAGCAGGATCACCACGCTTATGATGATTATACCGTTTTTGAGACAATTCTGATGGGCAATCCGCGTCTCTACGAGGTGCTCAAGGAGAAGGACGCTCTCTATGCCAAGGAGGACTTCTCGGATGAAGACGGCGACCGTGCCGCCGAGCTGGAGGCGGAGTTTGCGGAGCTTAACGGCTGGGAGGCTGAGACGGAGGCCGGCCGCCTGCTGCAGGGCCTCGGCATCGACAATATGGCGCTCTATTCCGTCATGTCGTCCCTCACAGGCGCGGAGAAGGTGAAGGTGCTGCTTGCCCGTGCGCTGTTCGGCCAGCCGGATATCATTCTTCTGGACGAGCCGACCAACGATCTTGACGTCCGCTCCATCAGCTGGCTCGAGGACTGGCTTGCCGAGTTCCCCGGCACCGTGATCGTCGTTTCGCATGACAGGCATTTTCTGAACAACGTCTGCACTCATATCGTCGATATCGACTATAACAAAATTAAAATGTACGTCGGCAACTACGATTTTTGGTACGAGTCGAGCCAGCTGATCCAGCGCATGATCCGCGACCAAAACCGCAAGGCCGAGGAGAAGATTAAAGAATTGCAGAATTTCATTCAGCGCTTCTCCGCGAACCGAAGCAAATCCAAGCAGGCCACTTCACGTAAGAGACTACTGGACAAAATCACCGTTGAGGAGATGCCTGCCTCGAGCCGCCGCTATCCGTACGTCGGTTTCACAATGGATCGTGAACCCGGCAAGGAGATTCTTACTGTGGAGAATCTCTCAAAGACTGTCGATGGCGTGAAGGTATTGGATGGGGTCAGCTTCCGCGTGAACCGCGGCGACAAGATTGCCTTCGTGGGGAACGAGCTGGCGAACACTACACTGTTCCGTATCCTTGCCGGCGAGCTGGAGCCGGACGAGGGGACGTTCCGCTGGGGTGTTTCCACCTCGCAGTCGTTTTTCCCGTCGGACAACTCTGCCTACTTCAACGGCTGCGATCTTTCCATTCTGGAGTGGCTTGGCCAATATTCCTCAAAAGACACGACGGAGACGTATCTCAGAGGTTTTCTCGGCAAGATGCTGTTCAGCGGAGATGAGGTTTATAAGCCCGTCAAGGTACTCTCCGGCGGCGAGAAGGTGCGCTGCATGCTTTCGCGTATGATGCTTTATGGTTCCAATGTGATTGTGCTCGATCAGCCCACGAACCACCTCGACCTGGAATCCATTACCGCTGTCAATAACGGTGTCGCGGAGTTTAAGGGGATTGTGCTCTTTGCCTCGCACGACCACCAGTTTGTGCAGACCATTGCCAACCGCATCATCGAGCTCGGAGAGGGCGGCTGCCGTTTTGATCGCTCCTGCACGTATGATGAGTATCTGGAGCTGACCGGTGCGATTGCGCAGGCGTGAGCCGTGGGAGGGGAAAAGTGGGGCTGCCGGAAAAACCGGCGGTATTGAATGAAAGTGCATCAGAACCCGTTGGCCCCTCTTGAGGCGGAACAGACGGAGGTTTAAAATTGAAGACGTTCTGCGGTTTGGACTTTTGCTTTGTGCAGAATGCGGAGAATCTCTTCCACGGCGGCGTCCATGGAAACCTGGATGGAAAAGCTCTTGTCGCGCGAGACGATTTCCACAACGCCCTGTTTGATGTTCCGGGGGCTGACAATGACCCGGAACGGAACGCCAAGCAGGTCGGCGTCGGAGAACATGACGCCGGCGCTGACCTTGCGATTGTCATACAGAATATCCGCGCCTCTGTCCAGCAGTGTCTGATACAGATGGTCCGCAGCCGCTTTCACGGTTTCGTCGTCGGCCCGGACGGCACAGAGATGAATTTCCCACGGTGCAACGGAGAGCGGCCAGATCGGGCCGTATTCGTCATGATGGGCCTCACAGATGGAAGCGGCAAGTCTGCCGACGCCAATCCCGTAGCACCCCATGACCGGGTACTGTGCTTCGCCGTTTTTGTCCAGATAGGTCATGTGCATGGCTTTCGTATATTTGGTTCCAAGCTGGAAGATATTTCCTACCTCAATCCCTCGGGAAATTGTGATGGACGGCTTTCCGCAGTGCGGGCAGACGCCGCCCTCCGGGATCTTGGCGAAGTCGTGATATTCCGCGTTCGGAACGTCGCGGCTCATGTCCAGACCGGTGTAATGATATCCGTGCTGGTTAGCGCCGCAGCAGAGATGACTGAGCCCTTCGAGCGAGCGATCGTACAGGACGGTGCAGCTGCCGGTCAGGTTGACAGGTCCGATATTTCCCGCGAAAATTCCGCTTTCCTCCGTGATGACGGCGGGACGAATGTCACAGCCCAGGTAATGGGTGATCTTGGTCTCGTTGGCCTCAAGATCGCCGCGGAGGAACAGAACCACATAGCGATCGTCGGTGCTGCGCTGATAGACGACTGCTTTACATGTTGCCGCTTCCTTGCAGTGAAGAAAGTCGCACAGCGCTTCGATAGTGTGAATTTCAGCGGTGGAAACAAGAGAGAGTTCCTCGGGGGATTCGTCTCTCTGATTTTGAACGACACATTCCGCTGCCTCCATATTGGCGCGGTAACCGCATTCTGTACAGACGGCGACGGAGTCCTCGCCGATAGGTGTGAGAAGCATGAATTCGTGAGAAACGCTGCCGCCCATCATGCCGGAGTCGGATGCAACGGAAACAACCTCCGGCAGCCCGACTCTCTCATAGATTCTCTCATATGCCTTATGGCATCTTTCGTAATAGGCTTCCAGATCCTCTTGGCTCGTATGGAAGGAGTAGGCGTCCTTCATGGTGAATTCCCGCACGCGAATCAGTCCGGCCCGCGGTCTTGCCTCGTCCCGGAACTTGGTTTGAATCTGATAGATCATAAAAGGGTATTTCAAATAGCTTTGACCGTACTCTCGTACCAGATGAACGGCGGCTTCCTCGTGTGTCATGCCGAGCACAAGAGGGCTCCCGTTGCGGTCGGAAAATCGGGCCAGCTCTTTTCCGATGCTGTCATACCGTCCGGATTCCTGCCAGAGGGAGGCGGGCATGACAACAGGAAACTGAACCTCCTGCCCGTCAATCGCATCCATTTCTTCCCGAATGATTTGCTCAATTTTTCGGGTGATTTTTTTCAGCGGTGTGTAAAGGGAGAAGATTCCGTTGGTCACGGATTTCAAATACCCGCCGCGCACCATCAGAGCATGGCTGTCCGCGATACATTCCGACGGTCTTTCCCGAAAACGCTCTCCGACAAGCTTTTCCAGTTTCATCTGAAGACACCTCCGTATTTCTTTCCGAACACAAAAACGCCCTAAGCCGGCTGCATGCCGGCTTAGGGCGAACTGAAAACAAGTCCGTGGTACCACCTAAGTTCGGAAAAACTCCGCGCTTTCCGGCACAGGAAAAAACTCCAATGCCATATCTCTGTAACGGGAGAGCCCGGCGGGACTTACTTTGATTTCATCCTGCAGCTCAAAGACGGGTTCCGCGCCTCTTCCATAAGGGCTCGCACCAACCGCCCTCTCTCTGTATTTCCGAAACGCGTACTGGTTCTTATCTCAGCTTTTGTGTTCGATAATTTTACAACACTATACTATAAAACCTCGTTGGTGTCAAGCGCTTTTTGGGATAGCGCCGTACCGGTGCAGCCGGAAACGGGGAAAGGATATCTGTCAGTTTCCGGCAGTCCTCTTTTGGGCTGCGGACACTTTTCCGAACAGAATAAAGAAAAGTGCGGAAACGCCCATCAGGATCGGATAGAAAAGATAGGGCAGCAGATGGATAGGGGTGACGCTGAGAGCACCTGCCGCTGCGAGAAGCTGCGCGCCGTAGGGAATGATGCCCTGCCATACGGAAGTGAAAATATCCAGAAGAGCAGCTGTACGGCGAGGCGGGATCTGATACTCGTCCGAAATCTCCTTTGCAATGGGGCCGGACATAACGATGGCGATGGTGTTGTTCGCCGTGGAGATATCAACGAGAGAGCTCAGGGCGGCAATGCCGATCTGCGCCCCCTTGGGGGAGTGGACATGGCGCTTGATGGCGTTGAGCACAAAATCAATGCCGCCATTTGCCTTTACCAGACCGATGACTCCGGCCACCACAATCGAGATCACGGTGATATCATACATGCTCATCACGCCGCTCTCTCCGTCCGGTCCCTTGGCAATGACGGTGAAAATATCCTGCGGGGCAATGGTTCCCGTGGCGACGCCAATCACAACGGAGAGGACCGTGCCGATGACGAGGACGAGGAAGACGTTCATGCCGGCCAGCGCTCCGACAAGCACGACCAGATAGGGGACAATCTGCAGAATGTTATAGCTCAGGTCTCCCGTGACCTGGTATTCTCCGTTTGCCACCACGAGGAACAGAATCAGAGAAACGATAGCGGCGGGCAGAACAATGCGGATGTTTTCACGGAATTTATCCTTCATCTCACAGCCCTGCGTGCGCGTGGCGGCGATGGTTGTGTCGGAGATCATGGAAAGGTTGTCACCGAACATGGCGCCGCTCACAACGGCTCCCATGCACAGTGCCCCCGCGATCCCGGTCTTTTCACTGATTCCGACGGCGATTGGCGCAAGGGCCACAATCGTTCCGACGGAGGTTCCCATGGCGGTGGAAATAAAGCAGCCGATGAGAAAGAGACCGGCTACGGCGATCTGAGGCGGCAGAATGGAAAGACCGAAATTGACGGTGCTGTCAACACCGCCGGCTGCCTTGACCGCGCCGGAAAACGCTCCCGCGAGGACAAAGACGAGACACATGATCATGACGTTTTCGTCGCCCATATTTTTTGTCACGCTCGAAAGCTTTTCCGCGAAGCTGCGCTTCGGATTTTGCAGGAAAGCGACGACAAGCGCGATCAGGAAGCCGACAATGGCGGGCATCGCGTAAAAGTCCTCAAACAAAACGCCGCAGCCGATAAATACGACCAGAAAGACGGCGATGGGCAGAAGTGCCCATGGGTTCCCCTTTTTCATAACCAAACCTCTCCCTCTTTTTTCTTTCCCCGCCCCGGACGGGAAGAACCCCGGCAGCCACAGAGCTGCACGGTATTATACCTTGTAGTATACAAAAGTCGGCGCGCAACATCAACCGGAAGTCGGCGCGCAACATCAACCGGAGAATCGTGTTTTTTCATATTTTCCATCAAAAAACGTGCCGAAAAGCGCAAAGACAACAGATTTCAAAATCAATGTGGGCAGAATTTCTGATAACATTTTGCGCCGGTACCCTGTCAATGAGGCTGTGAATTGTGATATAATAATGCAGTTATAGCTGCAGAAGGCGCGGGACAGGCTGACCCGCGCAAGACTTCACCCAGTCCCGGCGAAAGCCGGACGCGAGACAACGGAGGTAATAATTGCATGGGCGGTATTTTCGGAGTAGCATCGGAGACAAGCTGTGTGCTGGATCTTTTTTTCGGCACGGACTATCATTCCCATCTGGGGACCAAGCGCGGAGGTATGGCAGTGTATGGACCGGACGGGTTCTCCCGCGCGATTCATAACATCGAGAATTCTCCCTTCCGGACGAAGTTTGAGCGCGACATCGAGGAGCTTGAGGGCAATATGGGAATCGGCTGCATTTCCGACAGCGACCCGCAGCCTCTCCTCGTACAGTCCCATCTCGGCAGCTTTGCCATCACGACGGTTGGCAAGGTCAACAATGCCGAGGAGCTGATCCGTTCCGTTTACGAGAACGGCTGCACCCATTTTCTTGAAATGAGCGGAAGCCGGATCAACACTTCTGAGCTGATGGCTGCGCTGATCAGCCAGAAGGATTCCATCGTGGAGGGCCTGCAGTATATGCAGGAGCGTGTCGACGGCTCCATGTCGGTGCTGCTGCTTACGGAGGACGGAATCTATGCCTCCCGTGACAGATGGGGCAGGACGCCGCTTGCCATCGGCAGAAAGGACGGCGCTTACTGCGTTTCGTTTGAAAATTTCGCCTATGTCAATTTGGGCTACAGCCATTTTGCGGAGCTTGGTCCCGGCGAGATTGTCCGCGTTACCTCCAGGGGCGTCGAGCGCCTTGTCAAGCCGCGGGATCAGATGAAGATCTGCACCTTCCTGTGGGTGTATTACGGTTATCCGACTTCTTCCTATGAGGGCGTCAATGTAGAGGAGATGCGCTATCACTGCGGTGCAAAGCTGGCTGAGCGCGACAGTGCCGAGTGTGATCTTGTGGCCGGCGTTCCGGATTCCGGCACTGCACACGCGATTGGTTACGCCAACCGTTCCGGTATCCCGTTCGGCCGCCCGTTTATCAAGTATACGCCTACCTGGCCCCGTTCCTTCATGCCTCCGCGTCAGGCTCAGCGCGATCTCATTGCCCGCATGAAGCTGATTCCAGTTGAAGCTTTCATCCGGAACAAGAGTCTGCTCTTGATTGACGACTCCATCGTTCGCGGGACGCAGCTGCGCGAAACGACCGAGTTTTTGTACCGCAGCGGCGCGAAAGCCGTCCATGTCCGACCGGCCTGCCCGCCGATTCTGTACGGCTGCAAATATCTCAATTTCTCCCGCTCGAATTCTGATATGGAGCTGTTCGGCCGCCGCGTGATCAACGATCTCGAAGGCCGTCCCACTACCGGCGAGGGCGTCGCGCCGTACACCGATCCCGACAGCCCGTGCTATAAAAAGATGGTGGACAAGATCCGCGAGTACCAGAATTTCACCAGTCTGCAGTTCCAGCGCCTTGACGATCTGATTGATTCCGTCGGCATTGAGCCGTGCAAGCTGTGCACCTACTGCTGGAACGGAAAAGAGTAAAAAGAAGGCAAAAACAAGGCGTGGGGGAAACGGATGGTAAGGGAAGCACGCAGAGAAGATCTTCCGGCTCTTCTGAAGTTGTATCTGAGTCTGCACGAGACGTCCGTGCCTGAAGATTCCGTTCATCTTCGTCAAGTCTGGGAAGCGATTCTTCGGGATGAAAACCGTCATCTGTTGGTTTATGAGAAGGATGGGGAGCTGGTTTCCTCCTGTGACTGTGTGATTATCCCGAATCTGACACGCGGAGGAAAGCCGTACGCGTTGATTGAAAACGTAGTTACCCGAACGGATTCCCGGGGAAAAGGGTTTGCCGCGCAATGCCTTGCCTGTGCCAGAGAGCTTGCTGCTGCGGCTGGCTGCTACAAGGTGATGCTTATGACCGGTTCGAGGCAGGAAAGCACGCTGCGTTTCTACCGGAAGGCTGGGTTTGACAGCGGGGAGAAAACAGCCTTTGTTCTGCGTTTGGATTGCTGAGAGGTGTTCTGTGAACAGAATTGTGCATGTTGCTGCGGCTTCTTGTGGTTATCCTTGTACAGATACGCAACAGAGCTGGAACAAACTGTGAATTTATCAAAAAATAATTGTATTGTGGAAAGCAATGTGCTACAATAAGCACATCACGGCGCTTTGCCCGTTCACTTTATTTCACGGAGGATTCTGGAAGCTATGAATCAGGACATTTTTGTGGAGCAAATCATTCAGCGCAGGCGCAGCGGAACGGATTATCTGATTTATGTCGGACTGTCGCTTGCTTTTCTTGTGATTTGTTTTCTCGGCCTCTTCGTCATTCCGATGTTTGGTTTTCTGGTTATTATTGCCGCCGGCTACGGCATGTACTGGGTAGTAACCTCCCGTAATCTCGAATTCGAGTACAGTGTGACAAACGGAGATTTGACGATCGACCGCATTATCAACCGCCAGCGCCGTAAGCGCGTGATTTCCTTTGACTGCAAGGACGTCGAGGCGATTGGCAAGTATAAGGCGGTGGATCATCAGTCGAAGCATTACGATAAGAAATTCTTTGCTTCCCTCAAGGCGGACGGCAGCGACGAGGGAGCCTGGTACATCACCGTCCGTTCTGCGAAGTACGGCGGCCTTTGCCTCGTGGTTTTCAACCCCGAGGAGCGTGTGCTCGATTCCATTCGTCCCTTCCTGCCGCGTCAGCTGGCTTTTGAGGTTTTCGGCCCCGGAGCTCTGCGCCGTAAGCCTTCCGAGCCGTGAGAGCTCTCGGCATCGATCTTCTTGAGATCGATCGGATCCGGCGTTCTCTCGATAATCCTCGTTTTCTCCGCCGCGTTTTCGGCCCGCAGGAGCTCGAGCAGCTCGCGGCCCGCGGCTTTTCCCCACAAAGCGCTGCGGCGTGCTTCTGTGCGAAGGAGGCCTTCTCCAAAGCGCTCGGCACCGGCGTGCGGGGATTCCTTCTGACGGAGGTCCAGCTTCTGCGGGAGCCTGCCGGCCGTCCCTATCTTTCCCTGAGCGGCGACGCGCTGCGTCTGGCGGAGGAGAGAGGATGGGATTTTTCCGTCAGCGTTACACATACCAAACAATATGCTGCGGTTGTCGTCGCAGCGGAACCTAGGGCGAAATGAACCGCCGGCCGCCGTTTTCTGGGCGGCCGGCGGTTTTCGTCCCCGCTTTGCGGCAGCTGCAGGAGGAGGAAATACCATGATTAAGGTTCTCGGCGCGGCGCAGTCCCGCCATCTGGAGGAATGTGCCGTTCAGGCGGGGGCAAGGCTGCTCGACCTGATGGAAAATGCGGGAAGCGCCGCTGTGCGTTTTCTGCGCAAGAAATATGATTTGGAACAAAAGCGCTGCGTCGTTTTGTGCGGACGGGGCAACAATGGAGGCGACGGTTTTGTGGCTGCCCGCCGTCTTCAGGAGTGCGGCGCGCATGTCATTGTGATTCTGATGGAGGGGCTTCCCTCCACGGACAATGCCCGGCATATGTACGGCATGCTCGACGATACCGGCGTGAAGGTGCTGCGCTATGAGGAAGCCTCGTCCTATTTGCCTTCCATGGTCGAGTCGGCGGACTTCATTCTTGACGCGGTATACGGCGTCGGCTTCCATGGCAGCGCTCCGCAGTTTATGGAGCCTGTGTTCCGCGCTGTGACGAACAGCCGCGGCGTCACGCTGGCTCTTGACGTTCCGAGCGGCGTTAACTGCGATACCGGTGCGGTGGAAGGGCCTTGCGTGATGGCGGATTATACCGTGTCGTTTTCCACACTTAAAAACGGCCATCTGCTCCAGCCCGCGAAGGGCTGCTGCGGCCAGGTGGTTGTGGTGCCGATTGGTATTGATCTCTCGCTGATCAACGCACAGGAATCTCCGCTTGAGGTGACGGATACAGAGCTGGCCCAGCGTGTGATCAAGCCGCGGAATCCGGAGAGCAACAAGGGAGATTACGGCCGTCTGCTCTGCCTGTGCGGCAGTGAGGGGATGGCGGGGGCAGCCTCGCTGTGCGCGCGCGCCGCTCTCCGCGGAGGAGCCGGTCTGGTCAACGTCGTTCTTCCGCGATCCATTTATCCGATTGTTGCCGCCGGGGCGCAGGAAGCCATTTATACCCTCCTCGACTACGCTCCCTCCGGGGCGCTTACCGGTGAGGCACAGACGGCCCTTGCGGAGGCGCTTGCCAAGGCGGATGCAATGGTGCTCGGCTGTGGCCTCGGCACGGGACGGGAAGCATCCGCGCTGCTTCGTCAATGTCTGATGGGAGCGGAGAAGCCGATTGTGATCGATGCGGACGGCATAAATCTTCTCGCGCGGAATATAGATATTCTGAAAACAGTTCAGGCTCCGCTGGTTCTCACGCCGCATCCCGGCGAAATGGCCCGTTTGACGGGACGCAGTGTCAAGGACATTCAGCTGCATCGTCTCGAGTTCGCCTGTTCCTTTGCCCGCGAGTACAATGTCGTGCTTGTCCTGAAGGGCGCGGGGACCATTGTCGCTTCGCCGGCCGGCCACGCCTGGGTCAACCAGACGGGCAACGCGGGTATGGCGAAGGGCGGTTCCGGCGATGTGCTGGCCGGCCTGACCGGCGCGCTTCTGGCGCAGG
>ERZ779885.1553-NODE-1553-length-22991-cov-9.434993_pt1 | contig 22991 bp, 20 predicted proteins | sample MGYA00511554_ERZ779885 | MGnify/ENA primary metagenome ERZ779885 (study PRJEB29588, sample SAMEA2160998) | human gut metagenome | biome: human gut; feature: human-associated habitat; material: faeces | place: Denmark | collected 2008/2010 ... | reverse complement strand
TCTTTTTGCAGCATTCTATGTTGCCAGGTTTCATGTTTGATTCGGTTATGATAATGCTGTCTCGTACGTGCAAAGATATTGTTTGATTCCCCGACATATACATCATACTTATTCGTTTCCGGCCAGTTGTGGATGTATACCGTCGGAAAGTTCATGATAATGTCTTTGGTATCTTCTGCTTCATTTGTTTTGATTTCTTTCTCAAATTCAGCCAGTGCAGTTTCATTGTCTTTTATTTTTCTAATAATTGGTTTTGTGATGTTCATGCTCATTATCGTTTTTTATAACCCATCTTCCCTTACGGTTGTTACCTTCTCGTACTATAATAAGATTCTTTAGATTTGGTTTCAAAAGTTTCTCTGGGTTAATTATATCATTTAACCACTCACACCTCAATTACCGTTTTGTTGTTTATATTGTCAAAAAAAGGCACCGACCTCCGTCAGTGCCTTTCTCATCTTTATGCTCTTTCCATTGCTTCTTTGTAATCTTTTGTATCTGTGAAGATCTCGTTCTTCCACGGGTTCTTTTTCTGTACTTTTGCGCGTTTCAGGATGTATGCGAAGACGAATACATTCACTGCAAATGACAGTACGGAAATAATTCCCTGTGCGGTCGGTTCTGCGATAGTCGGCATACTGCTTCCCATTGCTGCTGCGATGCCGCCCTGTCCGTATACGGAAGTGACTGTTGTAAAACGGCTTGCATCCTGGAACAGCGGGAATACCTGTGCGAACATGCACCAGAGAGCCAGTGTGTTTGCACGGTTCTGAATCCAACCGCCTTTATTCCAGAGTGCTGCTGCAAAGGTAGGTGCAAGCAGAAGTGCCAGTCCGCAGTACCAGGAATGTGTCGGCAGGTTCAGATATGTATATTGGAAATTCCAGATATCATATGCAAGGACATATACCCAGATCATGTCCGGCCAAAGCATATCTTTTTTGTCTTTTGAGGAATAGATTCCCCACCATCCTGTCATACAGAAAATATTTAAAATTCCGGCAAGTCCGTTTAATACGTTCCACCAGCCTCCATAAAGCCATACACCTTCGGAGGAAAGCCACCAACCGCCAGCAAGCGAACCGGCACGGACTGCTGATTCAAAGTCTGATGCTACTGCGATCAGGATATTGATTGCAACAATGATAAACGGAAAAGCTTTAAATCCATGAGATTTTCCAAGTTTTCCCCAGTGATACTTCAGTATCATAAATCCGATACAGCCTGCTGTTGCCGCATACAGTTTTGCATAATGGAACCAGCTGTTCATGTGTACATAAGTGTCATTATTCAGTGCCCAATCGGCTCCCATTGCTGCTCCGACATAGATAGCGATAAAGTACACGCTAAGTGCTGCAGGAAGGATCAGGAAACAGGCAATACCGCCCGCTTTGGATCTTCTTGCGATTTCATTCATTACGACAAGTCCGGCAAATACCAGCAGCCATCCAAGAAGCTGCCATCCGGCTGTCTCTCCGTAGATTTGAAAAAACATACTCTTTACTCTCCCTCTTTTGTTTATTCTACTTCTATTTCCTTAATGTTGAACTCATTTCCCTGCAATAAATAGGTATGCTCACTTCCGCAATGTGGACAGGTTTTTCCATGTTTTACCGTTGGATATGTCTGCTTGCAGTCTTCACAATACGTGAGTGCAGGTAATGTTTCCACCACTAATTCAGATTCATCGAACAGAGGCCGCTTTTTTGCAGCCCATGTCCAGCAATTCTGTAAATAGGACTCGATCACTGTCGAGACCTCTCCCAGTTCAAGTGTGACTTTTCGTACATGTGTCACTTTATTTTCAGCGGCCACCTTTTCCAGATGATCCATGATATGAAAAGTTACTCCAAGCTCGTGCATATTTTTGCTCCTTTATCTGAGAGCTGCTGCACAGCTCCTATTTTTTCTTTTTGAATTTCACTTTGATCGACTGTTTCACCATGTTTGGAAGAATGTATTTCAGCTTATCTTCCGAAGCACGCATAATGGAAGCTCCCGGAATCTCTCTGTGCAGGTGGATTGCGTCAAACATACATTTCGTTGTACAGACACCACATCCGATGCATTTATTCGGGTCGACAACAGATGCTCCGCAGGACAGGCAGCGGGAAGTTTCTTTTTTCACCTGCTCTTCTGTCAGACTCTGTGACAGATCACGGAAGGTTTTTGCCTGTTCTTTTACATCCGCTTTTGGCGGAATCTGACGACTGGATGAGTCATAAGTTTCCACTTTGATGTTTTCTTTGTCCAGTTCGATGAAATCACGTCGATTACGTCCGATCGTCAGTGTACAATGTTCATGGACGTAACGGTGAAGAGAAATTGCACCTTCACGTCCGGCTGCGATCGCATCAATGGCAAATTTCGGACCTGTATAAACGTCACCACCTACGAAGATATCCGGTTCGGAAGTCTGGTAAGTCAGTTTATTAGCAAGTGCACCGCCGTTCGGACGGAGTTCCACATGGAGATTATCCAGCATATGTCCCCAATCGATTGCCTGTCCTACTGAGAAAATGACATGGCGGCACGGCACAGTTACTGTATCGTTCTCATCATATTCCGGTGAAAATCTGCCCTGTGCATCAAATACGCGGGTACATTTTTTGAAAACAACACCGCTTACATGACCGTCTTCTTCCAGAACTTCTTTTGGTCCCCAGCCACAATTCAGCTCGATTCCTTCTTCGAGTGCTTCTTCGATTTCCTCGTTGCTTGCCGGCATTTTTTCTCTTGCTTCCAGACAGAACATGGAAATCTTCGCATCGATACATCTGCTGCTGATTCTTGCCGCGTCAATGGCTACGTTTCCGCCACCAACTACAACAACATCACCTTCAAGCGCAAAACTCTCTTTTGCACCGGCTTTTCTTAAGAAATCTACCGCAGTATATGCACCTTCAGCATTTTCTCCACTGATTCCCGGTTTTCTTCCTCTCTGGCAGCCGATCGCAGCATAAAATCCCTTATATCCCTGCTCTCTCAGGTCTTCGATCGTAACGTCTTTTCCAACTTCTACGCCACAGCGGATTTCTACGCCAAGCTGACGGATCACATCAATTTCTGCCGCCAGAAGATCTTTCTCCAGTTTGTAGGATGGAATTCCATAGCGAAGCATACCGCCCGGTTCTGCATTTTTTTCAAAGATCGTCGGTTTGTATCCGGTCAGTGCAAGGAAATATGCACAGGATAAACCAGCTGGACCGGCTCCGATGATTGCGATTTTTTCTTCAAATCCGCCTTTCAATGACGGAATTGTTTTCTTTGGAATGAAGCGTGTCTCTGCATTCAGATCACGTTCTGCAATAAAGCGTTTGACTTCATCGATTGCAACAGCTTCGTCGATTGTGCCTCTTGTGCAGGCATCTTCGCAGCGACGGTTACATACATGCCCGCAGACTGCCGGAAGTGGATTATCTTTCTTGATCAGTGCAAGTGCATCCTCATAGCGACCTTCTTTTGCAAGCTGCAGATATCCCTGTATTCCGATATGAGCCGGACAGGCTGTTTTACACGGTGCTGTACCGGCATCATAGCAGTTGATACGATTGACATCACGGTAATTATGTGTCCACATATGTTCGCCCCATGGCTGGTCACCAGGAAGCGGCATCCGCGGATATGTAATCTCGCATCCTTCTTTGTCGCAAAGTTTCTGTCCCAGTTTCACCGCTCCTGCCGGACAGGCTTCCACACATTTTCCACATGCGACACAGTTCTGTTTCTCTACTTTTGCGATATATGCAGAACGAGACATATTTGGTGTATTAAAGAGCTGTGACGTACGAAGCGCATAGCAGACATTTACATTGCAGTTACAGATAGCAAAAATCTTATCTTTACCATCAATGTTTGTGATCTGATGTACAAAACCGTTTTCTTCTGCCTGTCGGAAAATATCCAGTGCTTCTTCTTTTGAAATATAACGTCCGTCTTTCTGTGTCTCTACAACATAATCTGCCATATCACCAACTGCAACGCACCATCCTTCCGGATCATCGGCGCAGCCTTCGTCATGTGTCAGTCGGGAACGACGGCAGGAACAAGGGCTTGCTGCATATTTTCCCTCATATTTACTAAGCCAGTAGGAAATATGTTCCAGATCAACAGATTCATTTTCCATCTCGATTGCTTTTTCTACCGGAATGACATGCATGCCAATACCCGCTCCACCCTCCGGTACAAATGGAGTAATTTTCTCCAGTGGCAAACGGGACATATGTTCAAAAAATGTACCCATTTCCGGGTTGGATTCCAGTATTTTTGCGTTCATATTAAAGAATTCCGCACATCCCGGTACATACATCGGCAGGACATACTGCTTCTCATGTGCCGCATTTTCCCAGTTGTATTCGAGAAGTCCTTTGCGTGACATTTCTTCCAGAAGTGCCTCACATTTTTTCTCTTCCAGCCCTGAAATTTTCACGATCTCCGACAGTGTTTTTGGCTTTCTTACTCCAAGCTTCAATGCCAGGAGTGCTTCCTCATCAGTAAGCACTCCGGCCAGTCCCCAATACTCCGGATCATTTCTGGTGATCTTTTTAAGACCCAGCTTCTGCGGAATACGGTCTGTGATCTTTTTGCCCAGTTTCGCAATTGGCTCGCGAAATGGTTTACCCGGATCCGGTGTAAATTCCGGGTACACATAATCCGGATAAAGCTCCTTATCGAGTTCTTTTTTCATCTCTCTTTCCTGTACCCTTTGTTTGGTTCAAACCGCAATTTATCCAGCAGGAAAGGACAAGAACAATGAGAAAGATCGAAACCAAGAAGTTGGCTGCAGCTGTTACGGCTCTGGCCCTGTGCGCCGGCGTGCTCACCGGCTGCGGCGGTGCTGCTTCCGGCACTGCATCCAGCACCGCTGCGTCTGCCGCTTCCAGCGAAGCGAGCAGCGAGGAGGCTGACGAAATGGCAGCAAAGAATGTGGCAGACCTGATCGATGCCATCTATGTGCAGGAGCGCAATGATGACACCGACGCTCAGTGCGAAGCCGCCAAGGCTGCATGGGATGCTTTGACCGACGCCCAGAAGGAACTGGTGGAAGGCGAGAACGCCGACCCTGACTACTTTGGCCGTGACACCGGCGATGCCTCCAAGGACGATGCCCGCAATCAGGACGACATCGGCGACAACGAGCTGCTGGTGGTCTCCTTCGGCACCTCCTTCAACGACAGCCGCGTGAAGGACATCAAGGGCATCGAGGATGCCCTGCAGGCCGCATACCCGGACTGGAGCGTGCGCCGCGCCTTCACCGCACAGATCATCATCAACCATGTGCAGGCCCGTGACGGCGAAAAGATCGATAATATGCAGCAGGCCATGGACCGCGCTGTGGCAAACGGCGTGAAGAACCTTGTCGTCCAGCCCACCCACCTGATGCACGGCGCTGAGTACGACGAAATGATGGAAATGATCGACACCTACCGCGACAAGTTTGAATCTGTCGCTGTGGCTGAGCCCCTGCTGGGCGAGGTCGGCTCCGATGCCACCATCATCAATCAGGACAAGGAAGACGTTGCCAAGGCTGTCACCGCTGCTGCCGTGAAGGAAGCCGGCTACGACAGTCTGGATGCCGCTGCTGCGGACAAGGTCGCCTTTGTCTTTATGGGCCACGGCACCTCGCACACCGCAAAGGTGAGCTACAGCCAGATGCAGACCACCATGCAGACTCTGGGCTATGACAATGTGTTCATTGGCACCGTTGAGGGCGAGCCGGAGGAGACTGCCTGCGAGAACGTCATCGAGGCTGTCAAGGCTGCAGGCTACACCAAGGTGATCCTGCGCCCGCTGATGGTGGTTGCCGGCGATCACGCCAACAACGACATGGCCGGTTCGGATGATGATTCCTGGCTGAGCATGTTCAACGCTTCCGATGCATTTGAGTCGGTTGACTGCCAGATCGCTGGTCTGGGTGAGATCGAGGATGTCCAGAAGCTGTATGTCGCCCACACCAAGGCGGCGATCGATTCTCTGAACGGTTGATTAAACGAACCCTCTCCGTTTCGCGGCCGCTTTGCGGCACCCGGTGGAGAGGGTTCATTTTTTATCCGAACAATGGTATAATAAAAGCTGATTTCTATAATGTAGAGGTATTTCCTATGAAACGCGTTTTTTCCTGTGTTGTCGCTGCTTCTCTGGCACTGAGTCTGCTGGTGGGCTGCGGCGCTTCTTCCACGGCATCTTCTGCAGCTTCCAGCGCTGCCAGCTCGGAGGTTGCTTCTTCCGGGGCTTCTTCTGCCGTTGAGACCGCCGCTCTTCCGGACGGTGTGTATACCGCCGACTTTGACACCGACAGCTCCATGTTCCATGCCAACGAAGCCTGCAACGGCAAGGGCACCCTGACCGTGGAGAATGGCCAGATGACCTTCCACGTCAGTCTGGCGTCCACCCACATCGTCAACCTGTATCTGGGCAAGGCTGCGGACGCCGCAGCCAACGCGTCCGACTGGCTGCAGCCCACCACCGACACCGTCACCTACTCCGACGGCACCTCGGAGGAGGTGTACGGCTTTGATATCCCGGTCTCTGCCGTGGATGCCGACTTTGATCTGGCTATTCTGGGCACCAAGGGCAAGTGGTACGATCATGTCGTCAGCGTGCGTGATGCCGTGGAAAAGGCTGCGGAAGCCGAGACCCCGGCAGACGGCACCTACACCTGTGAGGTGACGCTGGAAGGCGGCTCCGGCCGTGCCACCGTGGAGAGCCCCGCCGCCCTGACCGTGGCAGACGGCAAAATGACCGCTACCATCGTGTGGAGCAGCCCCAACTACGACTATATGCTCGTGGACGGCGAGAAGTATCTGCCCACCAACACCGAGGGCAATTCCACCTTTGAGATCCCCGTTGCCGCGCTGGACACGGCACTGGACGTCACCGCCGACACCGTGGCCATGAGCACCCCCCACGAGATCGAGTACACGCTGACCTTTGATTCCGCAAGTCTGAAGTGACTCCTCCAGTCACCTTCTTTGGCAAAAAGATAAACTTTACCGTACTGCCAAAGCCTCCCTCTATGAGGGAGGTGGCGCGGCGCAAGCCGTGACGGAAGGAGTTACCTATGAAGATCACTCGCAACCAATTTCTGAAACTGATCCCCGCTGCGGCGCTGACGCTGACCGGCTGCGGCAGCAAGGCTCAACCTGCCAATACGGAAAGTCTTGTTTTCTCCCATCATTACAAGCTGGACTATGCACAGCAGTTCACAGCGGACTGCTATGAGGGCGGCTATACCATGCTGACCATCGCGGAGTCGGATGCACGGTTCCTTGTTGTGCCGGAAGATGCTGCGGAAGTGGACAGCCTGCCCGCTGACGTGACTGTGCTGCGCCAGCCGGTGGAGAATATTTATCTGGTCTCCACCTCGGTGATGGATCTGCTTTTACATCTGGACGCACTGGACAGCGTGGCCTTTTCCGGCACCAAGGCCGAGGGCTGGTATCTGCCCGCGGTGCAGCAGGCCATGGAAGAGGGAAAAATCGCGTATGCAGGCAAGTACAGCGCCCCGGATTACGAGCAGATCCTGGCAGCGGGCTGCCGCCTTGCCATTGAGAATACCATGATCCTGCACACGCCGGAGGTAAAGGAACAGCTGGAACACTTTGGCATCCCGGTGCTGGTGGAGCGTTCCAGCTACGAGAGCGACCCGCTGGCCCGCATGGAGTGGATCAAGCTTTACGGCATCCTGCTGGGCAGGGAAGAACAGGCCGAGCAGGTGTTTTCCGCGCAGGAGAAAGCCGTTCAGCCCATCCTCTCGCAGGAACCCACGGGAAAAAGCTGCGCATTCTTCTCGCTGACCACCAACAACCTTGCCACTGTGCGCAAGGGCAGTGACTATGTGGCCCGCATGATCGAAATGGCGGGCGGCAGCTATGTCTTTGCGGACCTGACGGACAATGGCAACAGCCTTGCTACCATGAACCTGCCGCTTGAGGACTTCTATGCAGGTGCAAAGGATGCCGATGTGCTCATCTACAACAGCGCCATCGAGGGCATGATCGCATCGGTGAGCCAGCTGACCGAGCGTTTCCCGCTGCTGAACGAGTTCAAAGCGGTGCAGAACGGTCAGGTGTGGTGCACCACCCAGAGCCTGTTCCAGCAGAGCATGGAGCTGGCAGACCTGATCGTGGACATGAACCGGGTGTTTACCAAGGGCACATCTGCCGCCGGTGAACTGAAATTCCTCACCCATGTGGATTAAAGAAACGAAATTTTACAGAAAGGAAAGCCTATGACCCGTACCAGACGCCTTGCAGCCGCCTATATTGCCCTTGCGGCAGCCGTGGCGGTGCTCTTTGCGCTGAACCTGTTCTGGGGCAGCGTATCCCTTGCACCGGGTGCGGTGCTGACGGCGCTGCTGGGCAAGGGCGGCGATGCGCTTGCGGGGAACATCATCCTGCAGCTGCGCCTGCCCCGCGCGGTCATGGCGGCGCTGCTGGGGGCAGCCCTCAGTGCAGCGGGATACCTTCTGCAGACCTTTTTTGCAAACCCCATTGCCGGGCCCTTTGTCATGGGCGTTTCCAGCGGCGCAAAGCTGGCGGTGGCCCTGACCATGGTGGTGTTTCTGGACCGCGGGATGCTGACCAGCTCGGCCACCATGATCGTGGCGGCCTTTGCGGGTGCCATGGCGGCCATGGCCTTTGTGCTGGCGGTGGCCCGGCGGGTGCAGCGCATGAGCATTCTGGTCATCTGCGGTGTGATGATCGGCTACATCTGTTCCGCTGTCACCGACATCGTGGTGGCCTTTGCGCAGGACTCCAACATCGTCAACCTGCACAACTGGTCGCAGGGCAGCTTTTCCGGCATGACATGGGCCAACGTGCAGGCGGCGGCGCTGGTGACGCTGCCTGTGCTGGCAGCTGCCTTTCTGCTCTCCAAACCCATGGCGGCCTACCAGATGGGCGAGGAGTACGCCCGCAGTGTTGGCGTAAACGTCAGGCTTTTCTCGGCGGTGCTGGTGCTGCTTTCCAGTCTGCTGGCCGCCTGTGTCACCGCCTTTGCGGGGCCGATCTCCTTTGTGGGCATCGCGGTGCCGCACCTTGTAAAGCAGCTGCTGGGCAGCGCAAAGCCGCTGCATGTGCTGCCCGGGTGCTGTCTGGGCGGTGCAGCTTTCTGCCTGTTCTGCGACCTGCTGGCCCGCAGTCTGTTTGCGCCCACAGAGCTGTCCATCAGCTCGGTCACGGCCGTGTTCGGCGCACCGGTGGTCATCTGGCTGCTGGTGCGGCGCAATTCAGAGCGGGAGGGCGCATGATGAACGAAAAAGCACTTTGCACTGCGCGGGAGCTTGCCATCGGCTACGGCAAGACACCGCTGCTCTCGGATATTTGCCTTGGGGTGCAGCCGGGCCAGATCCTGACCCTCATCGGCCCCAACGGCGCAGGAAAATCCACCTTGCTGCGCACGCTGGCGGGCCAGCTGGCCCCCATGGGCGGCACGGTGCTGCTGGAAGGCAGAAGCCTTGCCGGTTACACCGGTACCCAGCGGGCGCAGAAGCTGGCCCTCATGGCCCCGCACAGCCGCCGGATGGAGCTGACCACCTGCTTTGATTTTGTTTCGGCGGGGCGCTATCCCTACACCGGACGGCTGGGCATTTTGTCTGCCGAGGACAGGCAGCAGGTGCACAGAGCCTTGGAGCTGGTGGGCGCGGCACACCTTGCAGACCGGGATTTTAACCGCATCAGCGACGGCCAGCGCCAGCGCATCCTGCTGGCCCGGGCCCTGTGCCAGCAGCCGGAAGTGATCCTGCTGGACGAACCGACCTCTTTTCTGGATATCAAGGGCAAAATTGAACTGCTCACCATCCTCGGAACGCTTGCACACACCCAAAAGCTGGCGGTGATTTTGAGCCTGCACGAGCTGGAACTGGCCGAAAAAATAGCGGATACGGTGGTGTGCGTTTCGCCCGGCGGTGTTTCCGGCGTGCTGACCCCGGAACAGGCGTTTCAGCCGGAGAACATCCGCGCTTTGTACGGCCTGACCGAACAGCAGTACACGGCTCTGTTCGGCACACCGGAGCCGGAAGCCGGAAAGGCACCTGCCGGAAAGCCGCAGTTTGAGCATTACGTCCGCAGCGGCCAGAAACTGCTGCGCTGCGGCTACACCACCGGCACCTGTGCGGCACTGGCCGCTGCCGGGGCCGCCCGGCTGCTGCTGACTGACACTGCACCGGAAACTGTCGCTCTGCGCACGCCGAAAGGCATTGTGGTGGAGGTGGCTCCCCTGTTCTGCCGCACCGTTGCCGAGGGCGCGGAATGCGCCATTGAAAAGGACGGCGGCGACGATGTGGACGTGACCACCGGTCTGCCGGTGACCGCCACGGTGACGCTGCTGCCCGGCACGCCCGAGGTACGCATTACCGGCGGCGCGGGAGTGGGCCGGGTGACGAAACCCGGGCTGGACCAGCCGGTCGGGCAGGCCGCCATCAACCATGTGCCCCGGCAGATGATCACCGAGGCGCTGCGCCGGGAGGCGGAAGCCGCCTGTTATCCCGGCGGCTTTGCCGTGACTATCTCTATCCCCGGCGGCGAGGAGGTGGCCCGGCGCACCTTCAACCCCCATATCGGGGTGGAGGGCGGACTGTCGGTGCTGGGCACCAGCGGTATCGTAGAGCCCATGAGCCAGCAGGCCATTCTGGACACCATCCAGCTGGAGATGAATCAGGCGGCGCTGCGGACAAACGACCGCCGGCTCATCCTCGCCCCGGGCAACTACGGGCTGGACTACCTGCACGAAACGTATCCGCAGTTTGCTGATATCCCGGTGGTCAAAACGTCCAACTTTATCGGAGATACGCTGGATATGGCAGCAGCGGCGCACTTTGAACAGGTGCTGCTGGTGGGACACATCGGCAAGCTGTGCAAGCTGGCGGGCGGCATTATGAACACCCACTCCCACACGGCAGACTGCCGCACGGAGCTGTTCTGCACCCACGCCGCCCTGTGCGGTGCTGACCGGGAGGTGTGCACTGCGCTGTACAATGCAGCCACCACGGATGCCTGTCTGGAGATTCTGGATACAGCCGGGCTGCGGAAACCGGTGCTGCAAAGCCTGCTTGCCGCCATCCAGCTGCATCTTGACCGCCGCGCGGGCGGAGCGTTCCGGGTGGGTGCGGTGTTGTTTTCAAATCAGCACGGCCCGCTGGGACAGACCGAAACTGCCGCCCGACTGTTAGACGAATGGAAGGAGTAATGCACATGGTACATTTTGTGGGCGCAGGCCCCGGCGCGCCGGATCTGATCACCCAGCGCGGCGCAGCATTTTTACAGGCCGCAGACTGCATTATTTATGCGGGCAGTCTGGTCAATCCGGCGCTGCTGGGGCTGGCAAAGCCGGGCTGTGCCATCTATAACAGCGCCGAAATGACGCTGGAGCAGGTGCTGGACGTGATGCGCCGGATGGAAGCTGCCGGCAAAACCACCGTGCGGTTACACACCGGCGACCCCTGCCTGTACGGTGCCATCCGGGAGCAGATGGACGCGCTGGACGCAGACGGAGTTTGTTACGATGATACCCCCGGTGTTTCCAGCTTTTGCGGCGCTGCCGCCGCGCTGAACGCCGAGTATACTTTACCCACGGTCAGCCAGACGGTCATCATCACCCGCATGGAGGGGCGCACCCCGGTACCGGAGCGGGAAAGGCTGGCAAGCCTTGCCGCCCATGGCGCGACCATGGTGATCTTCCTGTCCATCGGGCTGATTGACAAGGTGCAGACGGCGCTTTTGCAGGGCGCGTATACACCGGACACCCCCGCCGCCGTGGTGTACAAGGCCAGCTGGCCGGAAGAAAAAATCGTGCGGTGCACAGTTGGTTCTTTGGCTGAGAGCACCCGTGCAGCGGGCATTACCAAGACGGCACTTATCGTAGTGGGAGATTTTCTCGGCACGCAGTACGAGCGCAGCAAGCTGTACGACCCCGCCTTTACCACCGAATTCCGCAAAGGAGAACCGGTATGACCCGCGCTTACCTTGCCTTTACGGAAACTGGCCTTGCGCTTGCAAAGCGTCTTTCCGCCGCCTTGCCAGGCAGCGTTGCCCGGTGCGGGCAGGATGGTGTTTCTCTTGCAGAATGGACAAGCGCGCAGTTTGTGCAGTCGGATGCGCTGATATTTGTAGGCGCAGCGGGCATTGCGGTGCGGGCCATCGCGCCCCACTGCAAGAGCAAGACTACCGACCCGGCTGTGGTAGTGGTGGACGAATGCGGGCGGTTTGCCGTACCCATTCTGTCCGGACATCTGGGCGGTGCGAATGATCTGGCGCGGGCCATTGCCGCTGTATGCGGTGCGGTGCCGGTGATCACCACCGCCACCGATGCCCACGGCATTTTTGCGGTGGACGAGTGGGCAAAGCACCAGAACTGCATGGTGCTGGAGCCGGAGCGCATCAAGCTGGTCAGCGGCAAATTACTGGCCGGGCAGCCGGTATATTACCGGACTGATTTCCCGGTAACAGGCACCGTGCCCGCAGGGTTATTCCCCGCTGATACCCCGGAAAAAGCCGACTTTGCACTCACCCTTTGCCCCACCGGGCAGGCACTGCATCTTGTGCCGCGCATCGGAGTGCTGGGCATCGGCTGCAAGCGGGGCACAAGCGCTGAAACGCTGGAAGCTGCTTTTTCCGCTTTTTGCGCCCGGTACGACTTTGCTGCGCAGGCAGTTACCGCCGCCGCAAGCATCGACCTGAAGCAGAATGAACCGGGCTTGCTGGCCTTCTGTCAGGCGCGTGGCTGGCCGGTGCGGTTTTACTCTGCCGCACAGCTGCGCAGCTTGCCCGGGCAGTTCACTCCCTCCCCTTTTGTACAACGCGTGACCGGAGTGGATAATGTTTGTGAGCGGGCGGCTGTGCTGGACGCAGACGGCAGCCTGTTTTACCCGAAATTTGCCTGCAGCGGCGTGACCCTTGCGCTGGCGTGCAGGCCCTTTGCCCCGGACTGGAGGTGGCAGAATGCTTGACGTGATGGAAATTGACATTGACCGTCCCGAGAAGGTGGTTTATGTCGTGGGACTTGGCCCCGGCGAACCTTTTTATATGACCCAGCAGGCCGCGAATACGCTGGAAAGTGTTGACGCCATCTGCGGGTATAAGGTCTATCTTGACCTCATCCGCGATGAATTCCCCTGCGAGGAATACTATGCCACCGGCATGACGCAGGAGCTTGACCGCTGCCGCTGGGCACTGGAAAAAGCACGCACCGGCAAGCGGGTGGCGCTGGTCTGCTCCGGCGATGCCGGGGTGTACGGCATGGCAAGTCCCCTGCTGGAACTTGCCCCGGACTACCCGGACGTTGCCGTGGACATCGTGCCCGGACTAACCGCTGCCCTCAGCGGCGGGGCAGTGCTGGGTGCACCGCTGGCGCACGATTTCTGCGTCATTTCCCTTTCCGACCGGCTGACCCCGTGGGAGGTCATCGAGAAGCGGCTGGCTTGCGCCGCTATGGGAGATTTCTGCGTTGCACTGTACAATCCCTCCTCCAAGGGCAGACCGGATTATCTGGCAAAGGCGGTGCGCATCCTGCTGGAAAGTGGCAAAAGCGCCGATACCGTCTGCGGCATTGTGCGCAATATCGGCCGGGAGGGTCAGACCGCCCGCATTCTGACCCTTGCCCAGCTGGAAAGCACCACGGTGGATATGTTTACCACCGTGTACATCGGCAACGCTGCCACAAAGCAGCTTGGCGGTAAAATGGTCACCCCGCGGGGGTACCGCAGATGAAGGCAGTGGTTTTCAGCGGCACTACCGAGGGGCGGGTGTTCTCCCGGCAGCTGGCGGCGCTGGGAGCGGAGGTTCTGGTCAGTGTTGCCACCCCGCTGGGTGCAGAGGAACAGGGCAAAGCAGACGGCATCACCGTGCAGTGCGGGCGGCTGACCCCCGAGGAAATGACCACCCTTTTGCAGGGCGCTGCCCTGTGCATAGACGCCACCCACCCCTACGCGGTGGACGCCACAAAAAACATCCGGACGGCGTGTGCCGCTGCTGGGGTGGAGTACCACCGGCTGCTGCGGGAAGAAAGCCCCTTGCCTGCCGGGAGCATGGTGTTTGCCACCGCCGCCCACGCGGCTGCATTTCTGGCCGGGTGCAGCGACAATGTGCTGCTGGCTACCGGCGCGAAAGAGCTTGCCGCCTTTGCGGCGCTCAGCCCGGAGCGGCTGTTCCCCCGGGTGCTGCCCACGCGGGAGGGCATTGCCGCCTGCGAGGCCGCCGGTATCCCACATAAGAACATCATTGCCATGCAGGGGCCATTCAGCTATGCGCTGAACTGCGCCCTGATAAAACAATTCTCCATCCGGTATCTGGTCACCAAGGACGGCGGTGCTGTGGGCGGCTTTGCCGAAAAAGCACAGGCCGCGCAGGATACCGGTGCACAGCTGATCGTGGTGCGCCGCCCGGCTGAAAACGGACAAACTGCTGCACAAATTCTGGCACGCTGCAAGGAGGTTCTGGTATGATCTCTCTGATCGGAATGGGCTCCGGCTGCCCGGAAAGCCTGACCGCGCAAGGACTGGCTGCACTGCAAGGAGCAGGGCTCATCCTTGGGGCAAAGCGCCTGTTGGAGCATTTACCGGCGGGGTGCACTGACAACTGCAAAGCCGTGTATAAACCGGAGGAAATCCTTGCGTGTCTTGCCGCACAGCCGGATACAGACACCGCTGTTTTGTACAGCGGCGACACCGGGTTTTACTCCGGTGCGGCAAAGCTGCTGCCCCTGCTGCGGGCTATGGGTTACTCTGTCCGGGTGCTGCCCGGGCTTTCCAGCGTGCAGCTTTTAGCCGCAGCAGTGGGACGCCCTTGGCAGGACTGGAAACTGGTATCGGCCCATGGCCGTGCCTGCGACCCGGTAGCCGAGGTTTTGGCGCATCCACAGGTGTTTTTCCTCACCGGCGGCGGGGACACCCCTGCCTCTCTGTGTGCCAAGCTGACCGCCGCCGGGCTGGGCGCTGCTCACGCCCTTGTGGGCGAAAACCTTGGCACCCCTGCAGAAGCCATCCGCTTTGGCCTTGCCCGGGAACTGGCAGAGCAAAGCTTTGCACCGCTGAGCGTATTGCTCATCGAACGGGAGGCTTTGCCGTCCCGCCGCACCCCCGGCCTGCCGGACGATGCTTTTATCCGGGGCGCTGTGCCCATGACAAAGCAGGAGGTGCGCGCCGCCGCGCTGGCAAAGCTGGCAGTTACCCCCACGGATACCCTATGGGACGTGGGCGCGGGCACCGGTAGCGTGAGCGTGGAGCTGGCGCTTGCCGCCCCTGCCGGGCAGGTATATGCCGTAGAGTGTGACCCGAAAGCCTGTATACTTATCCAGAAAAACCGTGAGAAATTCGCAGCTTATAATCTAACCCTGATCGAGGGCAAAGCCCCTGAAGCTTTGGACGCGCTGCCTACACCGGATGCTGTATTCATCGGCGGCACAAAGGGCAATATGGACGCCGTTATAAACGCTGTGCTGCACAAAAATCCAGCCGTGCGGCTGTGCATCGCCGCCATTGCGCTGGAAACACTCAGCGTCGCCGTGGCTGCCCTGACCGCCCACGGCCTTGCCGCCGAGGTGACGCAGATCGCCGTCAGCCGCACAAAAACGGCGGGCAGTCTGCATCTGCTGATGGCCAACAACCCGGTATTCCTCATTACGGGGGCACGGACATGATGCAGTTTCTCATCGCCGCGCCGCGCTCCGGCAGCGGCAAGACCACCGTTACCTGTGCCGTGCTTACCGCATTGCAGCGGCGCGGGGCTGCCCCTTGCGCCTTCAAATGCGGGCCGGATTATATCGACCCCATGTTCCACCGCAGTGCGCTCGGCGTGGAAAGCCATAATTTAGACCTCTACCTCTCTGCCCCGGATACGGTGCGCACGCTTTACGCCCGCTATGCCGCCGGGCACGGCGCTGCCGCATGCGAGGGTGCCATGGGCTTTTACGACGGGCAGGGACTGACAACCCGTGCAAGCGCTTGGGAGCTGGCCGATACGCTTGCCTTGCCGGTGCTGCTGGTAGTGCAGCCAAAAGGGGTAAGCATCACCCTTGCTGCCGAGCTGCAGGGGCTTTTGCAGTTCCGCACGCCCAGCCATATCGTGGGCATTCTGCTCAATGATTGCTCTGAGTCCTTGTACAAAACGCTGCGCCCGATGCTGGAAGCCGAGACCGGTCTGCCGGTGGTGGGGTATCTGCCCCACCTACCGGGGTGCGCCATCGAAAGCCGCCACCTCGGGTTGAAAACTGCCGGGGAGATCGTTGACTTGCAGCAAAAGTTGTTGCAATTAGCCGATGCCCTTGTGCTGGACTGGGCACAGCTGGCGGCACTGACCGACCTCCCTGCCCCGGCTGCGCCGCCACTTGCCACACCGTGCGTACCCGCCGTGCGCATTGCCATGGCGCGGGATGAAGCCTTCTGCTTTGCCTACGCTGAAACGCTAGACGCCTTGCGGGACGCAGGTGCGGAACTTGTGTTTTTCAGCCCGCTGCGGGACGCCGCCCTGCCGGAAAATATCGGCGGGCTGTACTTGCCCGGGGGCTACCCGGAGTTGTACGCAAAGCAATTGAGCGAAAACTCCGCCCTGCGTGCGGCTATCCGGGACGCAGGGCAAGAGGGGCTGCCCACCGCTGCCGAGTGCGGCGGCTTTCTGTACTTAGGGCAGGCGCTGGAGGGTATGGACGGCAAAACTTACCCCATGGCGGGCGTGCTGCCGGGCAGCGGGCACAACGCCGGACGGCTGGTACGCTTTGGCTATGCCGCCATGACGGCAAAGGCCGACAGTATGCTTTTCCGCGCCGGAGAAGCGCTGCCCGTCCATGAATTCCACCACTGGGATTCCTCCGAGAATGGCGCAGACTTTTCTGTGCGCAAAGCCGAAAAAAGGCAGTGGGAATGTGGCTTTGCAAATGCGCATTTGTATGCCGGTTTCCCGCATCTTTACTGGGCAGGCACTGCCCTGCCCCGCCGCTTTGTGCAGGCGGCGCAGCACTTTTTGAAACACAAAGGATGACGAAAATGACCGAAGCTGAACTGATGCAGCTGCTTGCTGCTATCACCCCGCCGGACGAAACCGCCCGCGCCGCCGCCCATACCCACTGGGCCAGCCTTGCCAAGCCCTTGGGCGGGCTGGGCGCGCTGGAGACCCTGCTGGAAGATGCCGCTGCGCTGACCGGCACAGCGCAGTTTGATTTTTCCCGCCGGGCGGTGGCGGTGCTCTGTGCGGACAACGGCGTGGTGGCGCAGGGCATAAGCCAGACTGACCAGAGCGTGACTCGCGCCGTAGCCGAGAACCTTGCTGCGCGGCGCACCAGCGTATGCAGGATGGCACAGGCGGCGCACTGCGATGTGCTGCCGGTGGATATGGGCATATCCGGTGCACCGGTGCCCGGCGTGCGGGACTGCCGCATTGCCGCCGGGACTGCGGACTTTACCAAAGGCCCTGCCATGACCCGCGCCGAGGCAGTGGAGGCCATTGGCCGTGGCATCGCCCTGACCCGGCAGCTTGCCGCCGAGGGTTACGGGCTGGTGGCTACCGGCGAGATGGGCATTGGCAACACCACCACCTCCAGCGCCGTAGCCGCCGTGCTGCTGGCACAGCCGGTGCAGACCATGACCGGGCGCGGTGCAGGGCTTTCCGACGCAGGGCTTGCCCGCAAGGTGGACACCATCCGGCGGGGCATTGCCTGCAATGCCCCCGACCCTGATGACGCCTTGGACGTACTGGGCAAGCTGGGCGGCTTTGATATCGCCGGTCTGTGCGGGATGTTCCTGGGCGGGGCGCTGGCGGGTGTGCCCGTGCTGATGGATGGCTTCATCAGCGGGGTGGCAGCGCTGTGCGCCGTGCGGCTGTGCCCGGCAGCGGCCAAGGCCGTGTTTGCCAGCCACTGCTCCACCGAGCCTGCCGCCCGGCTGGTGCTGGACGCGCTGGGCAAAACGCCCCTGCTTACCGCCGGGCTGCATCTGGGCGAGGGTACCGGCGCAGTGGCCAGTATCCCACTGTGGGACATGGCGCTGGCGGTGTACGAGGGGTGCTATTCCTTTGCGGAGGGCGGCATTGCGCCGTATACGCCCCAATGCTGACGCTGGTACTGGGCGGCGCTGCCAGCGGCAAAAGCGAATACGCCGAAGCTCTCGTGCTGCGCAGTGCTTTGCCGCGGTATTATCTGGCCACCATGCAGGTGTGGGATGCCGAGTGCGCCACCCGGGTGGAAAAGCACCGCAAAATGCGCGCTGCAAAGCAGTTTGAGACCCTCGAGTGCCCGCTGCATTTAGAGACGGTGCATTTGCCCCGCAGGGGTACCGCACTGCTGGAGGACTTGGGCAACCTGACCGCCAACGAGCTGTACGACCCCGCCGGGGCGGGCGATGCCGCCGCCGAGCACATTTTGCAGGGGCTGGAGAGCCTTGCCGCGCAGTGCGAAAACTTGATCGTTGTCTCCAACGAGGTATTCAGCGGCGGCGCGGACTATGCCGGAGACACAGACCGCTATCTGCTGGCGCTGGCGCGGGTGAACAACGCCCTTGCCGCCCGGGCAGACGCCGTAGTGCGGGTGGTGTGCGGCGTCCCCGTCTATTATAAAGGAGTGGAAAAATGATCGTTTTGCAGACCATTGCGGTGGCCTTTGCCATGTTTTCGGCGGTGCCGGTGCCGCAGTTTGTGTGGGACGAAAAGAATATGCGGTACGCGCTGTGCGCTTTTCCGCTGGTGGGGCTTTTATGCGGGGCGCTGTGGTGCGTGTGCGGGGTGTTGCCCCTGCCTGCCCCGGCGCGGGCGGCAGGGTTCTGCCTTGTACCGGTATGGGTGACCGGCGGCATCCATCTGGACGGCTATGCCGACACCTGTGACGCCCTTGCCAGCTACGGCGACCGGGAAAAGAAGCTGGAAATTTTAAAGGATCCGCACTGCGGTGCCTTTGCGGTCATCCGGCTGTGCAGCTATTTTGCGGCTTATCTCTGCCTTGCCGCCTGCGTGCAGTTCACGCCCCGGGTGGGCGCGCTGTGGACGCTGGCGCTGGTGCTGGAGCGGGCACTTTCCGGCCTTGCGGTGGCGGCCTTTCCCATGGCAAAAAACACCGGCCTTGCCCATACCTTTGCCTCCGCTGCCGACCGTACCGCTGTGCGCAACGTACTGACAGTGCTGGCGGTACTGCTTTGCGGGGCGTTGCTGGCTTTAGGCGGCGGAGCACTGGCAGCAGTTGCAATCTTGCTGTTTTTGTGGTATCACCATGTAGCCGTACAGCAGCTGGGCGGCATTACCGGAGATCTTGCCGGGTGGTTTTTGCAAAAGACTGAACTGTGGATGCTGGCGGCGCTGTGCGCCTGCCAGTGGGGAGGGCTGTTATGATCTTCATCACCGGGCCGCTTTACAGCGGCAAGCGTACCTTTGCCCGCACCCTGCCCGGCCGCTGCATTGCAGACGTGCAGCAGCTTGCCGCCGGGTGCAAGGACAACACTGAACTTGAGAAACTTGCGGACAAATTATCCGCTTATGATATCGTGCTGTCCACCGAGGTGGGCGGCGGTGTGGTGCCCATAGACCCGGCAGAGCGTGCCGCGCGGGAAAACGCCGGACGGCTGGCCTGTATGCTGGCGGCGCGTGCTGCGTGCGTGGTGCAGATGTTCTGCGGCATCCCCACCGTTTTGAAAGGAGAATTGCCGGAATGCTGATCTATTTATTGCGTCACGGCCTGACTGAATACAACGCCGAAAAGCGCTATCAGGGGCAGCGGGATATCCCGCTTTCTGCCGCCGGGCGCGCTATGCTGTGCCGGGCAGATATTTCCCCTAAGACTGTGTATATTACCCCGCTTTGCCGCACCCGGCAGACCGCCGAGGTGCTGTTCCCGGGCGCAAGGCTCGTAGAAACAGATGGGCTGAAGGAGATGTGCTTTGGCAGCTTTGAGGGGAGAAACTATATTGAGATGGAACACGACCCGGACTACCTTGCATGGGTAGCCGCCAACTGTGAAAGCCCCTGCCCGGACGGCGAGACCAAGGCCGCGTTTTGTGAGCGCATCTGCGCAGCATTTTCCGCACTGGTGGACAAAGCCCTTGCGGATGGCGAGGAGATGCTGGTCATCTTAGCCCACGGCGGCACCCAGATGGCTGCCATGGAACGCTATGCCCTGCCCCACAAGGATTATTACGAATGGTGCGCCCCCAACGCAGGCGGCTTTGTGCTGGACGCCAAGGACTGGACAGCAAAGCGGGTGCTGTATCTGGTAAAGACCGTGCAGTACACAAAGGAGGCGCAGGCATGATCGGCTACGCGGTACTGGGCGGCTTTGTGCTGGACGCGATTTTCGGCGACCCGGCGTGGCTGCCGCACCCGGTAGTGTATATGGGCAAAGCCATCTCTGCGCTGGAAAAAGGGCTGCGTGCCCGCCTGCCCAAAACGCCAAAGGGTGAGCTTTGGGGCGGGCGCATTTTAGCCTTTTGTCTACCGGTGGGCACCTTTGCACTCACAAGTCTTATCTGCATAGGAGCCGCCGCCCTGCACCCGCTGCTGGGGCTGGCAGTACAGATGTTCTGGTGCGGGCAGGCACTGGCAGCAAAGGGGCTTGTGCAGGAGAGTACGAACGTCTACCGGGAGCTGACAAAGCCCGACCTGCCCGCCGCCCGCATTGCGGTAAGCCGCATCGTGGGGCGGGACACGCAGGCGCTTACCGCCGAAGGCGTGACCAAAGCCGCTGTGGAGACCGTGGCGGAAAACGCCAGCGACGGGGTGATCGCACCGCTGTTGTATATGCTGCTGGGCGGCGCTCCGCTGGCACTCACCTACAAAGCCATCAACACCATGGACAGCATGGTGGGCTACAAAAACGAGCGATATCTGCACTTTGGGCGTGCGGCGGCAAAGCTGGATGATATTGCGAACTACCTGCCCAGCCGCATTGCCGCCCTGCTGTGGGTAGCCGCTGCTGCCCTGACCGGAAACGATGCCCGCAGTGCGTGGCGCATCTGGCGGCGGGACAGGCGCAACCACGCCAGCCCCAACAGTGCCCAGACCGAAAGTGCCTGCGCCGGTGCACTGAACGTGCAGCTGGCGGGGCCTGCCTATTATTTTGGTGAATACTACAAAAAGCCCACCATCGGCGATGCCGTGCGTCCCATTGAGCCGGAGGATATCCGCCGCGCGAACCGCATGATGTACGCCGAAAGCCTGCTGGCGCTGGCGCTTGGGCTGGTGATACGAGGTATTTTATGATGCAGCTTGTACATGGCGGCGACTGGGCCGGTTACCGGGCGCAGTACGGACAGGACGCGCTGGACTTTTCGGCCAATGTCAGCCCTCTGGGACTGCCGGAGAGGGTGGCAAAGGCCATTACTGCCGCGCTTGCCACCGCAGACCGCTATCCTGACCCCCTCTGCCGCGCTTTGCGGGCAAAGCTGTCAGTGCGCGAGAAGATGCCCATGGAGCACATTCTCTGCGGCAACGGCGCGGCAGACCTGATTTTCCGGCTGGTGTGGGCGGCAAAGCCCCGCACCGCCCTGCTGCCCGCCCCTACCTTTGCGGAGTACGCCGCCGCGCTGGAAACGGCAGACTGCACCGTCCGGCGGCATTTTCTGCGGGAAAGCGAAGATTTTGCAGTGACGGAGGCGTTTATCTCCGCTGTGGATGAGGAGACCGACATGGTTTTCCTCTGCCAGCCCAATAACCCCACCGGGCAGCTGACGTCGCTGCCGCTGGTGGAAGCGCTGCTGCGCCGGTGCGAAGCTTGCGGTACGCTGCTGGTGGTGGACGAGTGCTTTCTGGACTTTTTACCGGAAAGCGAAGCGCTGTCTGCCAAAAAGCTGCTGGCAAGCCCGAACCTCATCATCCTGAAAGCCTTTACAAAGCTGTACGGCATGGCCGGGGTGCGGCTGGGCTACTGCCTAGGCAGCAACATTGCCCTACTGGATAAAATGCAGTCTGCCGGGCAGCCGTGGGCAGTTTCCAGCCTTGCACAAGCGGCGGGTTTGGCGGCACTGGATGAGACTGCCTATGTGGCCCAGGTGCAGGCGCTTATTGCGCAGCAGCGTCCCATTTTGCGGGATGGGCTGCGTGCACTGGGGCTGCGGGTGCTGGATGGCAGTGCGAATTATCTGCTGTTCCAAGCGCCGGAAACGCTGGGCGATGCCCTGCGGCCGCGCGGCATCGTGCTGCGCAGCTGCGGCAACTACCCCGGACTGGACGGCAGCTGGTACCGCACTGCCGTGCGCACCGCGCCGGAAAACCAGCAGCTTTTAAAAACCTTACAGGAGGTGCTTGCATGAGCCGGGCAAAATGTATCATGGTGCAGGGCACGATGAGCGGGGCGGGCAAAAGCCTGCTGTGCACCGCGCTGTGCCGTATTTTTGCACAGGACGGCTACCGGGTAGCCCCCTTTAAAAGCCAGAACATGGCGCTGAACAGCTTTGTCACCCGGGACGGGCTGGAAATGGGCCGGGCACAGGTGGTGCAGGCACAAGCCGCCGGCATAGAACCGGATGTGCGCATGAATCCTATTCTGCTCAAACCCAGCAGCGATGTAGGCAGTCAGGTCATCGTGAACGGCGAGGTGCGCGGACAGATGCCCGCAGCCGCCTACTTCAAGCTGAAAAAGAGCCTGATCCCGGACATTTTAGCCGCCTACGACAGTCTGGCCGAAGAGGTGGATATCATCGTTATTGAGGGCGCGGGCAGCCCGGCGGAGATCAACCTGAAGGCGGATGATATCGTCAACATGGGGCTGGCAAAGCTGGTGGATGCACCGGTGCTGCTGGCGGGCGATATCGACCGGGGCGGCGTGTTTGCGCAGCTGTACGGCACGGTGGAACTGCTGGAGCCCGCTGAGCGGGCACGCATCAAGGGGCTGGTCATCAATAAGTTCCGGGGCGATGCTGCCATCCTGAAGCCCGGCCTTACCATGCTGGAGGAAAAGACCCATCTGCCGGTGCTGGGCGTCGTGCCCTACCTGCGGGTGGATATTGAGGACGAGGACTCCCTCTCCTCCCGGCTGGAAAGCAGCACCGCCGTCAAGCCGCTGGATGCTGCCATTCTGCGGCTGCC
>ERZ779885.1551-NODE-1551-length-23020-cov-2.782321_pt1 | contig 23020 bp, 10 predicted proteins | sample MGYA00511554_ERZ779885 | MGnify/ENA primary metagenome ERZ779885 (study PRJEB29588, sample SAMEA2160998) | human gut metagenome | biome: human gut; feature: human-associated habitat; material: faeces | place: Denmark | collected 2008/2010 ... | reverse complement strand
GTTTTAAGTGATATTTTGATTAATATTAAATTAAATAATACGTCACAAATATAGACATTTACTTAAGTCCGGTTTACTGTTTATGTATGAAAACACCGGGAACGTTTGCAAATTCACTTTCACATTAAAACACTATATACAAGACGTTTATCTAATACATGAAGCACGAAATCGTTTCCGATAATTTTATCTGCACATCTATTGTATATGTTATAGCATTCACTTACTTTCGCATAAAAAATAATCTACCATGAAACATTTATTATTTATTTTTCTATTTGCCTCTTTAAGTGTACAAGCCAAAGTGACATTGCCAGCCATCTATTCCAATGGAATGGTACTACAAAGGAACCAGCCTATTCGTATATGGGGACAGGCTGATCCAAAGGAGAAAATACAAATTTTATTCGCAGAGCAAAAACAAACGGCAAAAGCCGACGCCAAGGGATACTGGGAAGTTAACCTGAAAGCTCTGGAAGCCGGAGGTCCCTATCAACTGCAAATCACCGGAAAAGACAACCAAATAAGTATCAAGGATATTCTTATCGGAGATGTATGGTTATGTAGCGGACAGTCTAACATGCAATGGGTAGTAAATAATGTCACTAATGCGGAAGTGGAGAAAAAGAATGCCAATTATCCGCAAATCCGAACTTTAAACATACCTCGCCGCATGGAATTATCCCCTAAAGATACAATCAGCACAACATGGCTCGTATGTTCACCTGAAACCATAGGTCGTTTCTCTGGAGTGGCTTATTTCTTCGCTAGAAAGGTTTATGAGGAAACAAATATACCTATTGGTATTATAAATTCATCATGGGGCGGTACAATCGTAGAAACCTGGACAAGTCTGGAAGCTGCCAATACACTACCACAAAAACGACTAGACCGATATAACAAAAACGAGAAACTATCCCCCCCTACAGAATACTTTACACGAACAAATAAGGAAGCAAAGCGTAATGATTATCCATCATTGGTATACAATGCAATGATCCATCCACTGCTATCCTTCGCCATTAAAGGAGTCGTCTGGTATCAAGGAGAGAACAATGTAGGAAATGCAGAACCTTATACCGATTGGCTCACATGTATGATCAGTGACTGGCGTAATCGCTGGAATTCAGAATTACCGTTTTATATCATCCAACTTCCCAACTTCGATTCTACTAACAAGACACCACTTTGGGCGGAAATACGAGATGCTCAGCGTAAAGTTCTAACAGTTCCTAAAACCCATCTCATTGTTACCAGCGACTTAGGAGATCCGCATGATCTTCATCCTCGCAACAAACAAGAAGTAGGTATGAGGGTAGCATTACAAGTGTTGCATCACGAGTATGGGCGTCCGGATATTGTCAGTGAAAGCCCCATGTTTGAACGTATGGAAATCAATGGTGACAAAGTCATAATTACATTCAAAAATACAGGTTCCGGTTTAGAAATACGCAGCCGATATGGATGTCTGCAAGGGTTTACCATCGCAGGAGAAGATAAAAAATTCTACTGGGCACAGGGAGAACTCAAAGATAATCGAATTGTTATTTGGAATCCGAAAGTTCCTAACCCTATTGCTGTACGCTATAACTGGGAGAACAATCCGGACGGAAATCTTTATAATAAGGATGGTCTACCAGCTTGCCTGTTCCGCACAGATAATTGGTAAACATTATCTATTATTCACATTGCTAACAAATCAAACGGAATTATCGTTTTAAGAGAACTGCTCCTAAAGTTTCGTGTCTAACTTTTGGGGGCAGTTCTAAATTGTGAGGTACAGTTTATTTTTAGACGGCCTTGTTAGCCCCAATATACATTTCCAAATCTTTGCACGCTGCAATCGACTCTATAAACGAATAAATCAGGTGTTCTTATACCTCTCCTTATATACTTTAGGAGAAACTCCATAAACACTCTTAAAATAATCACCAAAATGATTATAACTGCCAAATCCTGTTTGATAAGCAATTTCCGTTGCTGTCTGTTGAGAAGTACGAAGCATCTCAGCAGCACATTCCAAACGGATATTACGGATCAATTCTGCCGGAGAAAGATTAGTAATAGCCTTTACCTTACGATATAATTTAGCTCTGCTCACTCCCATTTCCTTGCATAACATTTCCACATCCAACTCTGGATTAGAAAGATGTGTTTTCACCACTGCCTCATATTGTTCAGCAAAAGATTTATCTGCAGGTTCCAACTCAATGCCTACACTCTTTAAAGAGAGTTGTTTTCCATAAATCTCCTTCAATTTCTTCCGACCGCTCAGAATATTATTAATACGGACTATCAAGGTAGAGACTTTGAAAGGTTTCACAAGATAGTCATCCGCACCGGCCTGAAAGCCTTCTTCAACATACATGGTCATGGATTTTGCAGTCAGCAATATGACAGGAAGATGGCAAAAAGAAGGATTCTCTTTAATATACGTACATAATTCCATCCCATCCATTTCAGGCATCATGACATCACTCACTACTAATGACATATTTTCTTTGCCTAATACCTCCAATGCTTCACGTCCATTCTGGGCTGTAATAACTTTAAAGTTTCGCGACAATTTTTTCTGAAGATAAGTCAGAATTTCAACATTATCATCCACCAACAAAATTGTCTCAGAAATTGAAGTAACTTTAAAAGAAGAAGCACTGTCTACTACATCCTCACTCTCATCCAATGTGTATTGAGCCGCCATTTCGTAACATTTATCATATCTCCACGGCAAATCAATGGAAAAACAAGTACCATGCGGTTCCCTGCGTCTAACCGATATAGTTCCCTGATGTTTTTCTACAATAGCTCTTGCTATGGTCAGACCAACTCCACTACCTCCCATCTGTCCATGCAAATCCTGATGAGACAGTGCAAAAGGTTTGAATATCTTGCTTATATCCTCATTAGATATTCCTACTCCTGTGTCTTTCACTTCAATGTGTATTCTCGGCTTCTCTCCTTCAATCAAAAAAATAGCTAAAATGACAGTTCCCCCCTCCGGAGTAAACTTCAGAGCATTGGACAATAAATTAAAGAACACTTTCTCTAATGCGTCCTTATCAAATGTAGCTAATATAGGTATCTCCGGTAGAGAAAGCTGCAATGCTATATCTCTTTGCCGAGCAGTAACCTGAAAAGAGTAATAAATCTCCTGAATAAAATCATTAAAATTAAAAGAAGATAATTCCAGTTCCCCATTGCCATTTTCTATCTTCCTCAGATCCATCAGATCATTTACCAACGTGAGTAATCGTTTGGCATTACGACGGATTAACAGCAAGTCTTCTTCTACTCCAGAAACATGTATTATCTTTTTCTGTATCTCGTCCAAAGGATTCAGAATCAGAGTTAACGGAGTCCTAAATTCATGCGCCACTTGCGTAAAAAAGGTCTGCAATTCCCGGTTGAACTCCTCAGATTTATCCTTTTCAATTTGTTTGAGGTACAGTTCGTGCTCTAACCGTTGTTTCCTTTGCTTATAGGCAATATAACGTTGCAATATGTAGAAAATAATAGCAGCATAAATAGCAAATGCCCACCAACGCGCCCATAAAGGGGGAAGCACTTCAATTTTCAAATGAGTTTCCGGCCCTATCGTTCCATCATTATTAAGTACTTTGATCCTTAAAAGGTAGTTACCGGAGGCTAGATTACTATAGAATACTTCACGACGATTACCCGCATCCACCCAATCCGGGTCTACTCCATCCATCTTATAAAAGAACCGGTCGCTATTACCATATATATGGTTATCACTCGCATAGGCTATTGAGATGTTTGTCTGATTGTGTTTTAAACATAACACGGATGTCTCAGCCAAACATTTATCTAACACAGAACTTTCACAAGGTCTTTGCAATTTATTATTAATACGTAACGTAGTAAGAATCACAGAAGCCGGTATATCATTCAACATAAAATTCCGATTATCTACCATTATATAGCCGGTATTACCCAATATCCAAAAACGATTGGCTGAATCTATCAGACTGGAGGCATCCATATCGGTCAGACGCAAACCGTTGTTATTATCAAAAGTATGTAATTGTTCTTCTTTTGGATCGAACAAATACAATTTGTGTGCACCAATTACCCATAACCTCTCTTCATTCTGTTTGGCAACGAAATAAAGTTTATCCGAATGAACCTTGGTATGCGACAAATGTTGCTTTCGCATTTTCCAATGTTTATCTACAGATAAGAGTCCCTGTCTCTCAGTCGTCATCCATAGGTTATGTTCCGAATCACGGCAAAAAGAAGTTATACTAAGCGATTTATCTGCAGGAACCCCCAAATCTGCCGCACTTATCTGTTTCTTTTGTCCTGTATTCAGATTATAGACATACAATCCATCTTTCTGGGTGGCAAACACAAGTATTCCAGGATCTATCTCATCTATGTAATTCGAGCATGGGAATCGCACGGAATCCATATTCAGACAGAAAACGCCCTGATCCTGTACGGATATCCACCAATGTCCTTTAGAGTCTTTGAAAATATACAATATATTTGTATTATCGTATTTCCGCAATAATGAGAATTTATTCCTCTTTATAGAATAATTATAGACTTCTCCCCGTTGATTACCGCACATGATTGTATCACCGGATATACAGATCGATTTAATAATATTATCATTGTGATGCTTGTTTTCGTTCAACCAAAAAGATTCCACTTGGCCTGTTTTCGGACGATGACACAGCAAACCATTACCTTCCGTCGCAAACCAGATATTATTTTCAGCATCTTCCTTTGCCATCCTGAAGCGTCCGGCCAAATGGGAAGGAGCAAAGAACCGGAAACGCTGATTATAGCTGTGACTGTAGTTCACACCACCGGCATATGTACCAACCCACACTATTCCTTGCCTATCCTTAAACAAAGAATATATAGAATAATAGCTCAAGCCTCCTTCTTCCCCGATTTCTCCTTTTTCTACTATCACTTCCTCCATATTATCCTTATGTAACCTAAATAGACCGTTGAAAGTGCCAATCAACATATAGTCCTTATTCAACTCTATGATATCCCTAATCTCCTTATTAAGGAGAGATGTAGAAGAAAGCTTATAAGTTTTCACTTCCTTGGTCTTAGGATTATATTTGTTAATACATATACCTACGATCACGCTCCAAAGACAACCTTCTGAATCCACCCGCAACACATTTATCAATCCGTCAGTCAAGGGGCCTTTCTCTATGGACTTGGGATAAATATGCTCAAGCAATTGCCAGTTTTCATCATATACAATAATGCCATGTTGGCGAGTACCTACATAATATTTCCCACCAGCCTGCACAAATGCAGAATATCGATATTCCTCCGGAGCGTCCTGCAGAACCACAAGAGTATCTTTTTCCATATCATATCTGAATATTTTCTTTTCCGTATAGGCTACCAAGCTCTCCTCTTTATCAACCCCAATCCCAACCCAACGGCTACTTTGGTTCTTGTCATACAGGAAACTTTTTACTTGCTGAGTAGAATATTTCATCCTGTCCAAACCATTTTCATGCAATATCCATAAATTCTTATCCCTGTCCTGAATGATGCGGCGTATTTTATTACCTCCAAGAGTGGGTTGGGTATTAGTACTAAAAATATCGATACGCTGTCCGTCATAACGGTTTAAACCATTATCACTTCCCAACCAGATAAAACCATCCTTATCCTGATATATGGATTGCACATAATTATGAGAAAGTCCGTCTTCGGTAGTCAAATGTTCGAAGAACAATTTGTCGGTTAAAAGCTGGGCACTTCCACTCGACCAACAAAAAAAGAATAATATCAATACTATATATCGGCTAAACATGCTGCAAATATACCTTTTATTCCTTAATGACACAAATCCGGGAGTTTCTGAGACATATCGTAAAGTCCTAATATTCATTGCATTCTAACTTTGCAGCAACAATAAAGAAAATAATATTAACCCTAATAAAGTAAATACCATGAAATCTCAAGTAACACTTAAAACAATCGCTAAAGCACTAAATCTTTCTACTTCCACTGTATCCAGAGCTTTGGCAGACCAGTGGGATGTAAATTCGCAAACAAAAGAAATCGTGATGGAATTGGCCACCAAATTAAACTACAAGCCCAATATCATGGCAGTGAAACTTAAACAATGCCATAAGAATAATACGGAAGTCTGCAAACAACCTAAAATTACCATCAAAGAAATGGCACGCCAACTCAATCTGGCACCATCTACCATATCACGCGCATTAGCCAATAAAAAAGATATTAGCCTGAACACCAGAAAGGCTGTACAGGCTTTAGCCAAGAAGCTACATTATCGTCCAAACCCCATCGCTATCATCTTAAAACAACAACATACTAAACGTGCATCAGCATAATCTCATATTAATGCGAATCAGGAGTTGAAATTGATTCATAACGGTATAGAAAGGAATAAGACTCACCACAGATTACACAGATTGACACAGATTTTATTTTACTGATTATTAGATTAATAAATCTGTGTGAATCTGTGTAATCTGTGGTGAGTCTTATTCCTTTCCATCCTGTTATAAACAGACCTTATACCAATGATTCCTTTATAAACTCCTTCATCTCCAGTGTATATTCCTCGGCACTCTGAAGCAATTTGAACTGCGCTTTTGTACGTACAAGGTTGTGTTCCGGATATTTAATCTTATAATAAGTATCACCATTAATATAATCTGCCAGAAAACGAACACACTGCATGTAGGGGAACAACGCAGCGGCAAACGGCAAGTTCTCAATTTCTATTGGAAGCAAAAAGACTTTTGCTGACTCCAGATAGCCTTTTGCAAACGCCTTAAAGATTGCCATATTGAAATTCACATTATTCAGGTCTTTATCATCCTCGGCGCCCGTATTGGCTGCTGAACGAAGGAAGTCTCCGAAATCGGAAAAGATAAAATTGGGCATTACGGTATCGAGATCAATTACGCAAAGCACCTTCCCTTCTTCATCGAACATCATATTGTTCACCTTCGTATCGCAGTGGCATACACGTTTAGGCAATTTACCCTCACGATACAAACGTTCACCTTTACACATTTCGTCTGCACGCTTTTCAATCTCATCCAGATAATATTGCACTTCTTTCACCCGACCTACCGCATCCGCAGCCACGGCATCCCGAAGCTGCTTCAGACGAAACTCCATATTATGGAAGTCAGGAATCGTCTCTCCCAGCGTATCCGGAATATCCGCAAGCATCGCCTGGAAATTGCCAAAAGCAACACCGGCATAATAAGAATATTCCGCATCCACCGTTTCATAAGTCTTCGCATTGGGAATGAAAGTCATGATGCGCCAATAGTTTTCGCCATCGTACCAATACGTTTTTCCCATATCGGCAGGAATAAAAGAAAGTACCTTGCGGTCGATATCATCCGCTCCCTGTTCCGTAAGTTTCTTGCGGATATGCCGGGTAACGGCTTCAATGTTTGTCTGCAACATTTCCACATTCTGGAAGATAGCGTGGTTGATACGTTGCAATACATAGTCGGGCGCGTCGGCTTCCAGAGTAGTCACTTTGTACGTGTCATTAATCAGTCCGCTGCCCAAAGGCTGGATTTCGTTAACTGTACCCTTCGTATTGAAATGGGATACAATGGATTGGAGGTTATTCATGATATTTTATAATAGATTTAAAATTGGTATGCAAATATACACCTTCCGAATGAAAGCAAAAGTCAAAATTCGTCCGACAAACGCCCAAAAATATACATTTCGACAGACATAACCATAAAAAACAGCCAATAAACATCCCCCTTTTGAGCAAAACGCCTTATATTTGTGTTTGAAACCTTAAAATACCGGAGGAAAAGTGCAAAAGTTTATCAGAACGCTGTTTCTTGTTTTAGTAAGCATAGTTACAGCAAACGTACACAGCCAGAATATCACTTTCAATCATTTAACCACCGACGACGGCCTATCTCAGTTTAGTGTCAACAGTTTGTATATTGATGAAAATGGTATCTTATGGATTGCTACGCGCGAAGGTTTGAACCGTTACAATGGAAACGATATACAGACTTACAAACTGAACAAAAACGATCCCTACAGCCTTTTCTGTAACACCGTGCTCCGCATGGCAGGCGACCAGAACGGAAAAATCTATCTGCTCTGTACCGAAGGTGTTGCCCAGTTCGACCTGACTACCCAACGCTTCACCACCCTCCTGCAAGGAAACATCAATAGCATATATTATAAAAACGGCCTTTTCATCGGGAAAAAGAATGAAATATACCGCTATAATGAGCAAACCGATAACTTTGATCTTTACTACCAGATGGCAGGAGAAAACATCGAAATATCCTGCATGTTCGAAGACAAAGGACACATGTGGATAGGAACCACCAGCGAAGGTGTGTTCAATCTGAAAATAGACAAACATCTGCTAACTCACCCCATCGAGAAAGGAAATATCACCAGTATTTACCAGGACAATGCAGGCGAACTGTGGATCGGAAGCTGGGAAAAGGGACTCTTCCGAGTGAAAACAGACGGAAATATCGAGAACCTGCGAAACGACCCGAAGAACCCGCATAGCATATCTTCCGATTTTGTCAGATCCTGCTGCGAGGATAATCTTGGCAATATCTGGATAGGAACCTTCAACGGTCTGAACCGGTACAATAAAACGACAGGACTTTTCCAGAACCATACCTCCAACGAGATGCAGAATGAAGGACTTACACACTCGTCCATCTGGTGTATCGTAAAAGATAATCAGGGTACCTTATGGCTGGGTACTTACTTCGGCGGTGTCAATTACTTCAACCCCGAATATGAAATCTATACCCGATACAAAGCTTCCATTCATGAAAAAGAAGGATTAAGCAGTCCCGTAGTCGGACGCACCATTGAAGATAAGAACGGAAATCTGTGGATTGGCACGGAAGGAGGCGGACTGAACTTCTACAACCGCCGGACACGTGAGTTCAAGTGGTATCTTGCCGGACAAGGACGCAACAGCATCTCCCACAGTAACGTGAAAGCCCTTTATTATGATCCCGCAAAGGAAATCATCTGGATAGGAACCCACCTTGGCGGACTGAACAAACTGGATATCCGCACAGGTACATTCACGCATTATCTTATGGAAGAAGGAAATCCGGAAACTCTTCCGTCCAATATCGTTCGTGACATTGCCCCCTACCAGGACCAATTGATTGTCGCTACCCAAAACGGTGTATGCCTGTTCAATCCTCAGACCGGAAAATGTCAACAGCTCTTTAAAGATAGCAAAGAAGGGCGTAAAATAGCTATGGTTGCAGATGTAGAGGTAGATAATAACGGCACGCTCTGGATTGCCGCTACAGGCGAAGGTATCTTCTCCTACCGCTTCGATACGAACAAGTTGACCAACTACCGTCACGACGGAACGCAGGCACACAGCCTCAGCAACAATAATGTGAACAACATCATGCAGGACAGTAAGGGTAACTTGTGGTTCTCTACTTCGGGAAGTGGCCTCGACCTGTACCGTTCCGCTACCAACGATTTCGAAAACTTCGACAAGGGCAAGAACGGACTTGTCAGTGATTGCATTTACGATACACAAGAATCTCCCGTCAGCGGTAAACTGATACTGATTACCAATCAGGGCTTCTCCATCTTCGATCAGAAAGTGGAAAAGTTTCAGAACTACAGCGTGGAGAATGGTTTCCCACTGACAGCTGTCAATGAAAACGCCCTTTGTGTGACACGCGACGGAGAAATCTTCCTTGGCGGTACGCAAGGTATGCTCTCATTCAATGAACTGGAACTTAATTTCACCCCGAAGCCTTACAAGATCATCCTTTCCCGCCTCATCGTAAACGGCGCCGAAGTAAAAGTGAGCGATGAAACGGGTATTTTGACGCAATCCCTATGCCATACACAGGAAATCACCCTGAATGCTAACCAAACCATGTTCAGCATCGAATTCGCCACCTCCAACTACGTGGCAGCCAATAAGAATGAAATCATTTACAAGCTGGAAGGCTTCTCCGAAGACTGGAACAGCACGCGCGGCCAACCTATCATCACCTACACGAACCTGAATGCCGGAACATACAATCTGCTGATTAAACCTAAAGGGAAAGAAGAGTCCATCTGTCCGCAGGTGCATCTTACGATTCATGTACTGCCACCTTATTATAAGACTCCGCTCGCCTATCTTATTTATCTGATAGTGACCGGTATCCTTTTGTGGTATCTGGTGAAGACATACAAATCGAGAATTAAGCTGCGTGAATCGTTGAAGTACGAACAAAAGCATATACAAGACGTGGAAGCGCTGAACCAATCGAAACTACGTTTCTTCACCAACATCTCACACGAGTTCCGCACGCCGCTTACACTCATCGTATCGCAGGTGGAAACTCTGATGCAATTGCAAAACTTCACACCCACCATTTATAATAAGATACTGAGCATTTACCAGAACAGCATCCAACTGCGCGAACTGATCACCGAACTCCTAGACTTCCGCAAACAGGAACAAGGGCACATGAAGGTAAAAGTCAGTCCGCACAACATAGTGCATTTCCTTTATGAGAATTACCTCATCTTCATGGAATATGCAAGCAGCAAACAGATCAATTTCAATTTTGAGAAAGACTGTGAAAGTCTTGAAGTATGGTATGACCAGAAGCAAATGCAGAAGGTAGTCAATAACCTGCTATCCAATGCCATCAAGCATACCCAAGCCGAAGATACCATCACACTCAGCATCACCACCGAAGGCAATGAAGCCGTAATTCGCGTGACTGATACTGGTAGCGGTATCGATGCCAAAGAAGTAGATAAGATATTCGACCGTTTCTATCAGACAGAGCAGATGGACAGTCTCACCACCGGTGTAGGCACCGGCATCGGTCTGGCCCTGACGAAAGGCATCGTCGAACTGCACCACGGCACCATCAAGGTAGAAAGCGAACTGGGCAAGGGCAGCAGTTTCATCGTCCGCCTTCACCTGGGCAACGCCCATTTCAATACTGAGGAAATCAGCAAAAAGAGCGAAGACGTACAGCAAATAGAACAACCGCAAATTTCTGAAATCGATGCCTCACTCAAAGCTGAATTGGAAGAAAATGCCCCGATTAAGCGCATGCCCGATGTCAAGATGGTTATCGTGGAAGACAATGCCTCCATTTGTGAGATGTTGGCAAACATCTTCCGCCCATTCTATCAAGTGCTGACAGCCGCAGACGGCGAAGAAGGTCTGGAGCTGATACAGAAGGAAATGCCGAATATTGTGGTAAGCGACGTCGTTATGCCCAAAATGTCCGGTACCGAACTCTGCAAACTGATTAAGAATGATTTCAATACCTGCCACATACCGGTAGTACTGCTTACCGCACGGACTGCCGTAGAACAAAACATTGAAGGACTGCGTATCGGTGCGGACGATTACATCACCAAACCATTCAACACGAATCTGTTGATTTCGCGTTGTAACAACCTGGTAAATTCACGCATTCTCCTCCAAGAAAAGTTCAGTAAACAACCACAAGCTTATGCACAGATGCTTGCCACCAACCCGATAGACAAGGAAATCCTGGACCGCGCCATCAGCATCATCGAAAAGAATCTGGATAATACGGAATTTAATGTCAATATCTTCGCCCGTGAAATGGCTATGGCACGTACCAACCTGTTCACTAAACTGAAAGCTATCACCGGGCAAACACCGAATGACTTCATCCTGACCATTCGCCTGAAAAAAGGCGCCTTGATGTTGCGGAACAACCCGGAACTAAACATTACCGAGATATCGGACAAAATAGGTTTCAGTTCTTCACGCTACTTCTCAAAGTGTTTCAAGGACGTATACCAGATCAGTCCGCTGGCATACCGTAAAGGAGAAAATATGGACTCCGATGAAAAGAACGAAGAAGAACCGCCTCTTGCCACTTAACAGGCAAGAGGCCGGCAAAGTACCAAACATACACTCGATACGTGTTTTGTACGTTTTTCCCCTTCACTTGTACTCTACTATACACAGAATTTCCCGAAAGCCATTACCTTTGACCTCAGAAATAACAATCTAAAGTCAAAGAGCTATGAAACATTTTTCACCTTTATGGTCTCTCCTCCCGGGCGCAGCCCTGATAGCTGGATGTGGAAATCCATCGAAAAAGGAAACCACTGACAACACCCGTCAGAAACCTAATGTGATATACTTAATTGCCGACGATTTGGGTATCGGCGATTTGAGTTGCTATGGCGCTACCAAGATAAGTACTCCTAATATCGACCGTCTTGCCGGACAAGGTGTACAGTTTACCAATGCCTATGCTACTTCCTCTACCAGTACTCCTTCCCGCTTCGGTCTGTTAACAGGTATGTATCCTTGGAGGCAGGAAAACACGGGAATCGCTCCGGGTAACTCTGAGCTGATTATCGACACAGCCTGTGTCACCATGGCTGATATGTTCAAGGCAGAAGGCTATGCCACCGGCGCCGTAGGAAAATGGCATCTAGGACTCGGCCCCAAAGGTGGTACGGACTTCAATCATCTGATAAAGCCTAATACTCAAGATATAGGATTTGATTACGAATACATCATTCCCGCCACAGTTGACCGTGTACCTTGTGTATTCGTTGAGAACGGACATGTAGTAGGTTTGGATCCTAACGATCCCATTACCGTCAACTATAACCACAAAGTGGGTGACTGGCCTACCGGATTGGAGAATCCGGAACTTGTAAAACTGAAACCCAGTCAAGGACATAACAATACGATTGTAAATGGTATTCCCCGTATCGGTTGGATGACCGGTGGTAAATCTGCTCTTTGGGTGGATGAGGACATTGCAGATGTCATCACAGGTAAAGCAAAAGATTTTATTATCAAGCATAAAGACGAACCTTTCTTTATGTACATGGGTACGCAAGATGTACATGTTCCACGCGTCCCCCACGCCCGTTTCGCCGGAAAGAGCGGTATGGGAACCCGTGGTGATGTAATCCTGCAACTGGACTGGACTGTGGGCGAGATTATGAACACTCTGGACAGTCTGAACCTTGCGGATAACACCATCTTTGTATTCTGTAGCGATAACGGTCCTGTCATTGACGACGGCTATCAAGATCAGGCTCTTGAACTACTGAACGGTCACACTCCTATGAAACAATACCGTGGTGGAAAGTACAGTGCCTATGAAGCCGGAACACGTATTCCATTCATTGTACGTTGGCCTGCCGGTATTCAGCCTTGTAAACAGCAAGCTTTATTCTCTATGATTGATGTATATGCTTCTTTGGCTGCGTTGTTGAATCACCCGCTTACACCCGCAACCGTTGCGCCTGACAGCCGTGATCAATTAGCCACTTTCTTAGGGAAAGATAATACCGGATGCGACTATGTAGTACAGCAGAATTTGAACAATACTTTATCGATTATTCAAGGAACATGGAAGTACATCGAGCCAAGTGATAAACCCGCTGTCGAACATTGGACTAAAATGGAGTTAGGGAATGATCCCAAACCTCAACTGTACAATATTTCCATAGATCCGTCGGAGAAAAATAACGTTGCAGCAGCACATCCGGAGATGGTAAAAGAGCTTTCAACACTACTGGAGCAGGTAAAGGCCGGGAAGAACCAGGGTACAAAGTAAGGAATCGTACAGAACAGGGTTTCTTTATCAAGAATGTACAAATTCGTACTTTTTGCGAACTATTAACTAAAGTCGACTTCTATTCAATCACATACATTTGCGTTGTGATTCGAATCGTTTAACGAGAAAGAACAACCTTTTTTAAAAACTAATTAATTTAATATTTATGAAACAGAAATCAAGCCTCTTGAAAGCGCTAAGTATCATGTTACTTTTTGTTCTGTTTGCGACACAAGCAAGAGCGCAAGGAATAACAGTTACTGGTACTGTAAACGACAACTTAGGTCCTGTTATCGGTGCATCCGTAGTGGTAAAAGGAACCGTCAATGGTTGCATTACAGATTTAGATGGAAACTTCAAATTAACAAATGTACCTTCAAAAGGTATTTTAGTTGTATCTTTTGTAGGTTACCAGACACAAGAGATTGCTGTCAACAATCAAACAAAACTCATTATCAATTTAAAGGAAGATGCCCAACAACTGGATGAAGTAGTTGTTGTCGCAGTAGGTTATGGTGACGTAAAGCGTCGCGACTTAACCGGTTCTATTGGTAAGGCCAATATGGATGACCTGACAAAAACTCCTATCAACAATATTGCCGAATCTTTAGGTGGACGTATCGCAGGCGTTCAAGTTTCTTCTTCTGACGGTGGTTTGGGCGACAACTTCAATATTGTTATTCGTGGTGCCGGTTCATTAACTCAAAGTACTGCTCCTCTTTATGTTATTGACGGATTCCCTATGGAAAGCTCAAGTATGGGTGCGCTCAATCCAAATGACATCGAATCAATTGACGTACTAAAAGATGCCTCAGCTACAGCCATCTATGGTTCCCGTGGTGCTAATGGCGTCGTTATCATTACCACTAAAAAAGGTAAAGCCGGAAAAACAATGGTTACCTATAACGGTAGTGTGAGCTTTAGCACCGTTAAAAATAAAATGGATGTCATGAATGCCTATGATTTTGCATGTATGCAGAAAGAAATAATGGCAGGCAATACAAAAGAAGTAGACGGTGAAATGGTTGACGAATTTGAATACTTCTATTTAAAAAACGGACTGACACTTGATGATTACAAAACAATGAAGAATTATAACTGGCAGGACGAAATCTACCGCACTGCTTTAAGTCATAACCATCACGTTGCTTTAAGTGGTGGTACAGACAAAATGGACTACACCGCATCTCTGTCATACAGTAACCAAGAAGGCGTTATTATACGTTCTGATCTAAATCGCTATCAAGGTCGTTTCAACCTGAATCAAAGAATCAACAAGAGTATTAAAGTTAATGCAAATGTTAACTATGCCAGTGTTACTCAAAATGGTCCTAACCCCTCTATCAATACTTCTCAGTCTTCTAACTCATTAATGTACAGTGTATGGGGTTACCGTCCTGTTTCTCCTTCCGGTTCCGACCTATTGGCAGAACTTTATGACGAAGATGTAGACATAAACAACGATTATCGATTCAATCCGGTAAAATCTGCACAAAACGAATATCGTCGTAAAATTACAAATACCCTGCAAGCTAATTTGGGTGTAGAATGGGAAATCATCAAGAACCTGAAGTTAAAAGTAACAGCTGGTTATACAGGCAAAGACTATAAGAACGAAGAATTCAACAATTCTCAAACACGTACCGGTAATAGTCATCCAAACAATACTCAAAGTAAGGGAGTCAATGCTTATCTATATCAATCAGAAAGCAGAAGCTATCTGAATGAGAATACGTTGAGTTATGTTTTCAACAAGAAAAAACATAATCTAAACGCCCTGTTGGGTATCACTTTCCAAAAAAACACCAGCTACTATCATGATGTCAGCGTTTCTCATATTACTAATGAATCATTAGGCATGGCTGGCTTAGGAAATGGTGATGTTCCTGTTGTCAGCGCTTCTAAAGGAGAAAATGCTCTGATGTCTTATTTGGGACGTTTAAACTACAATTATGATTCAAAATATTACGTAACTTTCTCCATGCGTGCCGATGGTTCATCCAAATTCGCACCAGGCAATCGCTGGGGATATTTTCCTTCAGGCTCACTGGCTTGGGCTTTCGGACGTGAAAACTTCGTAAAAGATAATCTAACGTGGCTATCTAATGGTAAATTGCGTGTCAGCTACGGTCTCACAGGTAACAATCGTATTGGAGACTATGATTACATGGCTCGTTTGTATGCAAGTGAAAATACTTATAAATATCCTTGGGACAGCACTTTCTATCCAGGATACTATGTTTCCAGCATTGCTAATCCTAACCTAAAATGGGAAACGACCGAGCAATATGACTTTGGTTTGGATTTAGGTTTTTTGGATGGGCGCTTAAACCTGAATATTGACTACTATATCAAAACAACCAAAGATTTGCTGATGAATGCAGATACTCCTGCCAGTTCCGGTTATGCAACTACCCGTCTTAACATTGGTGAGTTACGCAATACAGGATTTGAAGTTACTTTAGAAAGTACTAACATACAGAATAAGAACTTTACCTGGTCATCCAGTTTCAATATAGCATTCAATAAAAATAAAATCTTGTCTTTAAACTACGGGCAAGAACAGATGACAAGTTACATCAGCTGGGACCAGAAATTCAGGAACCAGATAGCCTATGTCAGTCGTGTAGGCGAATCTGCAGGTAAAATGTATGGTTTCGTATATGACGGAACATATAAAGAAGAAGATTTCAATATCACTGTTAATGAAAACGGGAAGAAGACTTATGAACTGAAACCAGGAGTTCCTAAATTTAAAGATGGTTGCCAGCCCGGTGATCCAAAGTATAAGAACATCGATGGCAGCGAGGACAATCTGATTACAGATAATGACCGGACAGTAATTGGCAACGGACATCCACTGCATACAGGTGGCTTTACTAACAATTTCGTCTATAAGAACTGGGATTTAAATATCTTCTTGCAGTGGAGCTACGGTAATGACGTTTTCAATGTGAATCGTCTCGTAATGGAAAATCCAGGAGCTAAAAAACAGTTGAACCAGTTCGCATCTTATAAGAACCGTTGGAGTGAAAGCAATCCTACCAGCAATATCCCCCGTGTAAGAGCAGTCGGCGCTGATGAATACAGTTCACTGTACGTAGAAGATGGATCATTCCTGAAATTGAAAACAATCTCTTTAGGATATAACTTTGATACCAAGACTTTGAAGAGAATAGGCCTCAGTGCAGCAAGAGTATTCGTTTCTGCTGAAAATATTGCTACTATTACGGGATATTCCGGTTCAGACCCTGAAGTTTCTACACGTCACTCTGTGTTAACTCCTGGATTTGACTGGTCGGCTTATCCTCGTGCATTCAATGCCTCACTTGGTGTAAATGTAACTTTCTAATCACTAAACTGAAAAACGAATATGAAGAAAATGAATAATCTCTTTAAAAAGATATGCTTGTGGTCACTCGTAGTTACAATGGCTTCATGCGACTTCCTCGACACAAAGCCCTATGACTTTGTTGCTCCTGAAACGTTCTACCAGAATGAAAAAGATTGTACAATGGCCTTGGCTGGAGTATATTATACCTTGGTAAAAGGGACCGTTTACGGTAATAATTACTCACTGATGTTCTCCAACACTGATGATTTAAGTTATTTTGCCCGCGAATTTGATGGAAATCCAGTAAAGAATCACGGTGCAGTCTGCAACACTCATGATGCTGCAAATGCGCAACTTTTTGATACATGGACAGATCTTTATGACGGTATTAATAATGCCAATGTGTTACTTGATAATATTGATAAAGCTGAATTTCCCGAAGATAAAGAGTATATAAGACAACGTATCAAAGGAGAAACTAAATTTCTTCGTGCCTACTATCACTTCCTTTTGGTACAAGGCTGGTATGAAGTACCTATCCGTACAGAAACGGTTACAGACATAGCTACGAGTAGCAAAGCTGCCACCCCCCATGCAGAAGCACTTGACTGGATTATCCAAGAAATGGAAGACTGTATCGACATGGTAGATGATAAAGAATATGACAAATCACCTTCTCATGTAAAGAAAACCATTGTCGAAGGTATCTTGGCACGCGTATGCCTGTGGCGCGCCGGTTATCCGAGTGAAGGTGGACAACCTTTTTATGAAAAAGCTGCCAAGTATGCTAAAGCTGTTTATGACTCTAAGAAGCACAAACTATATCAAAATGACATTTATGCTATCTGGAAAATGATGGCTTCCGACCAATACGATCCTGTATATAATGAAAGTATGTGGGAAGCGGAATTCATCGGTACCCGTGATGACGGTAAATATACAGAAGGTCGTATGGGCAACGAGATCGGTAATATGCAAAATGCAAATTGTGGGAAAGGATATGGCGCCGCTTTTTATGCCGGTTCACTCATTCTTTGGGATCTGTACGAGAAAAATCCTGGTGACTTAAGACGTGATTTGGCTATGGCTCCTTACCAGATTGCCGCCAATGGCACTGAAAAAGCATGGGGCAAAACAGCTATTGTAGAACGTTGCTGCGGCAAATTCCGCCGTGAATGGGAAAAGAGTACCCCCCAGCACAAAAATTTCACTGAAGAAAACTTCCCTATTTTACGCTACGCTGATGTTCTATTAATGCTGGCAGAAGCAGAATTAGAATCAAAAGGGGTTACCACTCTAGCCGTATCTGCCATCAATGAAGTACGCACGCGTGCCGGAATCGGTAAATTACCTGAAACTATTTCAGCAGATGCACTGCGCCAAGAAATTCGTGACGAACGTGGACGCGAACTCTGCTTCGAAGCATTACGTAAATATGACCTGATCCGTTGGGGTATTTATGTAGAGACAATCAGTAAAAACTTGGCAAATGCTATTGAAGATGCACGTTGGTCAAACAAAAAGGCAAACAGAAGCGGTGCCGAAGGTTTTACTAGAAGCACTCAGGACAAACACCAGTTCTTGCCAATCCCCAATAAAGAATTGTCTGTGAACACCAAGTTAGAACAAAACAGCTATTGGAATCCCAAGAAATAGCTACATACATAACTTCTAACCTTAAAATGAAATCAAATAGACCTTAATCAATTTGATATGTATGGGGAGAGTGACCGTGAGGTTCCTCTCCCTCTTTTTAAAAACTTAAAAACAATATGCCTTATGACCAGAAAACACTTGCTATTCATCCTTGCGCTGCTATGCGGTCAAGTATCCTTTGCCCAACTGATAGGTTTTGAGACTGGGATTCCCAAGCAGTTTCAAACAAGTGATAAGGGAAAGATAACTTTATCTACTCAGTATTATAAAGAAGGGAAACAGAGTCTGAAATGGGATTTCCGTTCCGGTTCCAAACTCAACGTTGCTCTTGAACAGCCTCTCACCCTTGATGAGCGAATGGAAAATTCATACGGAATAACCTTATGGATTTATAATGAAGTCCCTCAACAAGATTCCATTCGTTTTGAATTCCTTTCCCCCCAAGGAGATGTCTCTTATTGGTTCAGTTTCCAGTTGGCATCGGCTGGTTGGCGCGCTTGCTGGATCGGCTTCCAGCACATGAAAGGAGATAAACAAAACAAAGAAATAGCAAGCTATCGGCTGATAGCCCCTGAACGAAAAGGTCGCATATTTCTGGACCGCTTGACTTTCCCTGTGAAAAAGATGAACGACCGCACTACCCCCGACTTACAGATGCCTTACAATAACTCCCTCTCGTATCGTGACCTGTGGCATTGGTGCCGGGTTTGGCAATGGGAACAATATAGGTATGATATTCCATTACCTTCCACCCTCAATCAAGCAGAAAAAGACGAACTGCGTACCGTAGAACAGCGATTAACTACTGCCCTCGATATTCAGAAAGCGCCGAAGGAAGCAGTTTCCAAAGCATACAATGTTTTTCAGAAAGCCAATATTCAACGCTCCGGAACTGGATTCACAGGTGCCCCTATCCTGACTCCCGATGAACTGGACCGTTCCAAAGGAGAAATATCCTGGAATGACCTGGAAACAATGCTCTCCGGATTCGCTTACGATGCTTATTACAATCATTCCGAAACTTCCCGTCAGAATTACTTCACCGTCTGGGACTTCGCCATCAATCAGGGCTTCTCCTTCGGTAGCGGAATGGGAACCAATCATCATTACGGATATCAGGTACGGAAAATTTATACTACAGCCTGGTTAATGCGCGACGTCATCTGGAAAGCTCCCAACCGTGATAATATCTTATCCACCCTCATATTCTGGTCTGCCTTGCAAGAAACCCGTCAGCCTTACCAATACGGCAGAGATGAACTACTGGACAGTTGGCACACCCTCTTAATGGCTAAAACAGTTTCAGCACTACTGTTCACTGACGAACGGGAACGAGTACGCGCACTGAAAGGTCTTTCCCGTTGGGTATCCTCTTCTCTTCAATACACTCCGGGCACTATCGGAGGTATCAAAGTAGACGGAACCACTTTCCACCATGGCGGTTTCTATCCGGCGTATACCACAGGTGTACTAGCCATGGTAGGGCAATTCATCTCCTTAACCAATAAGACAGTCTATGAACCTACCGAAGAAGCCCGTCAAGTACTGAAATCCGCCTTTATTGCCATGCGCAACTACTCCAACAAATATGAATGGGGAGTTGGCATCAGCGGACGACATCCTTTCGGCGGCTCGATGAAAGCGGATGATGTAGCAGCTTTTGCTTATCTTGCTCTATCGGGAGACTTATCAGGAGAAGGCAAAGCTTTCGATCATTATCTGGCAGCAGACTATCTACGGCTTTGTGAAAAGGATACCCCTGAAGCACGTTACTTCAAAACGCAAGGTATCACTCCCGCCGCTGCTCCGCAAGGCTTCTTTGTATACAACTATGGAGCGGCAGGTATTTTCCGGAGAAGCGATTGGATGGTAACCTTAAAGGGATATACCACTGACGTCTGGGGATCTGAAATTTACCGGAAAGACAATCGCTACGGACGTTATCAGAGTTATGGTTCCGTCCAGATTATGGGATACCCCTCACGCCTTGCCAGCGGTTACGATGAGAACGGTTGGGATTGGAATCGCCTACCGGGAACTACGACCATCCACTTACCATTCGAATTACTGGATAGCCCGCTACCGGGAACTACCATGGCACATTCCAAAGAAAATTTCTCAGGTAGTAGTTCACTGGAAGGGAAAAACGGCATGTTTGTTACGAAACTGATGGAACGTGAACTGAAAAACTTCACTCCGGATTTCATGGCCCGCAAATCCGTCTTCTGCTTTGAAAACCGGATGATCTGTTTAGGAACAGGTATTCATAACAGCAATAACGAATATCCAACCGAAACAACTCTCTTCCAAAGTACATTCCAAAAGGGAAAGAGCACCATCCTCGTTAACGGAGAAGAAGAAAAAGAGATTGGTTTCAAAAAGAAACTTTCCGGTACTACTGAAAAGTTACTTTCTATCAAGGACGGTTACAATAACCACTATTTCGTGAAAGACGGTAATGTACAAATACAGATCACGGAACAAGAATCCCGTCATGAAAAAACACGTGCTGTAACACAGGGCACTTTCGCTTCAGCATGGATTGAACATGGAAAAGCCCCTAAAAACGGAACGTATGAATACCTCGTATGGATACAGCCAACCGATCTGGAATTAAAAGAACATGAGGCTTTGCAAACATACGAAGTATTACAACGAAATGATAGTGCACATATCGTTCACGACCGATTAACCAATATCACTGCCTATGCTGTCTTCGAAACCTATCGTTCGCAACAGGATAGCCTACTTAGTCTTATTCCGGCAGAAACAATGGTTATGTATAGAAGGAACAAAGCGAATATCATTATGAGCGTTTGCGATCCAAACCTAAATATTGAGGAAAAAGCATATACCACCAAGAACCCCAGCCGTGTTCTTAAAAAGAGACTTGAATTAAAAGGAAAATGGAAAATCAGTATACCTAATGAAAAAGTAATCCTGACTGCAGACGGAGAGAATACCATTCTCACTGTTCATTGCCAACATGGGCAACCTGTAGAATTCAGTCTCCAGCAAAATTAAAAATCCCGGAAGAATATTTGTAGCAATTACTCTGCTACATGCCTGGAAGTTGTCTGAACCGTACTTGCTCCGTACATTCTCCACTCAGAGGTACCTCTACACGACGAAAGTACGAGGTTGGTACGGAGCAAGTATAGTTCAGGTATGGTTTTATGGAACATGGTTATTCCGCTAAAATAGTTACCTTTGCAGAAATATTGAATAACTAATTGATATGCAGAGTACCCTCCCCATTCATTTTGCCCCGCTGCAAGGTTACACCGAGGCTATTTACCGACAAGCGCATGCCCGTATATTCGGTGGTGTAGAGAGCTATTATACTCCTTTTGTACGTGTAGAGCACGGAGAAATCCGAAAAAAAGACATGCGCGAAATTACTCTGGAAAACAACCGTGGCGTGCAGCTTATTCCGCAACTAATTGCTCCCGATGTGGACAAAATGGAGCTGATAATTGCCCTATTCATCGAAAAAGGATATAAGAATGTGGACATAAATCTGGGATGTCCTTTCCCTCTTTTGGCTAAACGGCACAATGGTTCGGGAATGCTTCCTTATCCCGAAGAGGTACGGGAGTTGCTGACTGCTGCCATAAAGAATCACCCCGACCTTCAGTTCTCTGTCAAGATGAGGTTGGGTTGGGAGAACCCGGAAGAAAGTCTGGCTTTGCTACCCTTGCTGAATGAACTGCCACTGACACATATCATCATGCATCCCCGATTGGGAAAACAGCAATATAAAGGGAGTGTAGACCTCAATGGGTTCGACGCTTTCCTGAATGTCTGCCAACATCCGCTCATATATAATGGCGACATTAATTGCCCGGATGACGTTCACCGCATCCGGCAACAATTCCCCGCATTGGCAGGAGTGATGATCGGACGCGGACTGCTCGCAAACCCGGCATTAGCTTTGGAGTATAAGGAAAACCGTACGCTGACACCCGACGAGATGAAAGAGAAACTGCATATCATGCATACTTCCGTCTACAATCAGTACACCGCACAACTGGAAGGAGGCGACGGGCAGCTTCTGAACAAGATGAAAACGTTTTGGGAATATCTCGCACCGAATGCGGACAGAAAACTAATGAAAGCAATCCATAAAAGCACAAGCCTCAGCAAATATAATCAGGCTATCCAAGCCTTTTTTAGTCAACGATAAACTGATTACCAGTTATTTTGTGTAATTTTGCGCCCGTTTATAAACAAGCACATTATGAAAAAATACATTTTAATCTCGCTTTGCCTGCTAACGGCCGCAGGCAGCTTCGCACAGAACAAGGATTTCAAGTTTAAATTCTATGGGCAGATCCGTACCGACTTCTATTATAATAGTCGTGCTAACGAAGAAACCGTAGACGGATTATTTTATATGTACCCCAAAGATAAGGTA
>ERZ779885.1546-NODE-1546-length-23064-cov-7.735929_pt1 | contig 23064 bp, 20 predicted proteins | sample MGYA00511554_ERZ779885 | MGnify/ENA primary metagenome ERZ779885 (study PRJEB29588, sample SAMEA2160998) | human gut metagenome | biome: human gut; feature: human-associated habitat; material: faeces | place: Denmark | collected 2008/2010 ... | reverse complement strand
TCTAAGAGACTTCCCAACCGCTTGATTAAGAAGTCTTTTAGAGCATACAACACCCGCCGCAAGTTTGTATTTTTTGTACTGCTTGACTGCAAAATGTTCCGGGTCTTTTTCTTCCAGACGTTCAAACATGAGGTCAACCGGGTTCTGGAAATCCTCGTCGTCCTCGCGGGCTTCCGACGCATTTATCATTTCAAGCAGCGTCGTGAAGTTCTTCTCGTCCTCCGGGGCTTCATACCAGATGTAGCCGATTAGTGCGGTGTAGTAGAGCTTTTCCGCTTTCACCCAGAAATCCTCGCCGGATTTTTCCCCGTCGCCTTTGGTGTTGGCGATAATGGTATTGACTAACTTCAAAATGTCCTTTTCGCTCCGCAGATAGGCAAAGGGATTGTATTTCATGGATTTTTTGAAGTTAATCGTATTTAACACTTTGATACGGTATTTGTACCGCTGCAACATTTTCCCGGTTTCCAAAATCAGTGTTCCTTTCGGGTCAGTGACGATATACGACGTTGGAAAATCCTTTGACGTACATTGCATGAGCGACGGTTTCACAAAGAACCGGGTCTTGCCGCTGCCGGAACCGCCGATTACAAGGATATTTTTGTTTCTTGCGTATTTCGGCTGCTTCGGGCAGCTGTTCATGGTGAGCCGTTCCGTCTGTGTTAAGGGGATATTGTTCTCAAATACCGGGTCTGTGTACGGCTTTATATCGTCGGCGGTTCCCCAACGCGCCGAACCGTATTCTGTCCCGCGGCGGTATTTCTTCGCGTTCTTGCCTTTGGTGTAGATAATCAGCCGGACAATGACCGCCCCCGCAATGCCTAAAGCTAAGTCTGCCGGGTGGAAGCTCGGCGCGATACTGGAAAAGGCGGCTGTAAAACCGTCCCCAAGATGTAGCAGCTTTGCGCTTGCGTCCGCGCCGGGGGAGAGCCGGACAGCCGCGCCCGCTTTATCAAAGAGCCAGACAAAGAGCAGATACGGGAGATTTAGGATAAGCAGCTTCTTGATTTCCGGCTTCATAGCGATACCTCCCTGTCCTTGTTCTTGACCTTTGCCCGTTCCGCGTTCTTGCCCTGGGCGGCTTCTTTGAGCGTAGAGAGCAGCTTTCGGATAGAGGGCTTTTTCTCCTGTGTCAGCTTCTTTGCGGAAAACTCCTTAAAGGCTGCGGTCAGCACGTCCGCGTCCCGCCCCTTGAAAAAAACCAGATAGCGGGGCGGGCTTTCCGTTGCGTCCTTTTTCAGCGCAAAGTCGATACCGTACTTTTTCGCCGTACTCTCAAAGGCTTTGATATTGCCCTCGGTAATCTCAATGTTGGAAACGCCCGCGTTCTGCTTCATAAGCTGCTTTAAGCTCTGCTTGCCCTGTGGCGGTTTTGCAAGCTGCTTTTTGCCCTTTGACAGTATGGCTTTCATTGCCTTTTGGAGCGTCTGGGCGGTCAGCTTCCCGGTCTTGATGTAAAGGGCTATGGTCTTTTCGTTTACTTCGTCCTGCAATTTGTCGCGTCCTCCTTTCGCGTTTCTTTATGGGGCGGCGGTCAGATACGCACCCGCAGCCCGTTCAAGTCCTCGGCTCTGATACCCACAAGATACCAGTTGTCGCCGTACTCAATCCGGGTCGGCTTCCACTTGCCCCGCACGAATACGTCAAAGCACTCGCCGCAATGCAAGCCCCCGTAGTAGCTGTTTAAGTCAAAGCGGATGTCGTAACGGTCGGTGCGCTCGTCAAATACCAATGCTCCTGTCATTTTCTGTGCCATAATAAAATCCTCCTTTTGTGGTTGTGGGTGGTTACAGGCTTTCGCCCTCGTTGCATGAATAATAGCCCGGGTCGCCGTACTGCGGCTTTTTCGGTGACAGTGCGCCGCTTGCCATGTCATGGGCGACAAGGGAAGTGTAATAATTGCCGATAGTGGACGGGGCGTTGAAAAGGGCTGCTTTCAGATATTGCTTGATGTTGCGGATTTTCGTTGTGTTCTCCCGCATACAGTCAAGCACAAAGCGGATATGCTCGCCGTCCAGTTTCATAAACTTAGATTTCACAAGCTCTGCCGGGTAGTCGTCCCCCGCAATCCGTACCCGCTTTCTGGCGGTGCATACGGTTTCAAGCATGAGGTCTACAATCTCGTCAAGCCTGTCACTGTCAAACTTCATGTCCTGTTTGAGAATGTGGTAGTCGATATTGTCCTTGATGATTTCCCGGTATATATCAACTGCGCTCTGTGCTGTCGCTTCCGTTCCTTTCCGTTCCGGCGGAGTAGCCGCTTCTCTGCAAGGAGAGGGGTTAGGGGAAAGGATAGGAATGGAATGGGTACTTGATAAATCTGTATTTGATTTTTCTTTTTTTGGTAAGTCAGTTCTTTGTATATCTTTATTTAATTGCGTTGGATTTTCCAACGTAGGTTTTTCCAATGTTGGTTTTTCCTGCGTTGGATTATCCAATGTTGGATTTTCCAATGTAGGTAAATCCGGCGTAGGCGGCTGCGGCTGCTCGAATATCACATAGTCCGCGCCCCGCAAGCGTCCTTTCTCGTCGCGCTCCCTTGAACGGACGATATACCCGGCGCGTTCAAGCTCCTTAATGGCTTCGCGGATAGCGTCTATCTTCTCCCGGTTGATAAGGGATAAGCCTTTCAAGGTGTAGTCCCAATCTTCGGGGAGTGACAGCATTTGCGACAACAGCCCCTTTGCCTTTAGGGAAAGCTCCTTGTTGCGTAGGTGGTGGTTGCTCATTACGGTGTAGCCCTTGTTCCGTTCCACTCTGAAAACTGCCATAGTTCATAGCTCCTTTGCTTTGGATTTGTTACGCAGTAGAAGCGCGGTTTCGGGGGATAAGGTATAAATCCCTTTCCGCGCCAGATACGCGCCCGGAAAACCGCTTGTAGCAAGGCTTTTTCTGCCCCTACTGCGTAACAAAGGGCATGAAAAAAGCGGCGTTCCTGTTCTCCCATGTAGAGAGTAAGAAACGCCGCTTCTGCGTCGCATTCAGTTTTTAGTACAATACCCTGCTTGTCCGTCGCTCGAAAAACCTTGATTTTCCAGTGTTTTCAAAAGTATCGTTATCTAACGTCAGCTTTTGACCGTGCTGAATTTCAGCGAATGATGAAGGACATTGAGGCGGGAAAGGTCAATTGCGTAGTCGTAAAGGATCAGTCCCGTTTCGGCAGAGATTATATTGATGTGGGAAAATACAAAGAAAAGATTTTCCCCAAACTCGGCGTTCGGTTTATCACCATAAACGAGGGCTATGATTCGCTTTCGGCAACCTCCTCGGATGATCTTGCCTTTACGATCAACAGCTTCGTTTATGATTTTTATATCCGGGATATATCCACCAAGATCCGCACAAACCTTACGGCAAAAAAGCAAAACGGAGAGTATGCCGGAGCATTTGTGGCTTACGGATATGTCAAAGACAGCAATGATAAGAGTAAGTTGGTTGTTGATCAATTTGCCGCAGATGTTGTAAGGGACATTTTCCGGTGGAAAATCGAAGGGCTGAGCCCGCAGAATATCGCAGTACGTCTGAACGAACTTGGTATCCCCTCACCTGCAGAATATAAGAAACTGAGCGGAAGCAATTACAAAACAAGCTTTCAGACATCTTCAAAAGCCGTATGGAGCCATGTTTCCGTAAGGCGTATTCTGAAAAATGAAATCTATCTTGGTGTAATGATCCAAGGCAAACGAACTACGCCGAATTATAAGACCAAGACAGTGGTTACAAAAGCTGAAAGTGAGTGGCTTCGCGTGGAAGGTACACATGAGGCTATTATTTCCGTGCGTGATTTTGAGCTTGTTCAGGAGCTGCTGAGGGATGATACCCATTGCCGTGCGGGAGATGTAACAGTACCGGTATACGCCGGCCGCATTTATTGCGGCGACTGCGGTGCTACGGCTGTCAGAAAGACGGTATCCTACGCAGGCAAACGCTATGTATATTATGTCTGCAACGCCAATAAGCACGACAAAACGGTGTGCAGCAGGCATTCCATAAGAGAAGATATTTTGGGTCAGGTAATTTATCAGACGGTCCGGCACCAAATCGACCTGCTGCTGGATGTGGATAAGGCGCTCAGGCAATTTGAAAATCTGTCATGGGAAAAGCACAAACTGAAGCAGCTTGACGCAAGCATCGAAATACAGGAAGAAGTCGTTCGGAAAAACAACACGCTGCGCCTCGGAATTTATGAGGATCTGCGGGCAGGCTTGCTGGACAGGTCCGAATATGAGTCTCTGAAAAAAGAGCTTGCAGAAAGAATCGCCGAAGCAACTGCCGCCATCGAAAAGCTGAACAAAGAGAAACGGGAGATCCTCGACGGCGTTTCAAAGCAGCAGTCCTGGATTGAACAGTTCCGTCAGTATGAAAATGTGACCGAACTCACGCGGCCAATGGTCATTCATCTGATAGAACGCATCAATATTTTTGAGGACTCCAATATTGAGATCGTGTTCCGCCATCGGAATCAGATCGAGGAAATATTGCGGTTTATTTCAGAGCAAACCACAGATAAAAAAGTATTGGCTATGCCGATAAGGGAGGTGGGATAGTGGCCAGAGTATCACGGAAAAACGGCGTTTCCGAAGGTCTTCCGAAAGGCCAAAGGCAGGCCGTGTTTCGTACCGCGCTTTATGTTCGTTTGTCTGTTGAGGACAACGGCAAGGCGGATGCGGATTCGATTGAAAATCAGGAACTGCTCCTGAGAAACTATCTTGCCGAGCGGCCGTATCTCGAGCTGAAAGAGGTATATGCCGATAACGGCTACACGGGTACCGATTTTGAGCGCCCCGCGTTTCATCGAATGATCGAGGATGTGCGGAAAGGACGGATCAATTGCATCCTTGTGAAGGACTTTTCCCGCCTTGGCAGAAACTATGTGGAGACCGGTGAATATCTGGAACGCATCTTTCCTTTCCTCGGCATACGCTTTATTTCCGTCAGCGACGATTATGACAGCAGCTCTGCCAATGCCGGCGAAAAGCTCGCCGCCACTCTTAAAAATCTGATCAATGATATGTACGCAAAGGACATATCCAAAAAGATCTGCTCGACAATGAAGAATAAGAGGCTGCGCGGTGATTACATCGGCAATTATGCTCCATACGGCTATCTGAAGGATGAAAATAATCGGAGCCGATTGGTGATCGATCATGAGATCGCTCCGATCGTAGTCGAGATCTTTGAACTCAGAGCGAAAGGGATCGGATTTGATACTATATGCCGTATTCTCAACGAAAAAGGCTATCCCTCCCCTGGGCGGCTACGCTATGAGCGCGGCATTATAACAAATAATAATAAGAAAGGGAGTGAACTGCCCTGGAATCGCCATGTTCTGAAAGACCTGCTTGTCAATGTGGTCTATATCGGGAATTTGGCGCAAGGACGCAGCTCGCAGTGCCTGTATAAGGGCGAAAAATACCATTGGACAAAAGAGGCGGACTGGGATGTGGTTGAAGGGACACACGAGCCGATTATCAGCATGGAGCTGTGGAATACGGTGCAGGAGATCAACAAAAAGGTCTCAAGCAATGCGACGAAATCCTTCGGACGCTATGCGCATCTGCCCAAGCGTCCCAATCCATACGGTTCGGTTTTGAGGTGTGCCGACTGCGGGCGTGTTATGAAATATGTTCGCAGTTATTCCCGCCCGAAAAAGGACGGCGTGGTCACAGACTACTACAATTATAAATGCCCGACAAACATCGAGCTTGGAGACACGGCATGCTCAAAAAAGAGCATCCGCGCCGATGACCTTGATAAAATCGTGTTGAGCGTTATACGAAAGCAGATGGACCTATTCCTTGACACACAAAAAACGCTGCTCGGCTTGATCGCTTTGGAGAAAGAAAAAGCAAAGCATAGTGTGCCGGCAAATCGTGTCAAAGAACTGCAGGATAAGCTGGACCAAAAGAAAAAGCTGTTTTCCCGGTTGTATATCGACTTCAAGGACGGCATACTGACGCAGCAGGAATATTTGCTTGCCAGAGATGTCTATCAAAAGGAAATCGCCGCATATGAAAGCGAATTGCAGGAGCTTCAGGCAATTAAGACAAAAACCAAGGTGACTGAAACAGGCGCCCGAAAATGGAATCGGCTCATTTCACGCTATTATAAGACGAAAACGGTAACCGAAGAAATGGTCGAGGCAATGGTTGATGAGATCCGAGTGAATACCGACGGCTCTTTGGATATTCGGTTTAAGTACATGCCTGAGTTTGAGGAAATGTTCAAGGAGTGCGAGCGAATCAGAAAGGAGGTTGCCTAAATGCCGAAAAAACAGCTTGCCGTGTATCTCAGGCTATCGCTTGAGGACACCGGCGCGAATGATGAGAGCAATAGTATTACGGCCCAGCGCGGCATCATCGCTCAGTTTATCCAAGGGCAGCCTGAGCTTGCTTCCATGAAGACGGTCGAGTTCGTCGATGACGGATATTCCGGGACGAATTTCGACCGTCCCGGTTTTAAGCGGATGATGGCGATGGTGCGCTCCGGTGATGTTTCCTGCATCGTCGTGAAAGACCTTTCCCGATTTGCGCGAAACTATATTGAAGCCGGCGATTACCTTGAGCACATCTTTCCATATCTCGGCATCCGGTTTATTGCGGTCAATAACCATTACGACAGCGATCAGTTTATCGGGACAACCGGCGGCATTGATGTTGCCTTCCGAAACTTTATGTATGAGATGTACAGCGTTGACATCTCAAAAAAGGTAAAAACATCACAGCACATGCTGATGAGAAGCGGCCGGTATGTCAGCCATTGCCCATATGGATACACAAAGATCAAAGGGCAAAAGCACCATATGGTGCCGGATCCCGAAACTGCACCCACTGTGCGAGATATTTTCCTGTGGGCTATTGAGGGAAAGAAATCCACGGAAATTGCCCGTATCCTTAACGAAAAGCATATTCCGACGCCGATGCAGCACAAAAAGCTCTCACGGCAAGGGATTAGCAACGATGCGATGTGGAGTCATCAGGCGGTGATCCGAATCATACGGGATTATAAGTATACCGGAGCCATGGTGTCTTTCAAATGCGGAAATGAAACCATTCGGGCCAAAGTGCAAAAACGGTATGCGCCGGAGGATTATGTGATAAATGAGGGCATGCACGAACCCATCGTAACACACGATGAATACTACGCAGCGAATGATACCCTGCGGAAGGTGAAAAAGTACGATGTTGTCAGAACCGACCGCCGTGACCGTGTTTACTATTGCGGGCACTGCGGCCGCAGACTTCGCAAGACCTTTGGCTTGGACGAATATTACTCCTGCGCTACGCCGTTATATATAAGGGACGCTCCGTGTGCAGGCATTCATTGGAGCCGGACAAATATAGAGGATGTTGTTTTCACCACATACAAACGGCAGCTGCAAATTGTCAGCGAAGAATATTGCAGGACAGTAAATGAAAAGCAGCCGGATAAGCTTGCTCCTCTTCGGGCGCAGCAGAAATCCCTCCGCGTTCAGCTCGGAGGGATCGGTGGAAAGGTTGCCTCGCTGTATGAGCAATTCCGTTCCGATGAAATATCCCGGAATGCTTTTCTCGAAAAAAAAGGCGCTCTTTCAGAGGATAGGGACAGACTCCAGACGGAGTTATCACGAATTGAAGATGAAATCGAAAGCCTGCTGCAAAAGCAGGAAGAAAGCAACACGGCAATGAATGCGATCAAAAATATCGCCGCTGCAGCAGATGAGCCAGACGATAAACTCCGGGAAAGAATGTACGACGATATAGACCGCGTCATTGTTTTTGACAACGAAAATCTGAAAATTGAATGGAAGTTTGATGTTGCCTTTCAACTTTCATGACCATGTAAAAGCCGGCTTTTTGCTGGCTTTTATGCTGTTTTTGTGTTATAATAACGCAAGGGTTAATTTTGTCGAAAGTCCGGAAACCCTTGATATATAAGGGTTTTTTAAAATTTTTGGATTCTACTTGACACAAGCAGATGACCTGGGCCGCATCGTCATTCCAAAGGAGATCCGCCGGACCCTGAAGATTCGGGAGGGCGACCCATCACAGATAACACGGACACCGTGGGAGATTTTCTGCTCTTCCATGCTGGATCTGGCGAAGCGAAGCCTCTGGAATGGTAGATAATGATGGTACATAATGACAGAAGCGTCAACTTCAAATATCCGTTCAAATTTGTTTCCCCATCCCCCTTCAAGCTCCATTTTTCACTATTTTCCCAGAATAGAGTTATTTCGTTTTTGCCCCTTTCACTCGCACTTCTAAAAAAGCAATTTCAAGGTAATCCGTGTCATTGCCTTTTGGGAAACTATCTGCTATTCTTGAGTCAGGCAGAGCAGGCATCATTGACAGTCTGTTGGTGGCAAAATTCAGAAGGAAGCGTGAGACAATGAAAATTCAGGATTTGAAAAAGCTGATGGGCAGCTTATCTCTCCACGAAAAAATCGGGCAACTGGTACAGTTGGACGGTGGATTCTTTGGCGCAGAAGAAGTGCCTACCGGTCCATGTGACGAAATGGGAATAGCACCTTGGGTAGTGGAAAATGCAGGTTCCGTTCTGAATGTTCTGGGCGTTAATAAGGTGCAGGAAGTTCAGCAGCATCATTTGCAGCACAGCCGTATTCCCTTGCTATTCATGGCGGATGTCGTGTATGGGTACAAAACGAGTTACCCCATCCCGCTTGCATTGGCTTGCAGCTGGGATATGGAGCTGGTGGAGGAATGTGCAAGAAATACCGCTTATGAAGCTGCAGCAGATGGTGCGCAGGTCACATTTTCCCCGATGGTGGATGTTGTCCGTGACGCAAGGTGGGGCCGCTGCTTGGAATCTCCGGGAGAAGACCCTTATCTGAACAGCCGCTTTGCACGGGCAATGGTGAAGGGATTTCAGAACGATTTTACGCCCGGAAAATCTATGGCATCCTGCGTAAAGCACTACGCCGGATATGGTGCGGTAGAAGCCGGGCGTGAGTATAACACTGTGGATATGTCCCGTTGGCGGCTGATGCAGGAATACCTGCCTCCCTATCAGGCAGCGGTGGATGCAGACTGTAAAATGGTCATGACCTCCTTCAACACGGTCGAGGGCATCCCGTCCACAGCAAATCAATGGCTGATGCAGGATGTACTCCGCAAAAAATGGGGTTTTGATGGCGTTGTTATTACGGACTACGCCGCCATTCAGGAACTGGTGGCACATGGCGTGGCAGAAAACAATGCCGATGCTGCTAAGCTGGCAATGAATGCCGGCGTGGACATTGACATGAGAACACCCTGCTATCCCAATCATTTAGAAGAGCTGCTGGAGCAGGGAGCTATTTCGCAGGAGCAGATCGATGAGGCCGTGTGGCGTATCCTGACCCTGAAGAATGAATTGGGTCTGTTCGAAGATCCCTATCGTGGCGTGCATCTGGTGACGGAAAAGGAACGGAGTTCCTATCGGCAGCTGGCAAGAAAAGCAGCACAGGAGTCCATGGTACTTTTGCAGAACAGGAAGGATGTTCTGCCGATCCGGAAAGGCGAAAAAGTTGCCCTGATCGGGCCCTATGCAGGCAGTAACGAACTGAATGGTATATGGGCAATTTATGCAGACCGGAAACAGGTCGTCACTCTGAAAGCCGCCTTTGCAGAGAGACTGGATATCCAGGAGCATTTCACGGAATACGGTCTCTCTATTGAGAAAGTCTCCATCGATTTGCGCGTGCAGACTGCTGACGTCAGAAATGCCGTGAAAACCCTGACCGGCAAAAAGTACACCGACTATGTTACCTTCCTGCGAATGAAATATGCAGAGACAGACCACATGGTTGCCGGCATTGCATTCCATTGGTATAGCGGCGATCACTTTGAAGCGCTCCGTATGATCCGGGAACGCTTCCCGGAGAAGAAGCTTCTGCTGTCCGAAGCGTGCATCGAATTCAGCAGATACAGTGCGGAGGATCATCTGGCAAACGCGCAGAAGTATGCCCATGACATCATCGGAAATCTGAATGAGGGTATGAACGTTTTCCTGGACTGGAACTTGGTCCTGAACGAGGTGGGCGGCCCCAACCACGTGCAGAACTTCTGTGATGCACCGTTCTTTTTTGACACGGATCAAAAGCAGCTGATAAGGTGCGAGCTTCAGAGTTATGTAAATCGCTTTAGCCACTATATCGAGAACGGTTCCGTTCGAATCGGGGTCAGCCGGTACACTGACAAGCTGGAAATCACAGCGTTTCGAAAGGACAACAGGATCGTATTTGTTCTGCTGAATCGAACCGGAGAAGAAATTCCGGCATTCATACGCTTGAAGGATTCCTGTGCAGGTTTTATTGCAGCGCCGAACAGCATTCTGACCGGCGTTATTGATGACTGACACAGGGTGCTTCCCTGATGCAGCAAGCGGCAATACAGACATATTTTTTGTTGGTGTCGTATTTCATAAGCAAGCCTTCTTTTGTGTTTTGGTCCGAATTGACCGCCATCTCCGTGAGCAGTTGTGCTCTTCGAGATGGCGGCCTTTTATTCGTGAATGGCTTTGACGCTTATAGCGGAACGGATATCGGACGGAGGTGTAAAAGGGCGTGCGGACAAAAACTTAGACCAAGTTCTATAATAATCCAAGGCTTTGTCGGTATTCTACCGGACTTAATCCGCCCAGGGTAAGCTGCATTAAACCTTTCTTATAGCGCCGTCAGCGACGCTCTGCTTGTCATACCGTTTTGGCTGTTCGATTTTCGCATCACCGCCGCTAAATCTGGAACTTGACTTTTAATAGTTAGTCTTTCTGTAAATAGCTGTCGAAGTTCCTGCCTCAACTTTCTTCGCTCGGGGTTCAGGACAAGCCCGAATTTTTCCTCCGTAATGGCCGGAATGAGGTCAATCACAGCCGTATTCTCCGCGTACAGCGTATTGGCAGGTATACTGCTGTCCAGAATCAATCCAAAAATGTGCTGAGAGGTTTCGTGGAAAGAGTCGTGGCTTGCTGCAAATGTACTTTCTTCAATGTCCCGGTGGTAAAAATGCTTTCCGTACTGCGGCGATAGAAGGAATTCCGGCCCCCTGGGGTCAAAGCCGTATTCTTCCTCCATCTCGGCCTTCCCAAAGTATCGCTGGAGGTACGGTAATTCCCGGCAGACCCTTTCGATAGTCTCTTTCTCATGTTCTGTTATGTCCGGTGCACAGTACAGTGAGACTTCAATCGTGTAGGACAGTGCAACAACACGCGTATGCTCCGTTCGGTCCTCCGGAAGGCTGGCAGAAATTCCGGCCTCGTTCAGACGCCGGACGATATCCGGTAAATCGCTTTTCCCCCAAAAGGGCGTCATGCCATGATCCGTTGTAATCAGAATCGTCAGATTCCGGCCCTGCTCCGTTTTCCGACTGCACTGCACAATATCCAAAAGGCACTGACCGATCTGGTTCAGCCGCTCCATGATATCCTGCTGCCGCTGAGAAAATTCCGCTCTCTTGGGGTACATTTCATAGCTGTTGTTATGGCCCAGAGAGTCAATATCGTCGATATAGACCGCCGTAAAATCCGGGAGCGTTTCAAAAACAAAGGCCTGATCGCCGGATACGATCGGTTTCCCCTGAATCATATCCTTCAGGATCGCCAGCCGCTGAAACGCGTTGCTCTTTTCCTGCGGACACTTGATATAAGCCCGGTCTTTTACTCCCTCCATACAAGGATTGTTTTCCAGCATAAACTGATGAATGGATGCTACCGTCTTCCCATTTCGCAGGAAAAGCTGTGCGACATTCTCTGCGTCGCAGGTTCTGCGGTGCTTTACAACACAGGCGTTTTCCCAGTCGTAGTGCTGGTAAAAATTATGAGTCCGGTTGCTCCATGCGCCGCAGAGGATCGCGCTTTGCATCGGATTCGTGATCGAGACGATCCCGCTGCGCAGTTGTGTAAACAACAGGCCCATTTGCACCAGTTTTGAGAATGGTCCGTCCGGGAAACAACGTTGGAGCTGCTCGAGATAAGCGTATGAGAATCCATCGATATTGATATATAATAATTTATTATTCATGTCATATACCATCCAAGAAGAAAAGGCTGGTCGGCAAAATCAACTTCGGGCCTTTGCCTCCGTAGCCGCAAATATCATAGGTTTCCTTTACGTCTGCGCTTTTTAGCCATACATTTCCATGATTGCGAATAAGATAGCTGTCACAGCTTTGCAGCGACGGCACATCCTGACAATTAAACTTCCCCATCATGCCGATTTTTCCATTCCCGCACAATGGCGCAAGAGAATCCACCACATCCTGGGACTGCCACGGCCCGCAATACTCTGTAACCAGCCGTTTTTGTGGTTTCCATGCAAGGTACCCCCACCGGATCCCATCAGACAGCAAAAGCACCTCGTGTCCCGCACTTTTCAGAATATAGAAGATCCTGTCAAGCGGACGCCGTACCCCATTGCCGTAAGCTTCCCACAAATCATGCAGGAGCATTTTATCCCCCTCGTTCGCCGTCTGCACACGAAGTGAACCGTTGCTTCTTGGGCAAAACCAGTATTCCGGATATGTCATGGCCTTGGCAAAGCCAAAATGCTCGTATCTCTCACGCCTTCCGCAAAGCGTGACGATATCATAGTTTGGAAATACCGCCTCTTGAAGCCATGTAAACAAGGCTGTCATGATTCCCTGCCCCCGGTAGGCCGGTGCAGTGCAGACCGTGCCGACGCTCAGGCATTTATAAATCTGAAAGGTACAGGGATAGACTGACAGCATTCCGGCAATCTCGCCGTTTTTTCGGTAAGTATAGGTTTCACCACCGTCGGGAAATCCATAAATTTTCGGCTGAAACTGCCGGAAGTCCAGGCCAAATTGGCAATTTGCAAACGCCACCGCCTCTGCCAGACCTTCGCCAGTTTCCAACATGATCCGATCCATAATCACCCCAAATAGCTGGTATCCTGCACCACAACGGTTCCGGCCAAACGATCACGCAGGCTTTTCCCGTCTTTCGACAGCAGGAGCATGAACAAGCTGACGATTCCGGGAAGTACCAAGAGCGTCTCTAACAGCGTTCTTCCCACAAATTCCCGCAGGACCAACCGACTCGGCGACATTTCCTCCAAGCTTGCCGCATCCAGCAGGCTGAGCCGGAAAAGCAGCTTTCCCAAAGTTTTTCCGTTTCCCAAAATGGCAGGAAAGATACAAAAATAGAGGCTCTGACAAAACAGCCACTTCAGAAGAAAAGCCGTCGCCATCTTGAAGATTGATTCCGCAAGCCGATCCAGCGCACCCTCCGTCAGGGGATCCAACGACTCCAGCAGCGTATCCACGCGCTTCAGATCCTTCATTGTCATCAGATACCATAACAGGAGAATCAGGATAAAATCCACAAGAAAGGCCGCCAGACGCTTGTATTTCGGGGCGATCAGTTTTTCATTTGCCATAGAGTCACAACCTTTGCATCCAATCGGAAACGCATTGCGGTGTTCCGTTCTCTTTTCTGGATTCTTCCGCCAGCAATGCCATGGCATGGGACTCAACCGACTGCTTCAGCGTCGAGTTGAACGGCACGCCGTGGAGATAGCTCTCCATAAAATCCCGCACGAACGCCTTATCGGCGCCGCCATGGCCGCGTTCTCGGATGTCCAGTTCGACCACATTCGTCTCATCTGTCCGGAAATCTGTCGTTTCGATGAGATACGGCTTCTCGATCGCACGAATCTCTCCAAACTCGCACATGACCTTCAGCGAACGATTGACCTTCGCCGTAAATGCAGAGAGATGAAATGCGGCGGTCACACCGTTGGTGAAGCGGATTGCCGTAGACTGATGATCTGCCACGTTGTTATCGCAGTGATACACACAGCGGCCATAAGGTGAGCTGCCAAGGTTCTCGCGTACCTTCTCTACGCTGGACAGGTCAAATACAACGGATTTAATCTTTCCCCCGCCATATAATCTGGGCGCAGAATAGGCACAGCTTTCTTGCTGCGGGCAATCTATGCACATCGGCGCCATGGTATCCGGCTCATAGTGTTCTTTTCGAAATACGGACAGGCCGCCAAAGGAAGAAATATACTGGCATGTCGTATTCCCCAGCAGATACAGGAGAATGTCCATATCGTGGCAGCTTTTGGTCAAGATCAACGGCCCGCTGGTTTTGTCGTTGTTCCATGGGCCGCGTACATAGCTGTGGGCAAAATGATAGTATCCGATATTTTCGTTGTGTTGTATGGATACCACCGCCCCAAAGCGCCCGCTTTCAATGATCTGCCGAATCTTTTCAAAAAAGGGGGAATGTCGAAGCACATGGCAAACCGCTGCCATTTGATCGGGGAAGGCCTTAGAAAGACTTGCAACCTCTTTCAGCTCCTCCAGCGTGGTCGCCACGGGTTTCTCCAGAATCAAGTCATACCCTTTTTCCAGCAGCCCCCGAATGTCCCGCAAATGCAGCTTGTCCTGTGTGGCGATAATGGCAACGTCAGAAAGTCTCGGCTGCGCCATCAGCTCCAGATCCGTATTGAAAATTTGATGATCCCCGAGATCATATTCCTTTTTGGCGCGGGCTTGTTTGGTTGGGTCGGGATCCGCCACCGCAACCACCCGATATCCCTCCGGATAATACTCCTGTAATGCACTTAGGTAGGCGCTCGCGCGCCCACCTAAGCCCACGACAGAAAAGGTTACCCTTCCCTGCGTCATTCTCATTTACTGGTTCGCCTCAATTTCATACTGTGCCTTGCTGGTCACCTGCTCGACAATGCTTTCAATCGAGGAATCCGGTTCGGAACAGATCAGCTTGCAGTAATCGTTGATCGCCTTGTCGCACGCAGCCTTTGCCTTGCCCTGCGGGGAAGTAATGCCGAACTTCATGAGTTCCGTTGCGGTCTTGAGCAGCGGCGTTGCGGCATAAACTTCCTTCAGGGATTCCTCATCCATTGCGGCAGTGACTACCGGCATATAGCCGGACACAACGCACATATACGCATCGTTTTCTGCGGTATTCAGCCAGCGGAGGAATTCGGCGGCAGCTTCCTGCTCCTCAGCGGGCTTATTGTCCAGAATAATGATACCGGAACCGCCCTGATTTGTAAAGAACTGCGTCTGCTTGGGGAAGGGCAGTACGCCAATCTCGAAGCCGGCATTCTTTGCCTCCTCAGTGAATTTGACAATATTGGAGGAAGTCGTGTAGATCATGCCGACTTTCTGCTCGTAGAACTCGGAAACGATCACCGTTCCGTGGTTGGAGCGGGAATTGGGGTTGAGCATACAACCCTCAGTAACCAGGGAACGCCAGAACTCAAGGCCCTTTGCAAAGCGCTCGTCGCCCACAAACTTCAGCTCGGTGACGCTGCTGTTGTATAGCGCGCCGCCCTGCTGGAACATCATACCCACGGGGTCAAGGGAGTTGGTGGCAAAACCGTAAATGCCGTTGGCCTCATCGGTCACAGCTTTCGCAGCAGCCTTAAAAGCGTCCCACGTCCAGTCGGAGGCGTCGGGATCTGCCAGCAGCACCTCGACATCCGGGACGGCCACACCCTTGGATTCCAAGAGGGTCTTGTTGTAAATGATGATGTTGCTTGCGCTGGGGAAATAAGGGTTGAGCAGGTACTTCCCGTTGTACAGAGAATACTGCATCATACCCTGCGACTGCTGCTGCAGCTCGTCATAAGTAAATACCTGACGCAGATCCAGCGCTCTTGCTTCATAAAGCGGAACCGAGGAAACGCCAATTGCAGAGATAACCGGGTTGTTGCCCGCAAGAATCGCCGCCTGGAGCTTTTCATTCAGCGTGCTGGACTTGTCCTGAAATTCAATGACGACAGAAATGTTCTTGCCGGGATACTTTTCTTTCTGCTCTGCGTTAAATTTATCTGCCAGAGCCTGAATCGCGGTGCCCATTGTAGAGGTCGCAGAGTTGGGGATCCACATGGTAATGGTGACTTCCTTATCATGCTTTGCATTCAGGATCGTCCATTCCTTATCAACATAAATGTCCTTGTTCAGGCCCTCATAGGGATCTTTCTCAACTGTGCTGGGCTCGGAAGCGGGTTCGGAAGTGGGTTCGGAAGCGGGTTCAGAGGTGGGCGCTGTGCTCGCCTCAGAGGGGGCAGACGTGCTGGGGGGTTCGGGATTTTTGGCGCAGGCAGCCAATGACAGGATCATCATGACGGCCATGACCAGCGTGAGCAGTTTTTTCATTTCATTCTTTCCTTCCTTTATTAATTTTTGACTTTTCTATTGCCTACCATCGCTGTTTTGATCTTGCCGCTTGCGAAGATATACATCAGCAGGATGGGAGCCAACTGGATCATTGTACCTGCCATAGCGACATTCCATTGCGGGACGCCTTCATCCACTTGGAGGAGGCTTCGAAGCGCTACGGGCAGGGTTCTCAGCTTTTCGCTGTTCGTCATTACCAGCACCCAATAGTATTCATTCCAGTTACTGATAAAGGATGTTATCAGGTGGGTGATCAGCACCGGAGCGATCATGGGAACCATGATCTTCAGCATGATTGTCCGGTTTTTGGCCTTATCCATTCGTGCCGCCTCTATCACTTCCGAAGGGATCGACTCGAAGGCATTCTTGAATAGGAAGATGCCGAACATCGCCACAAGTGACGGCAGGATCAGGCCTATCCAATTATCCACCAGCCCGAGTTTGCTGTAAAAATAATAAACCGGAATAAAGGTCGCCTCGGCAGGAAGCATCATGCCAAGGAACTTCGCACCCCAAAGGAGCTTTTTCCCCTTGAATTTCATGGTTGCAAAGGCAAACGCCGAGGGGATCAGGGTAAAGTACTGCAAACCCATGACCAGAATGGAATACTTGACCGAGTTTCCGACATAGTGGAAAATATGAGCCTGATTCCACGCATACAGGTAGTTGCTCCATTGCGGATCCGATACCCAAATGCCGGGGGCAAAGGAAAGCGCCTCAACCAGCGGCCGAAGGGACATGGAGGCCATCCACGCAAAGGGATAGACGAACATCAGCCCAACCGCAATCAGCAGCAGATAGTTCAGGATCTTCAGAAGGTACAGCAGTCGCCGCTTTACACGCACCCAGAACAGAAAGCGCTGGGTATCTTTGATTTCTTTCGGAGCGTAGGCCTTTGTCAGGTGAAGCGCGATATCCTTTTCCATGCCTAATCCTCCTTTCGAAATCCCTTATTGGCCAGCAGTGTAAACACGGCCACCATCGCCGTCAGGATGATCGCGCCAACCATTGCAAAGCCGTAGTTGAATTTGACGCGGCCCGCATTATAGATCCAATAGCCCAGCACCATGCTGGAACCCTGAGGGCCGCCCTGCGTCATCACATCAATGGCTGAAAAAGATTTGAACGCATTGATGAATTTCATAATAAACACAAAAGACAGCGTCGGGGTCAGCAACGGAAGCGTGATCTTCCGAAGAATCGTCCACTTGCTCGCCTTGTCCAGCTTTGCGGCCTCGTAGACATCCTTTGGCAGGGATTGCAAACCGGCAATGATAATCAGGCAGTAATAGCCTATGGATTTCCAGACTGTAACCAGCGCGACCGAGAACAGGGATGTTCTGGAATCCATCAGCCAGTTTGGGCCTTTGATCCCGAAGATCGCCAGAATCTGATTGATGATGCCCTGCGGATCCAGCATAAGAACCCAAAGGATACCCACCGCCACCATGGAGGAAATATGCGGCGTGAAGATCATGGTCTGTGCAAGGTTGTGGATCTTCGTGTTCTTGGAAAGCCAGGAGGACATCAGCACCGTGACAACCATCAGCAAAAACACCGTGACAATCGCAAAAATGATGGTATTGACAAAAGCTCTCCAGAATTCGTTATCCAGAACCAGCACCATTTTGAAGTTCCACCAGCCGACAAATTTTGAGCTCTTGATATCCACCAAATCCAGCTTGAAGAAGGCGCCGACGATCATAAACAGGAACGGCATCAGCGTAAAGAAGATCGCATGGAATGCTGCAGGGAAAATGTAAATATACGCAGGGTTCACTTTGTGAAAGATCCTGCTTTCTGCCTTGTCGCAGCGTTTCAATCTCTCACAGTGCCGGATCTCTCTGCGGATGGCCCGATAATCTTTGTAAGCCCGCAGTGCTTCCCCGGAAAGAGATGCCTTGAAGCGTCTGAGCTCCGACCTTTTTTCTGCAGCGTCCTGCCGAAGTACCCGGCGTTCCTCTTTGCTTCTGCTTTCCCGCAGTGCAGCCTTCTGCGCGTCAAGTGCATCCTGCAGTTCGTTATACCGACTGCCAATTTCTCTTAAATTCTGCATAGGCTTTTGCGACCTCCCCATCGGCATAAATCCGCTTTCCGTCCTTGCCAAATACATACAGGTCATCCCGGTGAATCCGAACCGTAAATTCCTCCGTCAGCGGGCGCTGCTTTTTAGACAGCTCCTTGACAAAAACCTTCTCCTGCGTATCAAGCAAGTACAAAAACTCCGATCCATGATTTTCAAAGCTCTTTACCATGCGGCGGATGACCACATGTTCCGCATCCTCCTCCGCACAGTCAAACTCCACATCTCTCGGACGGAAGCCGATCTGATAGTCTCCCGCTGCAACAATATTCATGCCGGGATCCCCCACAAATTGCGCCACAAACACGCAATTGGGATCGTTATGGATCTGCGTGGGTGTTCCCTGCTGCATGACCCTTCCCTCGTTCATAACCACAATATTCGTTCCCATGGTCATGGCCTCGATCTGATCGTGTGTCACATAAACAAAGGTGGATTTCAGCTCCTCATGCAGCTGAATCAGCTCTGTGCGCATATCGCTGCGCAGCTTGGCATCCAGATTGCTCAGCGGCTCATCCATCAAGAAGCATTCCGGATATTTTGCGATGGCGCGAGCCAGCGCAACGCGCTGCCGTTGGCCGCCGGACATTCTTGCGGGTTTGCGCATGGCCAATTCGGTCAAACCCACGACCTCAAGCGCGTGATCCACGCGTTCTTTGATCTCAAACCGCGGGATTCTGGCGTTAACCAGGCCGAACTCAATGTTTTCCCGAACCGTCATATGCGGATAAAGCGCATAGTTTTGGAACACCATTGCCAGTCCTCTGTCTCCTGGGTCCAGATTCGTAATATCGATGTCTCCCATCATGATTCTTCCGTCGGTAATCTCCTCCAGACCGGCAATCATGCGCAGCAGCGTGGTCTTACCGCAGCCCGAGGGACCCACCAGCACCGTAAAACTGCCGTGCGGAATGGTCAACGTCACATCATCAACCGCACGCTTGGTCGGAAGCGTTTTTTCTTTTTTGAAAAAGAGCTGGCGGTGTTTTTTCTGATTCTTGGAGACGCCATAGATTTTTACGACGTCCTGCAGGCGAATATCTGCCATTCCTTTATCACTCCAAATCTCGATAAGTTGCCAATCGAATTGCTTTTTGCGCCAGGATCCGACGCGTCTCCGGATCGGTAAGCACGGTATGCTCCGCAATCCGCTGCGAATTGTAGCTGGAATTATGAAGCAGCCACTCATCCAGAAACGCCGGATGAACCATCAGCTCCGCTATCGGGCGGGCAGCCAGATCTGCAAGCAGGCCGACGTACTTTTGCTTTAGATCCGCCGTCGTTTCACCGGGCTTCACCTTGAAGTTCCCTTCAAAATACACACGCGGGAACTGCCGTGTTTCCATGTCTCGCACCGGCAGCTTTTCTTCCTCCGCAAGCATTCGAATCGCGCGGCGCACCTTCGGAAACTTTTGATGAACGTACAGATGGGAATCAATGTGCGTCGGCCTGCGGCCTGTCAGCTCCAGAAAGCGGCTGTACTGTGCGCGCATTTCCGAATACAGTTCTTCCTCTCTGTAACGGTCGTCCGTTCCGATTACCGAAGGTTTTTGGAATTTCCCGTTTTTCGTCAGACTTTCGCAGCGGGTCAGGGGAGTGCCCAAGCTGATATTGATGTGCAGACCAACCGCCAGTGCGGGAGCCTTTCTGGCAATCTCTGCCGCAGTCTGTGTACCCGGCATATTGACCATCATGGTCGTCGAGGTTACAATTCCGTGCTCCATGGCGCTCAAAATACCAAACGTCACGCCGTCGGTCAGGCCGAAATCATCGGCATTTACAATCAGCTTCATTTCAACTCCGGCCAGTAACCCTGGTTCGCATCGATCAGGTCGTCAAGCACCGCCTTGGCCTTCTGGGCATCCACCAGCGTTCGGTTCAGCGTCAGCGCCTGCAAAGCCTTTTTGTACGACCCCTCAAAGTAACTGTCAACCGTCAGATGCTCATAGGCGTACTGCCCTTCCATCAAGCCTTTCATAAATACATCGATCTTCCCAAACGGGACCGCAGTAACGCCGTTCGCGCCCACATGTGCGGCCGTTTCCACCATGGCATCCTCATGGAAGTTCGATACCGTTCCGTTGTTTCTGGTGATCATGATAAATAACTCGCCCTTATCAAAGGCAATGCTGGAGGCCACCTCTACGATCATATCCGCGTGAACTTCGCTTTTAGCGATGGTCAGGCCCTTCGTTGAGCCCTGCCGTGCAGCCTGCCTGCACTGGGTAAACACGCGCTTCTCTCTGCCGTTGCGGACCTCCTCCGTGCGGGTATGATCCGGATCCAACTGTGCGACCACCTGCTCCGGATACAGATAATACTGCAAATAGGTATTCGGTACATAATCCGGGAAATCCCGCATGATGGTCTGCACCATGGCGTAGGTATGCAGCCAGGAGGCATCCCGCTCTGCCGCATCCGCCGGCAGGAAGCCTTCACTCAAAATCTTTTCCCGAAGCGGGGCAAGCAGATCGTTTCCGTCCCGGTCGGTTAGCTTTGTGACCCAGCCGAAATGGTTCAATCCAACGTATTCAGGGATAATATCCTGCCGCCGGATTCCGAGGACCTTAGCAAAGGACTGCAATAAGTTCACCGGCTGGTCGCACATATTGACAATCTTTTTATCCCCCGGGAACACCCGCTCCAGCGCCACCGCCACGATAGCTGCCGGGTTGGTATAATTCAGGATCCACGGGTCGTTTGCATATGTTCTGGCATCCCGAACGATCTGAATCATATCCGGAATAGACCGCAGGCCATAGGCAAAGCCGCCTGCGCCGCAGGTTTCCTGCCCCACCACGCCATGCGCCAACGGGATCTGTTCATCCAGCATCCGCATATCGAAGCCGCCGCTCCGGATCTGACAGAATACGAAGTCCACATCTTTGTATGCCTGGGCCTTGTCGGTGGTATACAGGAACTTCAGATCCGGGTATTCCTCCGCAAACAGGACCTTTGCGAATTCGCCGATCACCGCCTGCCGTTCCGCGTTAATATCGTACATCCGGAGTTCTTCCATGGGAAACTGATTTTTCTTTTCGCACAGGCTCTTGAGTAAGCCCGGCGTCCAAGTGGAGCCTCCTCCAACGATCACTACTTTGTATTTTTTCATAGTCAGGCACCTCTCCGTTCCGCTTTTACACTTCAAAGTATAGCACCGCTTCCGCCGATTCACAAGGCCTGACATCCATTCTGTACCCGAGGAACAAATCCGGGAATATGTCACATTCTCCGGAACAAATTACATTTTCTTCTCTTTATTGAAATAGGGAGTGAATTATGCTATACTGAATCAGAGGTGAATACCATGTTCCAGAGCTTTTCGGCAGATGTAATCAACTCTCTCAGCCCGCTTGAGCTGGAGGTTCTTCGCTATATCAGCACTCACAAAAATGAAATCGCCGGCATGTCGATTCATGATCTGGCAAAAACAACCTTTGTCTCCACAACGACGATCATTCGACTTTGCAAGAAGTTGAATCTGGAGGGATACAGCCACCTGAAATACTTCCTGCGCGACAAGGCTGTCTCCAGCCAGCAAGAGGAAAACATCTACGCCTCCCGCTCCCTGCAGGAGCTTCTTGCCGAGGAGCTGTCCGATATTGAGCGCACCGCAAAGGCTATTGATCTGCACGCGGTAAACGAAATTGCTGCTCTTATGCACCAAAAGACTCAGATCCATTTTTTCGCAAAAGGGCTTACCAGCATTGTTTTCGAGTATGCCTCCCGCCATCTGTTATCTCTTTCCAGACATGTAACTTTATATCAAGACACCCATATCGCCTACATTCAAGCCGAGCAATTGACGCAAAACGACATTGTCTTTCTTGCTTCCTTAAGTGGAGAGACTGAGCAGGTCGTCCGCGTAGCGCAGATTGCCAGAGCGCGCAATGCAAAAACCGTAGTTTTCACCGTCAATCCAACATCCAGATTGGCAAAGCAGGGAGATTATCTTTTTCATTTGGTCAATGATGCCACAACGACCTTGGATGTTGATACAAAATCCCGCTGCCAGCTTATGTTGATCCTGAATATCATCATCAAAGCATTCGTCCAACAATCAGCCTTTGCTATGACATAAGACAACCGGCCGGAACCACTCCGGCCGGTTGTCATTTCCTGCTCCCAATTCCTTTATACAGAGATCAATCCAATTACCAGATCGTTAACGTTGGTACCCGTAGGACCCGTCTTGATCAGGCCGCCAACGGTCTCAAGGGCATGATACGCGTCGTTATCCGCTAAAAGCGCTTCCGCCGAGAGTTTATCGTCCTGAACGTTCTGATCTATAACTGAATAAATCAGGTATGCAGCACTCCCCCATGTATAGGAAAAACGAAACTGTGGAAAATATAGGGAAAAGGGGGATTGCCTGTGGAGATTATTGTGCAGGAGCAAGGAAAACTGGTAACGGTCTGGCTGAACCGGAAGGACCAGGAGAACGGCGCCCTTCGGGAGCAACTCAAATCGCTTTACGCCGGATATGCGGAGGAAAAATACACGGTTGCGGAATTTCTCTCCGGCGGAGAAGAATTATACCACAGCACCCGGGATCTGCTGCTCTACAATCGCCGCAAGCTGGCAGAAGCGGAGGTACAACGGGAAAAGCTGGCAGCCCTGCCAGGAAATACCGGTAGCCAACGGAACCGTTCCATTGTACAATGGGAATAAAAACAGCGCAAAAGGATGTGGCAGCATTGACAGAGATTTTTGATATTGCGGGGTATGCCCGCATTTCCTTTGAGGATGACGACATCAAGGATAAGGACAACACATCCATCGAAAATCAGAAAGCGATCATTACGGACTTTGTCCATCGGAAGTTCC
>ERZ779885.1545-NODE-1545-length-23077-cov-4.173747_pt1 | contig 23077 bp, 20 predicted proteins | sample MGYA00511554_ERZ779885 | MGnify/ENA primary metagenome ERZ779885 (study PRJEB29588, sample SAMEA2160998) | human gut metagenome | biome: human gut; feature: human-associated habitat; material: faeces | place: Denmark | collected 2008/2010 ... | reverse complement strand
TATATGCCCTATAAGATATTATTTTATATCTATCTTATTTTCCTTACAATATTCTAGAATATTTATCAATAATTTCTGCATTTCAAATTTATATTTAATATCTTTTGGCACTATACAATTTTTAATCTGATAATCTGTCATATAGGCCATTTTATTCGCATTCAAAACCGACTCAACAGTCTTGCCATTTAATCGCTTATAGTATGAATCGGTAGACATATTATATTGACTTGGATAATATTCAATACTTGCAGTTTTATTTGGTTTTGATACAGCATTGAAAGTATAGTTTCCTATCATATTACTATATGGTTCTATATTAAGCACTTTTGCAATGGATATATGTAATGTCTCATCAAAACTTTTCTTTGATTTCTTCACTTTGATTTGTTTACACAAAAACTTATACAAATTCCGCTCATCGCCTTTTGCGTATTTATTTATCACATCTGTATACAATGAATCTGTATGTTTTATTGAATCAATCAAATTCCTATAATCTGTTTGACGTTTTAATATTGAGTCTTGTTTAATTTGTTCAATTCTTGCCCTCTCCTCTTCGATTCTTAATTCCTCCGCGAGTTTATTTGCAGTGGCAATTGAATCTTGAATCAATCGTTCACGTTCTACTGCAACTTTATCATACGCAATGTTGCCTTCTTTATCATATTTTATAAGCCAATCACCATTCAAACGCTTGCCCGCAAAATATACTTTTGTACCTGTACGTTCAAAATCATGCCAAGCATACACAGTATCATTGCCGTTATATTGTTCAAGATATATGCTTAAATCGTCAGGTGCTCTAAATGATTTGCCATTTTGTGTCTTTTCGTAGTATTTGAATAAGCCTCGACCATATTCATACAGCCATTCTTCAATTTTTTCTCCATTTTTATCACAAATCATTTTGTATGTCATAATCTGTTTCATCGGTGTAACAGTCAAATCATATTCATATTTGACTGTTGATAATAATATGCCTCCATTATCCGAATACGTAATAATTTTATCCGGTTTATTCGGATAAGCATAGTCAATCCACTTTCCAGACTTTTCTCCTTTTGAATTGTAATTGTAGGAAACAAGACATCTGCCTCTATTATCAAATTCTTTATAAGAACCTACATAATCACCATTCTTGTTAAGCGTATACATCCTTGCAATTTGGCCATTCCAATGTCTTTCGATTTTTTGCTGCGCCGCCAATAAAGTGGGCATAATAAGCATGCACAATATGCTTACACAAATTTTTTCTTTCATAAAATAAACTTGATTTTGTTTTCCTTTCAGTCTCAACAAGGAACTATTTAATGCAAGAAAGGCGCAAGACTGTTAACTTACGCCATTGATAGGTTCTGGACAAACCCGTGTTGAACATAAGAAAACAGCTCACGCCTTTGGCCAGTATATGTTTTATGCACATACGAAACCAAAGGAGAACGTATTTTCTTACTCCGTCAACACAGATTGAATTGTCCAGATTCATCAATGAGGAATAAGCTAAACGCTTCCTATTAAACTATGTATGTCCTATTACTAAGACTCTGCAAAGATAATAAAAATGTCATACGTTCTATACATGAGCTGTCGCTAAATCACAATATCTTAATCTTTTATTTGCAAAAGTAATGAATTTGCCCAACCTTTCTCCGTAAGATATATCCCTTGTATTATATCAAATGTATACCATATATCCCAGTTGCATATGGATATAGTACTACACGGAGGGGAAAATTTGCACTAAAAATGATAAATAGTTTCACAGATTAAAGTAATTCGTTGATATTCAAAAAGATATTATATCAATAATTTTGTAATTAAAATCTGTTATTCAAAAATAGGTGTTCTGCAAACGAGATTTCTGTTCTGTCGTATATATAAAAATCGGACTTACAAACAAATTCAAAATAATTCTCAATAATGACCCATTTAACAACCTTGTTTCTGAATCACAATCACTTACTATGAATATGAGTGGATGTGTCATGCCTTTACTTCATATATTTAGTGTACCATTGTTTCATATTTGCAGCCTCCTTTTGCACATCAAAGTATATAGAGATGCAAAGAAAATTCCGACACGACCTGCCCACACTATGGCAACTTATCTCACAACCATATCTTTACAGAAAAAATGATTGACTTCATTTTATTCTGTTTCGGGTTTGCACTATCTTTGTCTCATCAAAAATTCTATAATCAATGAAAATCGCAGCACTGGTATCGGGAGGAGTCGATAGTTCGGTTGTCGTCCATCTTCTCAAAGAAGCCGGATACGACCCAACCCTCTTCTACATACGTATCGGCATGGAAGACAAGGACAAAACCCTTCACTGCCATTCGGAGGAAGATATAGAAATCGTCAGTTACACGGCCCGCAAATACGGTTGCCGCCTCGAAGTCGTATCGCTTCATGACGAATACTGGGAATATGTCATGGGATATACCCTCGACTCGATCAAACGCGGCTTTACCCCCAACCCCGATGTAATGTGCAACAAATACATCAAGTTCGGTTTTTTTGAACAATATTGGGGAAAAGATTTCGATAAAATCGCCACAGGTCATTATGCCAGCATCGTCGAACAAAACGGCATTACCTATCTGGGGACAGCGATAGATCCGGTAAAAGACCAAACCGACTTTCTTTCCCAGCTCAATACCTTGCAAGTCTCGAAACTGATGTTCCCGCTCGGAGGTCTCATGAAAAGCGAAGTACGTGCCATCGCCGAAAATGCTGGGCTGCCCAGTGCCAAACGGAAAGACAGTCAGGGAATCTGTTTCTTGGGAAATATCAATTACAACGAGTTTATTCGGAATTATTTGGGAGAAAAAGAGGGTGATATCATAGATCTCGAAACAGGTAAAAAACTGGGTAAACATAAAGGTTATTGGTTCCATACCATCGGACAGAGAAAAGGTTTGGGACTGAGCGGCGGCCCCTGGTTTGTTATCCGCAAAGACATCGAAAGCAATACGCTTTATGTTTCTAACGGATTCGATCCCGACACGCAATACGGCACAGAACTCAATCTTACGGGATTCCGTTTTATCACGGGCAATCCTTTGGGCGACCTTTCCGAACCGACCCGTATCACTTTCAAAAACCGGCATACTCCCGAATTTACCGGAGGCACATTGCAACGTACCGGAGAGGGGAAAGTACGCATCGTATCGGACAACCGCATACAAGGTATCGCTCCGGGACAATTCGGTGTCATATACAGTGCCGACCATCGCCTCTGCCTCGCCAGCGGCGTTATCGAATAACTCGTCCGTTTTACAACAACAAAGGCCGCTTTATGCGGCCTTTGTTGTTGTAAATATATACATAGATTACTTCTCGGGAATATTCTCAAGCAATGCTGTGAGGAACTTCCAATAACGGCCCACAGAGGCAATCTCCACTTTTTCGTCGGGAGAATGCGGGTGGCGCAAAGTCGGCCCGAACGAAATCATTTCCATCTCGGGATATTTTTCCCCTATGATACCGCACTCCAATCCGGCATGGATAATCATTATCTGCGGATCGATACCAAGCGCATCGCGATGAACTTTTTTCGCCACGTTCAGGAACGGAGAATTCAAGTCGCTTTGCCAACCGGGATAGCCGCCCGATGTTTCTACCCGAGCCCCGGCCAGAAGGAAAGTACTCTCGATCATCGAAACCAAATATGCTTTCATGCTTTCGCTCGAACTACGAGCCAAGAATGTTACATCGATAGCCCCTTCGCCGGATTGAACGATGGCCAAATTGGACGATGTTTCTATCATATCGGGTGCTCCGGGAACGCGACGCAACACACCGTCATGGCAAGCGACAACGGCATTGATAAGGTCATCTTGCACCGGTTCGGGTATCCAAGTCGAAGGCATGGCCGCCTTCTCTACCTTAAACGACAAACCTTCTTCTACCAAAGCATATTCATCGGCCAATACACGGGCATATTCATCGGCAGCTTCCATGAAATCGGAGACATCATCGGCCGGCAACGTTACTATCGCCGTCGCTTCACGCGGTATGGCATTACGCATATTTCCACCCGATACCGACGACAACCGTACCTCGTAATCGCTCACCACCTCTTTGAGAAAGCGGAAAAGAAGTTTGTTGGCATTGGCTCGCCCCAAATGGATATCGATACCCGAATGTCCGCCTTTCAATCCCGATACCGTAATGGAATAAGCCTCATCGTTGTCGGAGTTGACCGGTTCATCACGATAACGGAAAGATGCCTGTACATTGATACCTCCGGCACACCCCACATATATTTCATATTCCTGCTCCGAATCGGTATTCAAGAGGATTTCTCCCTTTAAAAGGCCGGCTTTCAATCCGTTCGCTCCCGTCATACCGGTTTCTTCATCATTGGTAAAAAGAGCTTCAACAGGACCATGACGCAATGTCTCCGATTCCAAAACCGCCAATATCGAAGACAATCCGATTCCATTATCGGCTCCCAGTGTCGTTCCTTGTGCCTTGACCCACTCGCCATCGATATACGGACGTATGGGATCTACCTCGAAATCATGTTTTACAGTTCCGTTTTTTTGCGGTACCATATCGAGATGCGCCTGCAAAACAACCGGACGGAGATTTTCCATACCGGGTGTCGCTGGTTTCCGTATCAAAACATTTCCTACCGTATCGACAATCGTTTCAAGGCCCAAAGAGCGACCGAACTCAACGACATATCGGGTTACTTTCTCCAAATGACCCGACGGACGAGGTATGGCACACAATTTCTCGAAATGCCTCCATACTTCGACCGGTTGCAATAGTGAAATTTTATTTTCCATAATATTAGTTTTCAAGACGTATAAATATAGGTATTATTTATCAACCTGCGTCTTTTTTTTCTCAAAAAGTATAGAAAAGAAAGTATATATACCCAGCAAGACGATAACGACCATCTGCGAGCCGTGCGCAACAAGGGCAAATGATCCGGCCACATTCTTATCGGTTATCCCATAAATAGCCAGCGTCGCCATGACCGCCAAATGCCACGGACCGAAACCACCCTGCACCGGAATACCCATGCCTATACTTCCCATAACAAACAGCGACAAAGCCGCCAATGCTCCCAAATGAGCCGTATCGGAAAATGCAAAAATACAGAAATAGAGCTGCAAATAGTAACACGTCCAAAGCAGTACGGTATAGGTGATAAAACGGGTCTTCTGTTTCATGGTCAGCACCGTCCGGAATCCGTACCAGAGATTACGCACCATTCCCTTGACTTTCTCTACCCACCGGTACTCTTTTTTCTGCTTGAAAAGCCATATCATCGCTCCGACAAAAAGAAGAATGAAAACATAAGGATAAGGAGATAAAACGATGGAAAATATCGTCTCTTCGATCATGGGATATTGTTTCAGAAAATCGAGCAGCACATGCATCTGTAAGAAAAATACCGCTATGATAAGGCATATAACCGACACGGTATCCATCAGTCGATCGGAAACGACCGAACCAAGCAACAACGTAAACGACATATCCTCGCGACGGGCCACGTAACCGCAACGCCAAACCTCTCCCAAACGGGGAAATAACAAATTCATGGCATACGTTCCAAAAATAGCATTGGTCAACGTGCGGAATGAAACGGGATTGCCCAATGCCCGCAACTGCAACTGCCAGCGCATGGCCCGCACAATATGGCTCACGACACCGACAATCATCGAAAGAATTATCCAACCGTACTTGATTTCAGATTGCAAAATACGGGCAATCTGTTCCATATCGAGACGGCTGTAAAGCGCCCAAAATATGGCGATTCCACAACATAACGGAATCAAAAACTTCAATATATTACGCACTATTTTTTTCAACTTTTTCTGAACTTATCCGATTAAAAAAAATATTATTGTACCTTTGTATGGTGCAAAGGTACGTTTTTTTACGAAAATAGGCCATCGGTCTTACCTTTATAATTTACATATCTAAAATAAAGCCATCTATGCGCTCTCCCGTAAAACCTAAAAAATTTCTGGGACAACATTTCCTGAAAGATATGGATATAGCCCGACGCATAGCCGAGACGATGATCGGGTATGCAGGCGTACCCATACTCGAAATAGGTCCGGGTACAGGCGTTCTCACACGATTTCTCCTCGCAGCAGGTCATGACCTTACGGTCGTAGAAATAGACCGGGAATCGGTCGCTTATCTCCGAGCACACTTTCCCGAACTCGACAACCGCATTCTCGAAGAAGATTTTCTGAAACTGCGTCTCGATAAAATTTTTCCCGAGCGTTTCTGCGTCATCGGCAATTACCCTTACAACATATCGAGTCAAATATTTTTCAAAGTACTCGATTACAAAGACCTCATACCTTGTTGCAGCGGCATGATACAAAAAGAGGTCGCCGAACGCATGGCTTCGGGACCGGGCAATAAAAATTACGGTATATTGAGCGTACTGATGCAGGCATGGTACGATATAGAATATTTGTTTACCGTACCGGAACATGTTTTCGAACCTCCGCCCAAAGTAAAATCGGCCGTCATACGCATGACAAGAAACAAGGTTACCGATTTGGGGTGCAGCGAACAACTCTTCAAGCAGGTTGTAAAAACAAGTTTCAACCAGCGACGGAAAACATTGCGTAATTCACTGAAACCGATACTCGGCAAAGAGTGTTCGCTATACGGAAACCCAATCTTCGATAAGCGCCCCGAACAATTATCGGTAGACCAATTTATTTCACTCACCAAAGAAATCGAAGCCATTCTTCCCGTACAATAACCGACCGATATGGATAAATTTACCGAAGAATATATCGAAAACATACGGAATATCATTGCAGAAAACAATGCCGAGCAGGCTCAGGAAATACTCAAAGGCCTGCACCCTGCCGATATTGCCGAACTGTATCAAAATCTCGATCTCGAAGAGGCCGAATTCCTTTATAAACTACTCGACAAGGAAACGGCTGCCGATGTATTGATGGAACTCGATGAGGACGACCGTAAAAAACTCCTCAAAGAGATGCCGAGCGAAACCATCGCCAAAGAGTATATCGACCACCTCGATACCGACGATGCCGTAGATCTGATACGAGATCTCGATGAAGAAGCACAGGAAGAGGTACTCTCCCACATCAACGATGCCGAGCAGGCCGGCGATATAGTCGACCTTCTGAAATACGACGAAAACACGGCCGGCGGTCTCATGGGTACCGAAATGGTTATCGTGAACGAAAATTGGAGCATGCCCGAGTGTATGAAGGAAATGCGGCATCAAGCCGAAGACATGGACGAAATATATTACGTGTATGTGGTAGACGATGACAATAAACTGCGCGGGGTATTCCCTCTGAAAAAAATGATTACCCACCCTTCGGCCTCGAAGATAAAGCATGTCATGAAGAAAGACCCCGTCTCGGTACGCACCGACGATACGATCGAAACGGTGGCCCAGACCATCGAAAAATACGACTTGGTCGCTTTGCCCGTCGTTGACAGCATAGGGCGACTGGTAGGCCGCATCACTGTCGACGATGTTATGGATGAAGTGCGTGAACAGGCCGAACGCGATTACCAGTTGGCATCGGGTATCTCCCAAGACGTGGAAACGACCGATACCGTCCTTACACAGACATCGGCCCGATTGCCGTGGTTGCTTATCGGTATGATAGGCGGCCTGGCCAACTCGGTCATTTTAGGTAATTTCGAGGGAAATTTTTCCCTCAACCCGGCTATGGCCCTGTTTATCCCGCTCATCGGCGGCACGGGAGGAAACGTCGGCATACAATCATCGGCTATCATCGTACAGGGTCTTGCCAACAAATCGTTGTCGCTCAACCATGCCGGCAAGCAGATTCTAAAAGAGCTCGGTGTTGCCATTATCAATGCTTGTACCATATCGGTACTGATATTTGCCGCCTGCTATTTTTTCCTCCTCGGCGGTGAAGCGCTGACGATATGCGTCTCTCTTTCACTTTTCTCAGTCGTCATTTTCGCATCGATTTTCGGAACCTGCGTCCCTATCGCTCTTGAAAAGATGAAACTCGACCCAGCCATTGCAACCGGGCCGTTCATCACGATCTCCAACGACATCATAGGTATGCTCATCTATATGGGTATCTGTAATCTATTACTGTAATTTTTCCCAACAGACATAAGTATAACGGCCGCCCCGATAATCGAGGCGGCCGTTATACTTATGTCTCAACGACACTATTCAAACATGTGGCGCAATTTACTGAATATCCTGTCTTTTACCGATTTACTCGGCACAAAGCCGGGTGTACGCAATTCTTCTATTTTCTTGCGTTCCTCGGCCGTCAAATTTTCAGGGACATACACCGAGAGATTAACCAACAAATCTCCCACACCATAACGATTGACCGACGGCAAACCCTTACCGCGCAACCGCAAAACTTTTCCCGGTTGCGTCCCGGGTTCGATTTTCACTTTCGCCTTACCATCTATGGTAGGGACTTCGAGCGTACCGCCCAAAGCCGCAGTCGGGAAATCGATGAGAGCATTGTATATCAAATCATTTTCATCTCGCAACAATTCGGGATGCGGCTCTTCTTGCACAAGAATCAGCAGATCTCCATTAATTCCCCCGTGACGGGCGGCATTTCCCGCACCGCTCATCGACAACTGCATACCCTCGGATACCCCGGCCGGAATATTGATCGTTATGACCTCATCTTCCTTCATGATACCCTCTCCGTTGCACTTCGGACATTTATGGGTAATGATACGCCCCTCGCCTCCGCACTTGGGACATGTCGTCGTCGACTGCATAGCACCCAAAATCGTCTGGCGCATCTGAGTGATAACACCGCTTCCCTTACACTGCGAACAAGTTTCGTAAGCCGAACCGTTCTCGGCTCCCGTACCTTTACACTCGGAACAAGGTACGTACTTTTTTACTTTTATCTTTTTCTCGACACCTGTGGCAATCTCCTGCAAATTCAGCTTCACCCGTACACGCAAGTCCGAACCCCGATTCACACGTTTTCCGCCGCGCGAACCGCCTCCGAATCCACCAAAGCCGCTAAATCCGCCGAAACCACCCCCGAAAATATCACCGAAATGAGAGAATATATCTTCCATAGACATACCTCCCGCTCCACCGAATCCCGAAGCTCCGCCCCCGTTTACACCGGCATGGCCGAACTGGTCGTAACGGGCTCTTTTCTCGGTATCGCTCAATACCTCATAAGCCTCCGCTGCCTCCTTGAACTTCTCTTCCGCCTCTTTATCGCCGGGATTTTTATCGGGGTGATATTGTATGGCTTTTTTTCTATATGCTTTTTTTATTTCCTCGGCCGTTGCACTCTTGCTGACCTCCAGCACTTCATAATAATCGCGTTTGCTACTCATGGGAGTTTTCTTGTTTTTTACAATTTAATCACCGCTCATTCTCCAACAACGACTTTGGCAAAACGTATTACTTTGTCATTCATCGTATATCCTTTCTGTACACAATCGATCACCTTCCCTTTCTGTTCGGGTGTCGGTGCGGGAAAAGTCGTTACCGCCTCATGATACTCGGTATCGAAATCGGCATCTTGGGTCGGTATTTCTTTTACCCCGTGCTGGTCGAGGAAAGTTTTGAATTTATTATAGATAAGTTCTATTCCTTGTTTTACAGCCTCGACATCGGCACTTTCGCCGACAGCCTGCAACCCACGTTCGAAATCATCTATGACAGGGAGAATATCTTTGAGACAAGATTCTCCGCCATTTCTTATCAAGTCGGCTTTTTCTTTCAAAGTCCTTTTCCTGAAATTTTCAAGGTCGGCACGAGCCAACAAGTAATCTTTTTTAAGTTGTTCGACTTGTGCTTTCAACTGTTCATTTTCCGCTGCCAAAGTGTCAGTTTCTTCGACAGGGACAGACTCTTCGGCAGACATTTCTGTATGTTCTTCTGTCATCTCCGAATTTTTCCCTATTTCCTTTTCAGGCGATTCAGCTGTTTGTTCTTTCATTTTTATATCTTTTTTATTTTTCATTATCAATCAATTAACACTTTATCACACTCTATAAACCTGCGAGTAACTCCGTGCAACACCCATACATATAACAAAAACATTGCCATGCTGGCAAAAGGTCTTTTTGTCAGCCTCATTGAAAAATAGCTCCAACGTCAATCGTCAATACATACAAGCCCCTGTCCATATATGACTATCGGGAAAGTCGAGATCGATCCCCTCGGGCAATACTTCGAATAACCCGTACATAGTCGAACCCGAACCCGACATCGAAACATATGCTGCTCCCTTATCGTAAAGTTGCTGCTTCAAACGGGACAGAACCGGATAATGCTCGAAAACACTCTTCTCGAAATCATTTACCAACAACTCTTTCCACTCGCCAACAGGCTGCGACAAAACATCGGGCAGGGACAAAGACGGGACGGCAGGCGTTACAAGCGAATAGGCCTCGGCTGTGGAAACGGAAATTTCGGGTTTTACCAACACCAAGAAATATCCCCGTAATGAAATATCGATCGGAGATAAACGCTCGCCGATACCTTCGGCCAACATCGGACGATTGTATATGAAAAAAGGACAATCGGCTCCCAAACGAGCCGCATAAACGGCCAAACCGTCATCGGACAACGGCAAAGAAAACAGGTCTCTCAAAAGCCGCAACATACAAGACGCATCGGCCGAACCGCCACCCAATCCCGCACCGAAGGGTATCGCCTTATGCAGGTAAACCTCGACCGAAGGTAATGTATAATCTTGCATCAACATACGGTAGGCCTTAACGACCAGATTATCTTGCACATCACCATCGACAGGAAGTCCGGAAAGATGTAACCGACATTCTTTCCGGTCATCTTCGGCCGGAATCACTTCGAGGGCATCGCTCCACCCGACCGGATAAAATACGGTAGAAATATCGTGATACTTATCGGGCCGTCGAGATAAAATATTCAACCCGAGATTTATCTTGGCATTGGGGAAAAGAAGCATAAAAACGATTTTCGAAATACAGAAAACAAAAGTAGAAAAATTCTCCCACATAGTGTCTAGTTTCAGCGAATAAATGAAGTTACAGAATCGTTTTTAAAGCTGTCCCGTACAAAAATGAAGTAGCACCACCAACTGTCCCGGCAGAATGGTAACCGGAAAAAGAATCGGTAACTCTCCTGCCATTTTATGAATGAAATACCGATTCTATTTTGTATGTTTGTAGCCCGAAATACAAACCATCACCGTATCTCCCAAAATGGAAATCATATCCGGTCGAAAAACCTCCACCCGCAAGAAAAATACGTCTATCTCTCCGATGGTCGACTTGGGTAAACTTCAACCCCAAGCTCGCGATCTCGAAGAGGCGGTACTCGGTGCACTGATGCTCGAGAAAGATGCTTATTCCATCATCAGCGACATACTGAAACCCGAATGCTTCTACGAGTATAAACACCAACTCATCTACACGGCAATCGTCGATTTGGCCATGAAACAGGAGCCTATCGACATGCTTACCGTATGCGAACAGTTGCGCCGCAACGGGAAACTCGAAGAAGTGGGCGGCGAGTATGTGATTACCGAACTGACCGGCCGGGTTTCTTCGGCCGCCAATATCGAATTCCACGCCCGTATCATCGCCCAGAAATATTTGGCACGGGAACTGATACGATTCACCGGTGAAATACAAGCCAAAGCCTACGAAGAAACGTATGACGTAGACGATCTGATGCAAGAGGCGGAAGGACAACTTTTTGAAATTTCCCAACGAAATGTAAAGAAAGATGTTACCCAAATAAACCCCGTCATCAACGAAGCCCTGCATATCCTCGAAATAGCATCGAACCGAAAAGATGGTTTGAGCGGTTTGCAATCGGGATTTTCAGACCTCGACAAAATGACGTCGGGCTGGCAAAATTCCGACCTCGTCATCATCGCCGCCCGTCCGGCCATGGGAAAAACGGCCTTCGTGCTTTCGATGGCCAAGAACATGGCCATCAACTACAACACGCCCGTCGCCATCTTCTCGCTCGAAATGTCGAACGTGCAGCTTGTAAACCGTCTCATTATAAACACCTGCGAAATACCGGGTGAAAAAATAAAAAGCGGACAACTTGCTCCGCACGAATGGGAACAGTTGAACGCCAAAATCAACGACTTGTACGACGCACCGATTTTTATCGATGACACGCCCAGCCTTTCGGTCTTCGAACTGCGTACCAAAGCTCGTCGTCTGGTAAGAGAACATGGTATAAAAATGATCATCATCGACTACTTGCAGTTGATGAATGCCAGCGGCATGAATTTCGGCAGCCGAGAACAAGAGGTCAGCACCATATCGCGGTCGCTCAAAGGATTGGCCAAAGAGTTGAATATCCCCATCATCGCCCTTTCGCAGCTGAATCGTGGCGTCGAAACCCGTACCGGAGAAGAAGGAAAGCGTCCGCAGCTGGCCGACCTGCGTGAATCGGGAGCAATCGAGCAAGACGCCGATATGGTTTGCTTCATACACCGTCCCGAGTACTACAAAATAAATGAAGACGCCAAAGGCAATTCCCTTATCGGTCTGGCCGAAATCATCATCGCCAAACACAGAAATGGAGCCGTGGGCGACGTGCGGTTACGCTTCCGGGGAGAACTTGCCCGCTTCCAAAACCTGAAAGACGATACGGTCATTCCCTCGAAAATCAACAGAAAACGGGATACCGTACCGACTCCCGGAAACGCGGGAACAATCGGCCCCAACACCGACTTCCTGAGCCAACAAGACGATGACGTACCCTTCTAAATCCACAACAATGTCTGTTACCGCAACCGACGAACAAATAAGAGAAATAAAACGCCTATTCCGTAAATCGATGAACGGCGTCGTTGCCGCCAGCATGCGGGAAAAAGGCATGGCATATCGTGTAAACTTCGGCCTTACTCTCCCGTTGATAAAACGAATCGCCTCCTCTATCTCTCCAAATGAAGATCTGGCAAAGCGGTTATGGGAAGAGCCTGTCAGAGAATCGAAAATGCTGGCCACATGGCTTTATCCGCCGGAGAAAATGGATATGAACACAGCAAAAAGGTGGATCGACGAAACACCTTATACCGAAATTGCCGATGTATGTTGCATGAATCTTTTCCCGCATATCGACGATGCCCCCCTATTGGCAACCGACTGTATCGAATCGTCAACCGATATGGCACGTTACACAGGATATCAACTTTGGTATCGACTGCTTTCAAACGGGTATATTCCGTCGACAAAAGAATTACAAAGCATACTATCATCATGCCTCTCTCATATCTATGAGAAAGTTCCCTTGCACACTCTCTCGGCAGCATTCCGCTCTATAAAACAAACAGCGGCAAAGTGTCCACAAAAGCTCGAAGAAATCATCATATTTTTCTCCTCGGCCGATGTGCCCGAAGAAAACCGACCTCTTATCGAGGATATTATTGAAGAATGCCGCTACCTGAAAGAAAGATAAAAGAAAGGTATCTTCTCCCGAAAAGAATAGAGAACTATCTCATGCAGCCACAGTATCGATAAACATTGTATCCCAATCGCAAGTATCTTTCTTTTCGCATACGATATTTCGGTTTTATTTTTTATCTTTGCCTCGTTTGGCATAAAAATAGAGCCATGATTGAGGAGAAAACCCGAGAAATCGTACGACAAAAATTGTCTCAATATCTGGAAGCGAAGAAGCTGCGAAAGACTCCCGAGCGATACGCCATATTGGACAAAATATATGCAACGAGCGAACACTTCGATGTCGACCTGTTGTATGAAATGATGTCGGAAAGCGAATATCGGGTGAGCCGGGCTACCGTCTATAATACGATCGATTTACTGGTCGATGCGGGTCTCGTGCGCAAACACCAATTCGGGAATCACCCCGCCCAGTATGAGAAATCATACAACATGGTCAATCATCATCACCTCATCTGTACCCGTTGCGGAAAAATAAGGGAGGTAAAAGACCCCAAACTTCTCGAAGTACTGACTCAAAAAAAATTCGCACGGTTCACCACTGCTTACTACGCACTCTATGTGTACGGTATCTGCTCGTCATGTACGCAAGCCGAACGGAAAGAGTTGCGCAAAAAAAACAACGAAAAAGAAACAAACAACAATAAAAATAACCACACACTCCAATCATGAAATCAGTAGATGTATTATTAGGGTTGCAATGGGGCGACGAAGGCAAAGGCAAAGTCGTCGATGTTCTCACTCCGAAATACGACGTCATCACTCGTTTCCAGGGCGGGCCGAATGCAGGCCATACACTGGAATTCAACGGTGAAAAATATGTACTCCGTTCGATTCCGTCGGGAATTTTCCAAGGAGGCAAAATCAATATCATCGGTAACGGAGTCGTACTCGATCCCGTACTGTTCCAACAAGAGGCCGAAGCATTGGCAGCCAGCGGGCACGATATTACCCGCCAACTTTACATTTCTAAAAAAGCACATCTCATCCTGCCGACGCACCGTATCCTCGATGCAGCTTATGAAGCGGCCAAAGGCGATGGGAAAATAGGAACGACAGGCAAAGGCATCGGCCCTACTTATACCGACAAAGTAAGCCGTAACGGATTGCGTGTAGGAGACTTATTACACAACTTCGATGCCAAATACACCAAAGCCAAAGCCCGCCATGAAGCCATACTCCAATCGCTGGACTACAAATACGATATGGCCGATCTCGAAACCAAATGGTTCGCTTCGCTCGATTACTTGAAACAATTCCGCCTTATCGACAGCGAACACGAAATAAACCGATTGCTGAAAGAAGATAAATCGGTGTTGGCCGAAGGGGCTCAAGGCACATTGCTCGACGTCGACTTCGGATCATACCCGTTCGTAACTTCTTCAAATACCATCTGTGCCGGAGCTTGTACGGGACTGGGTATAGCACCCGGCCGTATAGGAAAAGTGTATGGTATCTTCAAAGCATATTGTACCCGTGTGGGAAGCGGCCCCTTCCCCACCGAACTGTTTGATGAAACAGGAAAGAAAATCAGAGATATCGGACATGAATACGGAGCTGTAACCGGACGCGAACGCCGCTGCGGCTGGATAGACCTCGTAGCACTGAAATATGCGATCATGGTCGACGGTGTTACCGACCTCATCATGATGAAAAGCGATGTACTCGACACGTTCGAAACCATCAAAGCCTGCGTAGCTTACCGCATAGACGGCAAAGAGACCGATGAATTTCCTTTTGAAATCGATGATAAAATCGAGCCTGTTTATGTGGAACTGCCCGGCTGGAAATGCGATATGACCCAAATGCAAAGCGAAGACGAATTCCCCGAAGAATTCAACGCATACCTCTCTTTCCTTGAAGAAGAATTGGGTGTTCGCATCAAAATCGTATCGGTAGGTCCCGATAGAGAGCAAACGATAGAACGCTATACCGACAACGATTAATCTGAAAACCGGATTATCTCATGTTAGCGCCCTTAGCCGAACGATTGCGTCCCAAAACACTCGATGAATACATCGGGCAGGAGCATCTTGTAGGTAAAGGTGCCGTCTTGCGACGAATGATCGACAGCGGAGAGGTTTCCTCATTTATCTTATGGGGGCCTCCCGGTGTCGGCAAAACGACTTTGGCCCGTATCATCTCGGTGCAACTCAAAACACCGTTTTATACATTGAGTGCCATACACTCGGGTGTAAAAGAGGTACGTGAAGTCATCGACAAATGCAAAAGCGGCAGTATTTTCCAGCAGGGCCGACCGATTCTGTTTATCGACGAAATACACCGCTTCAACAAGTCCCAGCAAGACTCATTGTTGGGGGCTGTCGAAAACGGTACGGTAACTCTTATCGGAGCAACGACCGAAAACCCTTCGTTCGAAGTCATACGCCCGTTGCTCTCCCGCTGTCAGGTTTACGTTCTTAAATCCCTTGATGCGCCCCATCTGCAACATCTTCTCGACCGTGCGGTGCAAACCGATAAAGAGTTGCAAAAACGAAATATCGACATACGAGAAACAACGGCTCTTTTCCGCTATGCCGGCGGCGACGCCCGGAAGCTACTCAATATCATCGACCTGATAGCCAATGCCACCCCTGCCGATGAACCTCTTATCATAGACGACTCCGTCGTAACCGACCGTTTGCAACAAAACCCGATGGCCTATGATAAAGAGGGAGAAATGCACTACGATATTATTTCGGCGTTTATCAAATCGATACGCGGCAGCGACCCCGACGGAGCCGTTTATTGGTTGGCCCGCATGGTTGCCGGCGGGGAAGATCCTAAATTCATCGCACGAAGGCTGGTCATATCGGCATCGGAAGACATAGGTCTTGCCAACCCCAACGCCTTACTCATCGCCAACGCCGCATTCGAAGCCGTTCAAAACATCGGCTGGCCCGAAGGACGCATCGTATTATCGGAAGCTGCCATCTATTTGGCTTGCAGCCCCAAAAGCAATTCGGCATACAAGGCAATCAATGACGCATTGTCTTGTGTAGAACATACCGGAAACCTTCCGGTTCCTTTGCATCTGCGCAACGCCCCTACCTCCCTGATGAAAGAATTGGGGTATGGAAAGGAATATCTGTATGCCCATGACTTTACAGGGAATTTCGTAAAACAACAATATCTGCCCGACGAACTGAAAAATACGTCGATATGGCACCCCCAAACCAATGCCGCAGAAGATCGACACAAAGACCACCTCAAAAACCTGTGGGGAGATAAATACAAATAGAGTAAAAACAAATACGATAAGAAACAAAAGGAGATTTTGTAAAGCCGATATGCCAAAACAGCCGTAAACGGGAAAATATGTTTCCATTACGGCCTTTTTATTTGACATTTTCTTGGCAAGGGATAAAAAAAAACATAAATTTGTTCCCTCAAAAATCTCCGCAGAGGATGTTTATTTTAGAATCAATACACTAAAAAATAATAATAAAAATGAAGAAGCACAATTTTTATGCAGGCCCCTCTATTCTGAGCCAATACACCATTAAAAATACAGCCGACGCTGTACTGGATTTTGCTGGAACAGGACTCTCTTTGCTGGAAATTTCACACCGTAGTAAAGAATTTTCTGCTGTCATGGACGAAGCTCGTGCTTTGGTCAAAGAATTATTAGATGTGCCGGCCGGTTACGATGTCGTATATCTCGGCGGCGGAGCCAGCCTGCAATTCTGTATGGTGCCTTTCAACTTACTGAAAAAGAAAGCGGCTTATCTCGAAACGGGAACATGGGCGGTAAATGCCATCAAAGAGGCCAAACTCTTCGGTGAAGTCGATGTCGTTGCCTCTTCGAAAGAAGCCAACTTCACTTATATTCCCCAAAACTATACCGTACCCGAAGACGCCGATTATTTCCATATCACAACTAACAACACCATCTTCGGTACCGAAATGCGTTACGATCCCGATGTGAAAGTTCCTTTGGTTGCCGACATGTCTTCCGACATTTTCTCTCGTCCCGTAGACGTTTCCAAATACGATATCATCTATGCAGGCGCACAAAAAAATCTCGCTCCTGCCGGTGTTACAATCGCCATCGTACGTGAAGAAGCTCTCGGACATGTAGAGCGGGCTATCCCCACGATGCTCGACTACCGCACCCATATCAAAAAAGGTTCGATGTTCAACACACCTCCCTGTCTGCCGATATTCGCTGCACTACAAACGCTTAAATACTATAAAGAATTAGGCGGTGTAAAAGTACTCGAAAAAATGAACATCGAAAAAGCCGCTCTTCTTTACGATGAAATCGATCGTAACAAACTTTTCAAAGGCACTGTCGTACCCGAAGACCGCTCGATTATGAACGTATGCTTTGTCATGAACGATGAATATAAAGAACTCGAAGAAGAATTCGCACAATTTGCCGCCAGTCAGGGTATGGTCGGTATCAAAGGACACCGCTCGGTAGGCGGATTCCGTGCTTCTCTCTACAACGCCATGCCCAAATCGAGTGTCGAAGCCCTCATCGCCACCATGCAGGAATTCGAAAGAAAACACTAATTTTATCGCATCATGAAAATATTAGTAGCAACAGATAAACCTTTTGCAGCCGTCGCCGTAGAAGGTATCAGAAAAGAGATAGAAAACGCCGGTATGGAACTGGTGCTTCTCGAAAAATACGGTGAAAAAGCCAAATTGATCGACGCAGTAAAAGACGTAGAGGGTCTCATCGTTCGCAGCGACATCATCGATGCAGAAGTATTGGACGCCGCAAAAAGCTTGAAAATCGTCGTACGTGCCGGTGCCGGTTACGACAATATCGATCTCGCGGCTGCAACTGCTCATAACGTATGTGTCATGAATACGCCGGGTCAAAACTCGAACGCAGTAGCCGAATTGGTTTTCGGCATGGCCGTCATGATGGTACGCAATTTCTACAACGGGACTTCGGGAACCGAACTCAAAGGCAAAAAGTTGGGTATCCATGCATTCGGACAAGTTGGCCGTAACGTAGCCCGCATCGCCAAAGGTTTCGGTATGGAAGTCTATGCATTCGATCCCTATTGTCCGTCTCATGTTATTGCCGAAGCGGGAGTAACACCCATAGAAAATATCGACGAGCTGTACAAGACCTGCCAATTTGTTTCCCTGCACATTCCCGCCACAGACGAAACGAAAAAATCGATCAACTACAATTTGTTGAAACAAATGCCCAAAGGTGCCGTACTCATCAATACAGCCCGCAAAGAGGTTATCGATGAGGAGGAATTGGTAAAACTGATGGAAGAACGTAGCGATTTCAGATACATATCCGACATTGCTCCGGCCAATGCCGCCGTATTTGCAGAGAAACTTGCAGGCCGCTTTTTCTTCACCCCAAAGAAAATGGGGGCACAAACAGCCGAAGCCAATATCAATGCCGGTATTGCAGCCGCCAAACAATCGGTAGGTTATCTCAAAGACGGTATAGACAAATTCAGAGTAAACAAATAAAAATCGAACTCTTTGATAAAGAGGGTGGTACTATCGCTTGCCGTGCAATAGCTCACCCTCTTTTCTTTATAAACCCAACTCATTATGGCCAAAATAAAACCTTTCAAAGGAATAAGACCACCTCGCAAACTGGTCGAAGAGGTTGCTTCTCGTCCTTATGACGTGCTCAACTCGGAAGAAGCACGTGCAGAAGCTGCCGGAAATGAAAAATCGCTTTACCACATCATCAAACCCGAAATCAATTTCGCACCAGGAACCGATGAACACGATCCCAAAGTCTATGACAAAGCGGTAGAGCAATTCAACCTTTTCCAAGAAAAAGGCTGGCTTGTACAAGATGACACCGAAAAATATTATGTCTATGCTCAAACGATGAACGGACGCACGCAATATGGTCTCGTCGTTTGTGCCAATGTAGAAGACTATCTCAACGGCGTCATCAAAAAACACGAGCTGACTCGCCGCGATAAGGAAGAAGACCGCATGAAACACGTCCGCATCAACAATGCCAATATCGAGCCTGTATTCTTTGCTTATCCCGACAATGCAGAACTCGACGCCATTGTTGCTGAAACAGTCAAAGGGAAACCCGAATACGATTTTACGGCTCCCGACGGATTCGGACATCACTTCTGGCTTATCAGCGATGAGAACACCATAAAACGCATCACCGAATTGTTTGCTGCCATTCCCTATCTCTATATCGCCGACGGACATCACCGTACCGCCGCCGCCGCTTTGGTAGGAGCCGAGAAAGCCCGCCAAAACCCTCACCACAGAGGAGATGAGGAATATAACTATTTCCTGGCCGTATGCTTTCCCGCCTCGCAACTGCATATCATAGATTACAACCGCGTGGTGAAAGATCTGAACGGCCTGAGCGAAGAAGAATTTCTTTCCAAACTGACAGAGAACTTTATCGTAGAGAAAAAAGGAAAAGAGATATATCCCCCCTGCGCTTTGCATAATTTCTCGCTTTATCTCGGTGGAGAATGGTACTCGCTCACCGCCCGAAAAGGGACTTATAACGACAGCGATCCCATCGGTGTGCTCGATGTTACAATTTCTTCGGATCTGATACTACGGGATATTTTGGGCATTAAAGACCTTCGCAGCGACAAACGCATCGACTTCATCGGCGGAATACGCGGACTCGAAGAGTTGAAGCGACGCGTCGACAGCGGAGAAATGAAAGTCGCCCTCGCTCTCTATCCTGTTTCGATGAAACAACTTATGGATATTGCCGACTCGGGAAACATCATGCCCCCCAAAACGACTTGGTTCGAACCCAAGCTACGATCGGGACTGGTTATACACAAACTCTCCTAATCCATTAAAAAGATCATAAAAATCAAAAGAGGTTATAAAAACCTCAAAAAAACAATCCGATTATGCAGCTATTAGTCGATTTCCAACATCTGACTAATAGCTGCTTGTCAAAAGAGCCCTGCTATTTCTCATGACAGAAAAAGAGCTGATCGACAATTGCAGAAAAAATAATCCCAAAGCGCAACGCGCCCTATACGACAAATACGCCCGCAAAATGATGACGGTATGTTTGCGTTACGGTCGTGATTACGATACGGCACAAGACCTGATGCAAGAGGGATTCATAAAGGTTTTTACTGCTATCGACAGTTACACGGGCAACGGCTCTTTCGAGGGGTGGATAAGAAGAATATTCATCAACACGGCATTGGAACATCTCCGTCGTAACGATATTTTACGGGAAACCGTCGATATTGACGATAGCGAGCCGATGCAAGAGATAGATTATTCGACTGTCGAGCAAATGTCGGCCGATGAATTGATGGAGTTGGTCGCCGAATTACCGACAGGATTCAGAACCGTATTTAATTTGTTTGTCGTCGAAGGCTACAACCATAAAGAAATAGGTGAAATGCTGGGCATCACCGAAAGTACATCACGTTCGCAACTGACCCGAGCAAAAAAATGGTTACAAAAGCGTATAAGCGAATTATGACAGGTTCCTGCAAAAGGATATAAATAGAATGAAACAGACAGATAAACTGATACAATCGAAACTGAAAGACCTCGAAGCCAGCGTGCCGGAAGATCTTTGGAAGAAGATAGAGTGTCACCTGCCGTCGAAACGGCGGGTACCTGTCTGGAACAGGTATGTGCGTTATGCCACAGCCGCAACATTATTTTTTGCTTGCTGCATATCGGGTTATTTACTCCTAAAACCGCATACTCCCGAGGCTACCCTTGTACAACAAACGGAGGAAAAGGCTAAACATACCGATGTACATTCACCACACGTCTTCACGCCGGACAGGCAAGAAGATCGCATCGCCACTATCGGAGACCATACGGAGAAGAGTGAAAGAAAGACAACTTTTTATTCCATGAATAAAACAGGTGATGCCTACCCTCATGTCACCAAGACGGAAAAAGGAGATACCTATCAGGAGGCAGAGAGTAATGCCGACAACGGAAAAGGCGGTAACAACGCCCCGCAAAGCGAGCCGGCCGAAAAAATACAACAGGGAGAAAAAGAAAAATCTCATTCCGAGGATCAGCCTCTTTCTCTCAACACTCCATCGGAGGCCCGATATGCTTCGGCCCATTTTTCCCGCAACGTAAAATCGGGAAACAAAAGTTCTAAATATGCCATAGGAGTCGTCTCGACAAATGCCATTTCGTCGACAGAATATGCACAAGATACCCGCATGACACGGAGCAGTCTCTATTATGCCGAAGAGGCCTCCATATTGAAATATCAACATAAAGTGCCCATTTCGATAGGACTTACCGTAGAAAAACAATTCGGTTCACGTTGGGGTATCGAAAGCGGACTGGTATATACGTTACTGCGCTCCGATTACAAAACAGAGAGCTTGCAACGAGAAGGAAAACAAGAACTCCACTACTTAGGAATCCCTCTGATGGGCCGTTTTCGGTTTTTCAATACAAGATTGTTCAGCTTTTATGTCTCGGCCGGTCCTCGAATGGACTTCAACATATACGGACGCCGTACCGACGACACGCACAGCCAACAAGCGTACAGTACATATACCGAAAATATCCGGGATAAAAGAATACAATGGTCGGCACATCTGAAAGTAGGTATCAGTTATGTCATTACCAAGCATTTCGATCTCTATGCCGAACCTGCCGTCGCCTACTTCTTCGACAACGGGAATAAAGACATTGCGAATCTCTGGAAAGACAAGCCCGTAAATTTTGCTTTCCATTTGGGATTCAGAACTAAATTTTAACACGTAAAAAACAAACGATATGAAAAACGTAAAACAAGGTCTTATTTTTTCTGCTATCGCACTTTTCTCTCTTTGCGGTCTAAACAGCTGCCTCGGAGATAAAGGAAACATGACAACGTCTTATGGAACAGGGACTATATTGACCCTGAACAATACTCCTTGCATACGGCTCGACGAAATAAACCTCAATATCACGGGGGCCGGCATACCGAATCTTCAAGACAGCATAGCCCGCGCCATGGTACACTACACAATCGACTGGGACAATCAATCGGCCAACGCCGAAGCGCGAGGAATATACGATGCAACCTTCTCCAACATATCTACATGGGGAATCAGCGATTACGTCGAGGGAACTCCCGCAGATTTCAATTTCAAGGCAACCGATACATTACGCGCTATTGCACAACCGTTTATCTCTTATAGAACCGATATTACACCCAATATGTTATCGATGAACGTAAGATTGTATGCCGGCGAAGGAGATGTAAAACTGATTCAAAAAAACACTCCGGCCGATCCCGACTATATGGGTATGACCACCGACACTCTTATCGTCGCATACGAAAACAGTGAATTCACCAAAGAAACACGGGACGAATGGTACACATTTGAATTGCCCGACTACCCGTCGAACATAACCAGCCTCACAATATTATATCGAAGCGTTTCGCATTCGGGATTTACAGCTGTCTACAAACAAGACCTCGGGGGATATATCTACACGATGTCGACCAAATTCAAGGACTAAAAGACAATTACAGACATAATTCTACAACTTTTTCCAGTAAAAAGTGCGGTGAGACATAAATCGTGAGATTTGTGTCTCACTTTTTATAGAGAATACCCAACAGACGTTTTTTTATCAAATATCCCTGGTAAATAAAATATTATTCTTATGGGGACTTCTATAAATTAAATCCCTGATTATAAGTTGCATAAGCGGATAAAATGC
>ERZ779885.1544-NODE-1544-length-23092-cov-6.916916_pt1 | contig 23092 bp, 20 predicted proteins | sample MGYA00511554_ERZ779885 | MGnify/ENA primary metagenome ERZ779885 (study PRJEB29588, sample SAMEA2160998) | human gut metagenome | biome: human gut; feature: human-associated habitat; material: faeces | place: Denmark | collected 2008/2010 ... | reverse complement strand
AATATAGGGGCAAGTCCCATTTTTCACCTTGTTATGGTGCACAAAGGAAGAGCCTCGCTTGCGCAACACGTCGCAAGCGAGGCTCTTCTCGTTAGACGGGAAAATAAGACCTCCCCTATATTCCCAACCCCCTATGCCTTCACTAAAACTTTGGGGTATTTGGTTCGCGGTGACGCGGCTTCACTATTTCATTGCGTACGCGACGAAGGGTAATCTCCTCACCATCTTCAGCAAGCCAGGTAAGCATGCGCTCTAGAAGCGCCTTTGTATCGGGATGCATCAGCAGCTCGCCCTTGGCGCTCTGCTCAAGCCTCAAATACTCCAACGAGCTTGCATCGGTATAAGCGCTACCTTGATACACCTTGCTAGCCGCCATACGGTCGCAGAACATCTCAACCACATAGCGCGTGGGCATAGGCTTGCCTTCAAGTGTTGCGTCACGGTTGCCCTTCATGTCGATCCAATACTCATAATGATGACGATTGCGCCCCTTATGATGCAACCAAGCCGTAGAGTAACCCAAATCGGAACGCTCGGCAGTATTAGGACTCCTATCGCCCTGATAGTAATTAACGCCCACCCTGAACTCCGTCAAAGAGTATTTAGACAAATCATGCATAATGCCCTGGCGATATAAACCGACCTTGAAGCAATGCCGACAAACTAGAACCTTATGATGTGAGATGGTGCAGAAATGCTGCCATGCGTTTTTAAAACGCCCCATGCTAACCTCGAATCCAGCCATAGTGCTTGCAAGCGTTCATGATTCCGTCATCATCGCAGTTCGTGGTAACGAAATTTGCTCGCTCCTTCAAAACCTGCCGTGCGTTTCCCATGGCAATCGAAGTCCACTCGGGAATAAACATTGAAACGTCGTTGAAGCCGTCACCGAACACCACGACATCTTCGTAAGGCGCATCAAGCAAATTCATCATTCGTTTAATGCCCCGTTGTTTATCCATCGGCTCGACAAAGATGGTGTCAGAGTCATAGCGCACATGGGGAACCTCGTTGAGGGCTCCTGTAGCAAACACCATATCCTCGTCCTTGGTCGAACAAGGTATATACGCTTTATAAATGCAATTCAAATCATCAATGCGCAGATTGGGGTCGTACTTGGTGGGAACATAGTAATCACCCGCTATCTCGGCAAAGTCTTCCCGCGGGGAATAGCGTACCAACTCATTGGTGGTGCTAACCGCCCAGGGAATGCCCTGATCCTCAAGGATATGCAGGCATTTCTTCACTGGAGCAAGCGGAAGTCCCTCCATCCACTTCAGCTCGCCGTTCAACGTAACCGAATAACCTCCGTCGGCAACGATATTGGTAATACCAGCTGAATCGATGTAATCAACCGCATTTACCTGTAATCGTCCAGTAGCCAAAGCAATGAAATGCCCCTGCGCTCGCAATTCATCAAGGGCTTCGAGGGTGCTTTGAGGAATTGAACGGGTACGCGGCACTGCCAGCGTGCCATCGTAATCAAAGAAGAAGTACTTCTTGTTCCCCATCGCAATTCCTTTCCACCGAACAAAGAACCAAGGGCAATCCTACCCCACACGACTAAATAGCGACAGACCATTTTTGGGAATACGCCAACAATAAAATGCCCGGCAGCCACTCCAGGCACTTTATTCTTGTCACAAGTCGGCAGGAATAACTTATTAACTTATCTTTATTCAGTTGTCATCTCCGTCCCCTCTTACATTTCTCTGATTTCCTGCTCCATCACGATACCCGATTTAAACTGTATCATCAGCCGCTCCTTTGAAATCACCTTTATTTGGCTGATCAGCATCCGTACAAGACCATCGTCATATTCCACAAGCTGGCAGGAGGTATGGTTCAGGAACCGGTCCATCTCATTGACCCGCTGTTCATAATTTTCCGCAAGCCGTCGCGACACGTTCTCCTTTTTCTGTGCTTCCTTCAGCTCATTGATTTCATCTGAAATCTTTCGATACCGTTCATCGAATTCATCTGTGTATGCCCCCTGTTTGGCATTTTCCATAACAAGGGCAACCATTTCATCCTGTTTCTTTTTGATTTTCTCATCATACTCGTCCGGTCCTTTTTTATAGCTGCCGATTACCCGGATGACATTCTGCCGGAAAGCATCTACAAAATCTCCATTATCGCCTGTAATTTTCTGCATGGCCTCCATGATGGCATTATGTAATGCCTCCTCTTCCAGTGTGGGGAAATCCTTGCATTTTTTCGTGCCATTCTCCAATCGGTTGGTGCAGCGCCAGACGATTTTCTTCTTCTCATTTCTCGACCAGGTGACACGACGGTAATCCCGGTCGCATTCCCCACAGATGACAATTCCCGTTAGTGCATACATGGATGAATATTTGCTTTGCTGGTTTTTCTTTCTGGATACTGCGGGCTTCCACATAGATGCACGGCGTGCTATTTCTTCCTGCACCTGATAAAAAAGCTCCTTGGAGATAATCGCTTCATGGTCATCCTCGACATAATACTGAGGGACAATTCCATTATTCATCACCTTCCGTTTTGTCAGGAAGTCTACTGTATATGTTTTCTGCAGCAGGGCATCTCCCATATACTTTTCATTGGACAGCATCCGGCGGACCACCGTTTCTTCCCATTTATCCAGTCCTGTTGCTGTTTTGATTCCCTGTGCTCCCAGATATCTTGCAATCTTCTCAGCAGATAAGCCCTCAAGGTAAAGCCGGAATACCAGTTTTACTACTTCCACTTCTTCCGGGACAATGACCAGCTCGCCTTCCGAGTTCTTTGTGTAGCCCATAAATTTATTATGGTTGACCATGACCTTGCCCTTTTCAAAGCGCCGTACAATCCCCCATTTTACGTTCTCACTGATGTTACGGCTCTCTTCCTGGGCCAGACTGCTCAGGATTGTAATCAGGATTTCTCCGGTGCCGTCCAGCGTATTGATATTTTCTTTTTCAAAGATTACCGCGATATTTTTCTCTTTCAGCTTCCGGATCGTCATCAGGGAGTCTACGGTGTTTCTTGCAAACCGGCTGACTGACTTTGTGATGATGATGTCGATTTTTCCATCCAGCGCATCCTTTATCATCGCATTGAAATCCGACCGTTTCTTCGTATTCGTGCCGCTTTTCCCGTCATCGGCATAAATACCTGCCAGAGTCCAGCTGTCCGTCCGTTTGATCTTTTCCGAATAATGCTCTACCTGTGCTTCATAGCTGCCATCCTGTTCATCAAGGTCTGTACTGACCCTGCAGTATGCCGCGATACGCAGGCGCTTTTCCACCAACGGAGTTGCACGGTCATATCCTGCTTCGCCGGTATAATGGCTATTTTCTTAGCTGTCATCGCCATTTTTCTCTCCTTTCCGATCCGCTGTGGGACCATAATAAACTGTAACACTGCTTCCATTGGAGAAAAACACTTTTGTTGAATTATCTTTATATACCACAATCTGCTGAATCAGTTCCCGGTACAGTTCCTCATCGAATTCTTTCAGATATGCCCTTCAGTGCCTCTTTCATCTTTTCCGTCTGCAGCTCCTCATCCTGAATTTCCAGCGTCTGGTAACGCTCTGCTGCTCTTTCAAGCAGAAGCTCCATCAAGTTATCCGCGCCCTCCGCTTTTACCTGCTTCACCTGACGCTCCAGTCTCCGATAATCGGCACTCACCTTCTTTTCTTTCGGAGCTACTTTGATCAGCTTGGGCTTTTTCATAATCTGATTGATTGCATCCACACATACCTGTTTTACCTGCTCGTCTGTGATGAATCCTCCGGCGCAGAACAGCCGGTTTTGTTGGATATAATTTTTGCATTTCCACTTAGGTTCCACCTTCTTCTCTTTCGGCGGCATGTAATGATGATAGTCCGCACCGCATGTGCCGCACACCAGCACTCCACTGAAAAGCAGCTTTTCCGGCTGCAGTTTTCTATATTTGCCATGACCATACTGCACCTTCCTATGCGCTCTCCGTTTCTGGATCCGTTCAAACAAATCCTGTTCAATGATCTGCGGATAATACTTTGTCCCCAGGTAATTATGATTTTCCAGGATTTTTCCAACTGCCACATGGGTCCAGGCTACCCTGTCATGGGAATTCGGTATCTTTCTGTCAATCAACACCTGCGCAATCCTGCCGGTAGATATCCCGCTGTCATATTCCTGAAAAATCCATTTCACTGTTTTGCTGTGTTCTTCGTTTATCACGATCTTCCCGTCTGAAATCTCATATCCGATTGGAGTATGCCACTGCATCCGCTTTTCCTCCTTCCTTTTCTATAAAGGTCAGTCCATTCTGTATGTAAAAAACAATCTCTCGCTCCTTTGTGATATGGATTTCCTTTACCATCAGATTGAACAAATCATCCCGGAACTCTTCCAGCAGCCCCCCCTTCGTCCTGAAGCAGCCGGATAAGCCGTTCTGTGCTTGCAATCTCTTTTATCCCCGGCCGTTTGCTGTGAAGTAATGCCTTTCTTCGTTTACAGTCCAGCAGCCTGAGACCAATATCATTGTTTTTTTCGTAAAAAAGAGCAGAGTCCATATATCCTTTCCTCATTACCTGACTCAGGATCAGCCTCTGCTCGTTCAAATCGTTTATCTCTTTATTCAGTTCTTCTACCGCTTCAGACTCCTGCTGGCCTTCCACCATCTCACACAGTTCTCTCAGCAGCGGTTCCAATATTATTATCAAGCACTCTCTAGCAAACTCATTCTCTGTTTTTCAAGCAAATTGAAAGAAGTCTCAGCATAACCAAATCTGACGTATTTTCCATCAGATTGTTTTATCCTGAGACTTCTTGTGTTATCATATTTCCTTGTAGCTCGAAAATAAAAAAGCAGAAATCTCCCCGACCAAAGTTTGACTTCTGCTTTCAACCAACACATAGTACTGGCTACGCCTCACTATGCACACGATTATGATAACAGTTGAAACAGAAAACTACAACCATATTTCTCAGGATTTTTATAATAATACGATAAATTCTCTTGATCTGGCACTTATTCCATGCACTTGCGGACATTCAGGGTGCCTGATCCATCATGGCGTTTACAAACGCAGCATCCAGCTCGCTGATACGCTAATTACGCTCTCTGTGATCCGGATATACTGTAAAGAGTGTGGTCATACACATGCTCTCCTTCTTTCCTCCATGGTTCCCTATTTCCAGATTCCTCTCCAGCTATACGTCAACACGATTATTGCCGCTGAGCATCAGACTGGCTTTGCCTCTCTATTGGACGGACGGGTCTGCGTTGATGAAAACAACCTGAAATCCATTCTCAGGAACTACCGTCTCCACTGGTGCGAACGGTTACGGGCGGTATCCCTCTGTTTGACAGATTTGTCCAGGCTGGTTTCCGGATGTTTCTCACACTTTTCCAGGCAGTTCATGCAGATTAAAACCACCAGGAACATACTTTTTGTTCCACCCACATAACCTTACACGACAGCCTTCATACTTTCCAGTATCCTTGTGAAAAAGGAGGTTTAACACTATGAAACAGGAAAAACAACAGGAAATCGCTCTGATGCGGTACAGAACGATTGCTCCGCTTATCGCAGGTCTTGATGAAAACTATCCCAGCAAGTCTGCTTTTTACACGGAAATCTCTGCAAAAGGAATTCTCGGACCTGATGGAAAACTTCACAATTATGCCCCCGCTACCATCGAAAAATGGTATCTGAACTACCAGAAGCACGGATTTGATGGTTTCATTCCGAAAGGTCGTTCCGATGCAGGTATGAGCAGGAAGCTGGATGATGAACTTCAGGAAAGAATCCGCTACTTCAAGTCCAACTATCCCCGCATGTCCGCAGCAGTCATCTACAGACAGCTGAAATCAGATGGTTCCGTGATTCACGGACAGGTGTCAGAATCTACCGTCTGCCGCTTTGTAAATCAGTTGCAGAACGAACTTAGGCAGACTCCGAACAAGGATATGAGGCGTTATGAACGTCCGCATATCAATGAGGTCTGGTGTGGAGACAGCAGTGTCGGTCCCCGCCTTACCGATGAGAGCGGCAAAAAGCACCGTGTTTATATCATCGCACTCATTGATGATGCCAGCAGGTTCATCACCGGGATTGATGTCTTTTATAATGATAACTTCATCAATCTTTTATCCGTTATGAAATCAGCGGTTGCCAAGTACGGGCGCCCGAAGGTATTCAACTTCGATAACGGCAAGTCTTATAAAAACAAACAGATGGAACTGCTCGCCGCAAGGATTGGCTCCACACTCAGCTACTGCCAGCCTTACACCCCTACCGGCAAAGCCAAGATTGAACGCTGGTTCCGTACCATGAAAGACCAGTGGATGGCTTCTCTTGATATGCGGGATTTTCATTCCCTTGATCAGCTGCGTGGCAGCCTGTTTGCATTTGTACAGCAGTATAACCAGTCCCCTCATTCCTCCCTTCATGGAATGTCGCCGCAGGACAGGTTCTTTAAAGAACCGAAACAGATCCGCCGCCTTTCCGATGACGACATCGCCAAAGACTTTCTTCTGGAAATCGAGCGTCGCGTCTCTGCTGACAGTGTCATCGTCATCGACCAGATTGAATACGAAGTGGATTACCGGTTTGCACGCCAGCGCATCCGTCTTCGCTATTCCCCTGATATGAAGGAAATTTTCATCGTGGAGACTGGTGGGGCATTGACTCCCATCCGCCTTCTCAACAAGACAGAGAATGCCGAAATCAAACGTGAAAAAGTACGCTTATGCAAAGGAGACGATTAACCATGGATTACACAGCAAGATATGGGCTGGAGTTCAACCCGTTCTTAAAAAACTCAAAAGAAGTCCTTGTTGAAACGCAGGAATACAAGGAAACCATATTCCGCCTTAACTACCTGCTTGCAACAAAAGGCTTCGGACTTCTTACCGGAAGCGCTGGAAGAGGCAAGACTACTGCCGTCCGCAGCTGGGCTTCCGGGCTTAACTCTTCCCTTTATAAGGTCGTCTATTCCAGCCTTTCCACCCTGACTGTGAATGATTTTTACCGTAACCTTGCATTACAGCTTGGTGCACAGCCCGCTTTTCGAAAAACAGACAACTTTCGGATCATACAGGAAGAAATTACCCGGTCTGTCCTTGAAAAACGTCAGACACCGGTCATTATCATCGATGAGGCGAATTACATCGGAAATGCTGTGCTCAACGACCTGAAGATGCTGTTCAACTTTGAAATGGATTCCAGGGACAGGGCTGTCATCCTGCTTTCCGGTTTACCCCAGCTCAACAGCACCCTTCGTTTGAGCATCCATGAACCTTTTCGCCAGAGGATTGTCATGAATTATAACCTTGAGGGCATGACAAAAGCAGAAGAACATTCCTATATAAATGCCAAACTCAAAGGTGCTGGCTGTACCCAGACTGTATTTGAGGAGAATGCCCTTGAAGCAATCCTGAATGCAGCCAATGGTACTCCACGTATGATCAACAAGCTATGCAACGCAAGCCTTTTAGTTGGAAACAGCGCAAACTTAAATATCATAACCGCCGATGCAGTCATGCAGGCTATCAATGACTGTGAGCTCGGTTAACTCTGGAACCATCATGTAATCTGCATGATGGTTCTTCTGCATAAAATACCATGACGGAATGCCCGAAAATATTTTGCCTTATGACATCTTCAAACATTGAAATATACCTGTTTTAATCTGACGAATGAAGCAGCGTTTAATTTGCCGGATAACACCTCACATCGCTTTATATCCATTTTCATTATCTCTAATAATTCTGTATTCATCTCTCTTCCTCCCAAAATCACATTGAAATTATATCATTTAATTTTCTCAAATCTTCTTCAACATCACGGTCTGTCCAGCAAGAACTAATATTTTTCCTTTTACACATTTCTGCTTTTGTATCTCCGAAAGCACTCCTTGTTTTTTCGAGATTTTTTTCTGTTACATTTTTCCCTATTGCATTCCTTCTCCAACCACAAAAATATATTTTAGCCTCTTCTTCAATATTTCTCCTTTTAGCGGCAACTCCTAATACTTCTCTATAATTCGGACGCATTTTAAATTCCTTTGGTATTCTTCTATTCAATGCTTCAAAAAAATCAAATGGAACAAACTTATGTGTTGGGTCGTATTTTATTTCAAGATATGCTATCAGTTTTTTATAATCCGCAATGAAGCTTTGGGTTTTATAGCCTTTTTCTATCTCAAGTTCGAATACTTTTGGTGATAATCCTAATGTTGTTAAATACAAACGATATGGAATTATATCTGTCAAAAAAATGCAACTAAAAATTTTTCCATTAAATTCAAATGGAAAAGTTGCTCTTTCTTCCCCTTTTGCTATCATATCTTTGTGCAATAACTTTAAAGCTGTAAATTCAAACATCTTCACCCAATCACCCTACTTTCGTTTTTTATATCAATTTCTTTTACAAACTATTTTGCCAAAAAGTATCCTTTCGCCAAATTATATATCATCCGTTCCCCAAAGCCTATCCCCTGGGGTAAATCAATTCCCTCATAGCCACTCTGCGGAAACTGAAACACACATCTATTTTTCTTCCAAAATTGCAGAAACCTTTGATTTACTGCGGTTTTCGGGACAGAAGGCAAACAGTCTCCACATGTGTCGATAGGGTAATTGAGATGCACTTTCCAGAGTTTTCACTTTACTCTGGGAGCGAAAAATGTTGCAATCCTCTGTGACGAGGCTGCAAAAAATTGACATGATGCTCTCTCTTATGCCCCTGCATAGCAAAAGATTGCATTGTATTTTAGATGTAAGCCAGACCAGCTTACGATTACTCTGCTCTTTCTCTATGGTCCACTACTCATCCCTTGATGATAACTTCTAAGATATTGTACCATAAATTGTTTATTGGGGAAATTACTTCCCGATAAAAATGGGCAGAAGAAAACCTCCAAATCTGTTGTGGACTTGGAGGCATTATTCCAACCATTTACTATCTTAAACAATAATTTGTCTCTTTATATTTTGTCTCAATAAAAACATCTAACAAAGCTTTTTGCTCTGTAGATAATTCAGCATGATCTCTAATCCATAAATGAATTGCTTTTCCTATTGCATAAGATAATTTTTCCTGTTGCGATGCACTTATATTATTTCTAGAAACATTCGGGATAAATTCTCGATTAAAAATATTAATAACGGCTCCCTTTAATATTACTCCATCAACAAGATATGGTATCTTAATCCTTAATCCTGATAGTAAAACATTCTTAACATAGCATGTATCAGTATTTTCCCATCTAAATCTTCCTTTAAATGTATTTTCCTCATTATAAGGCAAAACAGCATTTGATTCTCCTGTGACAACCCCTTTTTTTATAATTTCTGGCTTTACTGGTGTTAAAGAGCCATGATGAAACTGATTTCTAAATCCGCCTAATGTATATCCACCAATAATGCTCTCACTTGACTCTTCTATTATAAAATCGTAATCTTCAAACTCATCTTCATCTCCCCATATATTTATAGCTTCATAATTTCCTATCTTATCAAGTGCTTCTTGGTAATCTTCTAAAACATCATAGGCTTTAAGGAATTCACTTTCTTCATCTTCTGTAATAATCGGAATTTTCAAGAATGTAATTTTCCCATCTTTAACAAAGTTTTTAATGGATATATTTTCTTCATCCACCGAATACTCCTCTTCATTATAGCAATAACTCTCGTACCCATTTATGTCACTTAAATATTTTGCAAAATTTATTTGTTTATAGCTACAATCAATGAATGCCTCTATACCACTTAAGTATTCTGAAAGACATATGTTTTCTGCAATTATTGTTTCAATCCTCTTAATATTACATTCCAATGGCATTGATACACCTTTTTCCATTGTTGATATTTTAATCGGTATTCCACAATCCAAAAAATTATTTTCTATAAAAGATACCAATCTTTCTATATTATTATTGAACACACTTAAACATTGGTCATAATCTAAAATTATTTCTGTTCCCTGCTGTCTTACAGTATCTTCATAAGTAAGGCATATGTACTCACTGTTTCTTTCAAATGAAATTCGATTCATTTTCTGTTCATTATAATAAACTGTATTAACCTCCACTTTATCGGATAGCATAAAACATGCCAAAAAACCTATTCCATAATGCCCTATTGGCGAATATTCTCTATCTTGTAGCCTATAATCATCTGACGCATAATAAGATACACCAACATTCAGAAAATACTTTTTCAAAATATCTATAGACATACCACTACCATTGTCCATAACCATAACTTTTTTTCGATCTTTGTCCAAAATCACTGAAATATATGGCTGATAATTTTGATATCTAAATTTTTCCATTTTAGTGGCCGATTCTTCCATAGTCTTACATGCATCAATTGAATTTTGTATTAATTCTCTTAACCCATATTTTCTATCACCATAAATATGCTCTCCCATCAATAAATTGGTCACTGCATTATAATCCAAAGAAAGTCTTAAATCAGAAAAACTAAAACCCTTCGATTGAATTTGGTTTACTACATTTGTTTTTAATGGTAATAGATATTTCTCGTCTACAAAACTTTCACATAAATCTACAGCATTTTTTAATTCTCCATTAATAGCATCAAAGTATTTTAAAAGTTTTCTATGAACAGATGGGTCCTGACTTGTACCCTGAAAGAAAATTTCTAATTCATTTGTTTTAGGGTTTCTTCTTATTTTATCATAGTTCTCTATCACAAAATGTTGTTTCCATTCTAAATCACTAAATTCCTTTGGGTTCAAATATTTATATAAATATAATGGTGCTCTTTGCTCATCAATATCCAAATAGTCAGATATTCTAAGTAGCACAGAGATATACTGTGCATTAAGATCAAAATGTCCCTTTTTTTCATCATTATGCAAGTTCTTTTTTATCCATTCAAAATCTTCATTATGCGACATGCATATTTGTGCAAGTTCAGATTTAAATGAAATATTTGTTGATTCTGGAATCAAAAATAACCTTTCATCCATCTTTGTCTCAATATAATCTCTCGCACGTTTACCATGTACCGGCCTTACGCACTCTTGCAAAGCGGTCATTTCATCCCCATATTTCTCAAGTACTTTACTATATTTTCTTTCACCCAATATCGCATGGTCTGCTTTGATTTCCTTAATTTCGTCCACATTTGCAATCATTCCAATATCATGCAACAATGCACTATATATAAGTAATGCTACTTCTAATTCACTTAGTTTATTTATATCCACAACAAGTGCATACATATATTCCATCACATTTATAGAATGTCTTACACCATGAACTGTATAACTTGCAAAAACATTATTAATTTGCGGTAATATCGTATTAGCATATTCTATAGTTTCATCTAACTTACTTAAAAATTTACTATCTTTTTCCTTTAACCACATATATAAATGGCTTTCCTGTACTTTTTCTATCATCTTAATCACTCTCTATTAGTTATTACCTAATTCCAAATATCCATCTAATTTCAATATTCCTAATATAACAGGAGCCTCCAAGTTATTTAAACTCAAAGGCTCTCTTTTTCTTACATAACTTTATGCAAGTGCAGGTTCCTTCCCTGCAATAATCGCTTTCACTTCTTCTATATCCTTATCTGTGGCTGAGGCTATCTGCTCTGCTGTAAAACCATTCTTATACATTTTTATAATAAGTCCTGCTTCACCTTCCGCACGTCCAATCGCAATACCCTTTTCTTCAATTCCCTGACTCAAGTTACACATAACGCTCACATCCTTCCTGAAGTTCTCCTCAATAGGAATATCGTATTCATTTCCAATTATGTTTAGTTTTTCATCTATTGTAAGTTCCTGTGACAGCAACGCTCCTAACAGACGGTGCAGTTCATATGTCTCATCATGTTCCGGCAGATTCTTTGCCAGTCCAAGCATTATGATATTCAGCAGATCAAGATTTCCCTTCCATTGATAGGAACCGATCAAATCTTCTTTTGTGAGATGCACATGGCTCATGCTGCTCTCTTCCATGTTCATACATACCCAGATCGAATATACACGCTTAATGTCATCGTAGCTGGAATTCTCAAAATCACGTTCTTTTTGTGATGAGATCAGTCTGCTCACATAAAAGATTGCCCGGTTTAAGATTTCGTATCCCTTCGGCTCATCTTTCTGTGCTTCCACATTTATGATGATCTGTGACAATCCGTCTCTCATACGCACATAAAAAACGATATCAAATCTTACCAGACCTTCATTGATCTCTTCATTTTCTGTGTTGAAACCGACCAGTCTCTCACCATTTTTTTCGCTGGCTGCATTTGTGAGTCCAGGCTCTACCGGTACCGTACTGATATGTGGTGTTCCCTCAATGCAGTCGACCACATCCTTGGGATTCATGCCCTTAAACTCATCAACTGTTTTTACCAGTATATGTGCCAGTATGCTTTTCTGTCCTAACAGACGCTTTGCACTCGTATCATACTGTGCTTTTGAATCTGTTGCTTTCACTGCATTTTTCAATTCTGTATTCACTGGCCTTCCTCCTTTTTGTAACAGATATAGTCATCCCCAAAAAGGCATCTGACCACATCTATATTATAACTTACCCATTTCTTTTATACAATCAATTTTTACATTTGGAAGATGAACAAAAGTAAAACTCCAAACCTGTCATAGACTTGGAGTCTTGATTCCATCCATTTTTCACATTGTCTGCACCGGTGCATGTTGTTCCTGCTCCTCATGCTCCAAAGCATCCTGCTCTGGCACATCCTCTATATTTTTTGCTGCTTCCTGCCCTTTTGCCATATACCGGATTTTAATGCTGCTGTAATCAACCCCTGCCGGTTCCAGCACTTTTTTCTGTAACATATTTAACATCGCTTCTGTGTCAAATTTTCCCTCAAAATAAAGTTCCTCATCCACCTTTATCGGTACATCCATTTCTTCCGGTGAACTGCCAAGGATTGTCCTCCAGCGTCCGGCTACTTTTCCACACATTTCCATAAATCTTTCATGGATATCCGGCTGTTCATTACAGGTCTGCAAAATCCTTTGTGCCACCTTTCTCCATGTAGGTGTCTCTATCCATTCTCCCGGTGCGAACTGGACTGCCAGCGGTCTTTTCCCTTTCAGTTCTGCCGGGGACACTGTGATAAGGCTGCTTTCCCGGATCGTATCTTTCACACTTGTATGCACCTCGCCACTCCGATACATCTGGAGCAGTGCATCACATTTCGTGTTTACAAGTTGTAACATTTCCTCCCTCAGTTCTTCTATCAGTTGCTCATAATTCATACGCTTTTCTCCTCCTGTCACACAATCTTGTGTTTCTTTCTTCTATATAATCTTTCTTCCGCTTATTTCCCTATTACACACTTTTCTATTCCTATTGTTCTGCACTTGTTTCCTATTTTTGTGCCAACAATAAAACGCCCGGATCATCGGGCATTTTATTCTTACCATAAACTGGCAGGAACAACGTTTCCTATTTACTTGCTGCCATTCCTGCCGCAGCCTTACTCATATCGAATCTCCTGTTCCATGACAATGCCTGACTGGAACTGTATCAGCAGCTTCTCGCTGGATTCCACTTTGATGGTCGAGATCAGCCGTCTGACAAGGTCATTGTCGAACTCCGGTATCTGGCAGGTGCTTGTGCTTAAGTAATGGTCGATATCTTGGATTCTCTGCTCATAGCTGTCAGCCATCCATCTCTCGTTTCTGGCTGTTTTCTGTGCCTCTTTTAAGGCATTGATTTCTTCTGCTATGTTTCGGTAGCGTTCATCAAACTCAGGTGTGTAGGAGCCGGTCTTTGCATTCTCTGCGATCAGTGCCACCATCTCTTCCTGTTTTTCTTTTATCTTTTCTTCGTATTCCCCGGACTCTTTTGCGGTGCCGTAGCTCCCGATGACATGGATAATGTTCTGCCGGAAGTTTTCCATAAATTCCATATCATCACTCGTGATCCTGTGGATGGCTTCCATCACCGCCCTGTTTAATGCGTTCTCTTCCAGTGTCTCGGATTCCCCACATTTCTTCACTCCGTTGGTCAGCCGGTTGCTGCATCTCCAGACCACTTTCTTTTTCCCGTTTCTCGCCCAGGTGACTCTCCGGTACTCCTGCCCGCATTTTCCGCAGATCAGCATGCCGGTCAGTGCATAGGTGGAGGAATACCGGCTCCTCTGGTTTTTCTTCCGGGTGACAGCCGCCTTGCATAAGGATGCCCTCCGCATCATCTCTTCCTGCACCCTGTAGAACAGCTCCTTCGGGATGATTGCCTCATGGTCATCTTCCACATAATACTGCGGTACAAGTCCGGTGTTCTTTACTTTCTTTTTGGTCATGAAATCCACCGTATAGGTTTTCTGCAGTAATGCATCTCCCATGTATTTTTCATTGCGGAGCATTTTGTCTATTACCGTGGAATGCCATTTGTCCTGCCCTGTGGCGGTCTTGATTCCCTGCTCTTCCAGATGCTTTGCAATCTTCCCGGTACTGTAGCCTTCCAGATAAAGCCGGAAGATCCGCTTTACGATCTCTGCCTCTTCGGGTACGATGACTAGGTCACCATCCTCGTTTTTGGTGTATCCCATGAACTTTGTGCAGTTTACGATGACCTTGCCTTTCTCAAATTTCCTCACGACTCCCCAGCGGATGTTTTCGCTGATATTGCGGCTCTCTTCCTGCGCCAGACTGCTTAAGATGGTGATAAGGATTTCGCCGGTTCCCTCCAGTGTATTGATCCCCTCTTTCTCGAACACCACCGCCACGTTCTTTTCCTTCAGTTTTCGGATGGTCACCAGCGAGTCTACCGTGTTCCTCGCAAACCTGCTGACCGACTTTGTAAGGATCATGTCGATCTTTCCTGCAAGGGCATCCTGTATCATGGCATTAAAGTCTGCCCTCTTTTTGGTGTTTGTTCCACTCTTTCCGTCATCCGCATAGATGCCGGCATTTTTCCAGTTTTCGTTTTCCGATATCTTGCTGGTATAATACTCCACCTGTGCCTCATAGCTGCTGTCCTGCTCTTCCAGTTCCGTACTGACACGGCAGTAGGCAGCGACCTTCATTTTCTTCTCTGACAGTTTCACATTCCGGTCATACTGCACCTTGGCAGGTATCATGCTGATCTTTTTTGCTGTTTCTGCCATCTGCTCTCCCTCCTAATCCTTATATCCGGCTGTGACACGGCTCCCATTGATAAACTCCACTTCTGCCATGTTTCCGCCATGCACCCAGATGCGTGCGATTATTTTTCTATATAAATTTTCATCAAACGTTTCCAGTTCCTTTTTTCCTGCAAGGATGTTTTTGACCTCCTCTGTCCGGAACTCCCCATCCCTGACCTCCAGTGTCCGGTAGCGTTCCTCTGCCCTTTCATAGAGCAATTTCATCAGGTCTGTTTCTGTGCGTTCCTGTTCTTCTTTCATCCGCTGCAGGTTCCGCTCCAGAACCCGGTACTGAGGGCTGACCTTTTCCTCCTGCCTTTGTACCCGGAGCAGGCCTTTGTTTCGTATCACTGCATTGATGGCTTCCACACACACCTGCTTTGCCTGCCCGTCTGTAATAAAACTGTTCCTGCAGTTTTTTGCTCTGCCAATCACATAACTCTTGCACTTCCACTTGGCAGTGCCGCCACGCTCTTTTTTGTGGCTCGGCTGGATATGGCTGCATACTGCCCCGCATTCTGCACACCAGATGACATCTCCGAAGAGGATTCTCTCATCCCTGCCGGGTCTGTGGTCTGCCCTTCCAAGCTCTGCCCTCACCTTTTCCCGTCTGCGCTGGACTCTCTCAAACAGTTCCTCTCCTATGAGCTGCGGATAGTATTCTGTGCCAAGGTAGCTTGGGTTTTCCAGTATCCTGCCAATGGATGCATGGGTCCAGGACACTTTCCCTTTTGCATTGCATATTTTTCTCCCTTTCAGGTTCTGGGCGATCCTGCCTGCCGCCACTCCGCTGTCATAGTCTGTAAATATCTGTTCCACAATCTTTCTCTGCTCTTCGCAGATGGTGATTTTTCCATCCACAACTTTATAGCCGATTGGCATGTGCCACTGCATCCTGTCCACCTCCCCTCTCCGTCAGTTTCAGTCCGTTGTACAGGCAGAAGGTGATGTCGTGTTCTTTGGAGACCACGATCTTCTCCGCTGTCATTTTAAACAGTTGCTCGTCAAACTCCTCCATTAATCCGTCCTGTTCTGCGATCAGTTGGATAAGCTGTTCGGTCCGCACGATTTCTTTTGTCCTTCTCAGCTTTCTGGTCAAAAGTGTCTTTTTTCTCCTGCATTCCGTCAGTTGCCAGCCAAGCTTGCTACTGCTCTCCATAAAAAGAGCAGAGTCCATATATCCTTTCCTCATGACTTGGTTTAGGATTTGGCTCTGCCCGCTTATATCTTTGATTTCCTTATCCAGTTGTCTGATTTCCTCACTGTCCTGCCTTGCTGCCACAAGTTCTGTCAGCTCTTTTAACAGCGGCTCTAATATCGTTCCCTGATTGGTGTACAGCTTGTTCCACATGTCTGTAAAAGCCCGGTGCAGCACATCCTCCCGGATGGCTTTCAGGCAGCAGCGCTCTTTATCCTCCACATGTCCGCTGCACGTCCAGATGATTTTTTCATATGGTTTCCCGATGTAGATTTTCTGCCGCCGGAAGGTTCTTCCGCACTCTCCGCAGATGATTCTGCCGGAAAACAGGTATCTTTTGGTGTAGTCACTCTTGTTCATGTGCAGTACATCCACCCGGTATGCCATCAGGTTGCGTACCGCTTCTGCCTCCTCATGTGTGACGATTGGCGGATGGCTGTCTTTGATGAGATACTGGTTTCTCTGTCCGTTGTTTACCCTGCGGACAAATGGGAACCTTGTTTCTGTATATGTCCTCTGCTGAAGCATATCTCCCTCATAAATGGGATTTTTCAGAATGTCCTGTATCACCCCGTCCTGCCACTTTTCTGCACCCCGGATTGTTGGAATGCCTTTCTGGTTCAGTGCCTTTGCTATCACATACACTCCCATGCCGTTTAAGTAAGACTCATAAATCCACCTTACGGTTTCTGCCTCGGATTCTATGATGACTAAATTTCCATCCTCGTCTTTTCCATAGCCATACGCTGGCGTGGATATGATATAGGTTCCATCCTGAAAGCGTTTCTGTATCGCCCAGCGGTTGTTGCTTGAGATGTTTTCTGATTCCCCCTGCGCCACCGATGCCAGGATGGTAATGAACAGCTCGCTTTTTTCTGACAGCGTGTTGATATTCTCTTTTTCAAAGTAGATTCCAACGCCGATCTCCTTCAGCTTTCGGATGGTCTGGATGCATTCCACCGTATTTCTTGCAAATCTTGTGATGGATTTCGTAAGGATCAGGTCGATGTTCCCATCCTCACAGTCTGAAATCATCATCTGGAACTCATCCCTGTGCTTTACGTTTGTTCCGCTGATTCCTTCATCCGCATACACCCCTGCAAACTCCCACAGGGGGTTGCTCTCGATTTTTTCCGTATAGTACTCGACCTGTGCAGTATAGGAAGTTGCCTGTGCCTGACTGCCGGTACTGACTCTGGCATATCCGCACACTTTCAGCCTGCGTTCTTCCTGTGTATGTTTCTGCGCTTTTGCTGCCTTTATGACAGTCACTTTTTTTGCCATGCTTTTTTCTCCTTTCCCAGTATTTTCAAGGGTTTGCACTCCCTGTCAGCAACATACACTACCACATAGTCCTTTATATATCCAGTGTTATTACAGATATACTTTTGCTAATTCCGGGGAGAAAGTCTTGACATTCAAAACCCGGATTTTTTCCCATTCTTCCTCGGTTAACAGCTTATCTTCATGCATCCTTTTTAAGAGAAATTCGGCAATCTTATACCGCACCTCATTCGCTCCGCCTTCCATCATCTTTTCCCTTTTTCCTCCCGCAATTTAAGAACGTTAAATTCATTCTCCCAAGCCAAACACTTTTGCCCAGAAGAAACACCTTTACATCATCCCGATTTCAGCCATGGTTGCAGCCTCATCTTCTTCCCGGAAATACTGTTCCGATACATCCCTGCTGACTGAAAGCACCTCTCCTGCGTCCTTTTCTCCCATCTGGATTGGGATTAAGAACGGATTGATTTCCTTGCAGAATTCCTGATTCGGACAGCTATTGATAAAATAGCCGCAGGTATCTAATATCAGCCTGTCACACATATCTGTGATGACGATCTTTTCAGCCTCAAACATGTGGCTGCCGATATAATTTGCGATATTTTCTGCCGTAGTCGAGATATAGTCCTCTTTCCGCTCCCCTCCATCACTCGGATAAAGATAGGCATATCCTGCCCTCTCCGTTTCAAAAATCCTTAACATCATTTCGGTATCTTCTTTCTTCATCTCCTGTTTTCCTCCATTCCCCATTTTTCAGCTTTTCTTAACTCCACAAGAATACGGCGGAAGTTCCCCTCCGCCGCATGGTTTCTGTAATTAAGTCTTACTGCCATAATCCTTCACTTCATAAATAAAAAGTGTCTGTCCCTATTCGTCACTACTCCCCGGAACCAAAACGCCGCCAAAACAGAGAAGAAAAAATCCCAAAGCCGGCATTTCATGGGCAGTCAGTCCAGACTGTCTTTGGTCCCTGCCACTCGGACAGGCAGACATCACAGGTATCTCACCTCCACCACTGCGTGCTGGCTAATCTCAAGGTGTATCATTATAGGCCATTCCCCTCTTCGCGCCTGTCCACCACAGACAGGCTGTACCCCGGCTTTCCCGCTCGGCTCCTTAGATGCGATCTTTTTCACAGCATGGCTGGCAGAAAGAACATCTGCCCGATTGCTGCAGGAGTGTCACTGCGCCCCGGTTACGGCTCATGAAACGGCTAACGTATCTGAACTGCTGGATATGGCTGGCAGGATATGGCGTGATTCCATCCTGCGCTCGGAGCCCTGCATTCCTCTCCGGCATTTTTCAATGTGCGTTTTGTCTGCCTGTGTCGTATCCACACACGAGACATGAGAGGATTCCCGGAAGAGACCATCTGTCCAGAAAAAGTTCCTCTCATAAGGTACTCACAGAAAAACACGTTTTGAGGGGGTATTAATCAAAATATTTTTTTATTTTCTTTACCGCACCGTTTATGCTCTCCCGGATGTTCTTCTCTCCGACCCCTTCTTTCGCTGCAATCTGCCGGTATGTCATGCCCTCAAAAAAATAAAAATGCAGCCGCTCTCTCTGCACTGGGGTGAGTGACTGCATTGCTTTCTGCAGGGTTTCTATTTCCATCTGCCGGATGACCGTATCCTCTACCGATTCCCCGGTCAGCTCCACCAGATCTTCCGTTTCTCCCTCTGTATATCCGTCCTTGGTCGTATGTCTGATATCCCGCATTTCCTGTGCGTGGGCTTCTTTGCGGAACGTATCGACAAGTGCCTCGTAGACTTCTCTGGTCACATAGGTGTATTCCAGCTCACCAACTGCATCTTTATAAAAATCCTTTACTCTGATCCTGATCCATTCTGACATTCAAATGTCCTCCATTTCGTAATTTTTTTGAAATGAAGGACATCTGGCGGACCTCTGGGTTCTGCTTTACTGAAAAAAGACAATAAAAAAAGGTGCTGTTCCCATGCAAAATAAAGCATGCAAAACTGCACCCGGATGTTATCCTTATGAACTTTTCCCTTTCTGCCGCCCCCTGCAATCCGGTGCGGCATGAATTCCCCAAAACATGCCACGCCTTTCTTCTCCTAAGCCTTTTTGCGGTACTATACTTGGAAAGAAAGTTCGCTTCAATATAAGTGTAATAAGTCTTACGGTACCTGTAATAAGTTACCGTTTCGTCTTGTCATCCCTCCTGTTTTCCAGAAAAAAAGTCCCTTCCGCATGTTCGGAAAGGACTATCCATTTTCGGTATGTGATTGTATCCATAACTGTGCTTTTCCTACGAGCATGAACAGTGCCGTGATGAAGATTCCCGTATAAACAGCGTAAGCATACGGTATCTGGCCTGCATGCCACAAAATGCCAAGCACAGCCAGTTCCAAAGCTGCGATCAGCCTTGCTTTTCTGCCAAAATGCTTTTGTTCCTCTTTATCCAGCTTCCGGTTCTTGCTGTGCATGGGACTGAGTAAAAAAATGATCCCTGCGGACACCAGCAATACTGCCAGCAGCCTTGCCAGCGATGTCTTGTAAAACACAGCCTGTGTATAAACCGGAACCAGCAGCACCAGATTAGAACCAAGATAACAGAAAATCCTGCTGTCTGAGTGATATCCACCGGTATAACTGCGAAGAACCATAAAAGACAGGGTAAACACTGCCACAACCGCCAGTTGCTCTGTAAGCAGGCCGATGACCAGTGCTGTCACAACGTTTAGAAGCAGGATCATACCATTGCGTATTCCAAACTGGTATAATTCCTGCTCCTCCTCTTTTATGATTCCCCGCTCAACCATACGATGGCTGAGCCATTTCGTCATGATTTAAAACCTTCTGAGTTTTTTGGAATCTTCCGGCATCTTGTCCTGTCCCAGATACCACATGCAGGAACGGTTCGTTGCCATGGTTGTCACCATAAGTGCCAGTGCTGCCATCACACTCATGGATTTGCTGCTCAGTCGGTACATCCAGTTTCTTTTCTTCATTTTTAGTAAAACCCTCCTTTTTTTGATGTTTTCACTCTAACAGTTTCCATGTAAAAATCAATCTATCTGTAACAAGTTGCAGGTTTGCTGTAATAAGTTGCAGTCTCACTCCAGTTTTGCAACTCCGTTGAGCAGAAGGACTGCCTCAAAATGTTCCCCCTGATCCTTTAATATCAGCTCCCCACCGTATTTTTCTGCCACTTTCCGCACCGAACGGATTCCCCTGCCGTGTTTTATTTTATCTTTTTTGCTTGTCTGTTGACAGGAACTTGTCCCGGATGGCTTGCTGTTCTTAATGGATAAAAGCAGTCTGCCCTCCTGAAACTTTGATTCCACATGAACATACCGTTTTTCCTGTTCCACTGCCATCGCTGCCTCTATCGCATTATCCAAAAGATTCCCATACAGAACACCCATGTCCCCGATATCCACGGATACTCTCTGGGGGAGCAGCGTTGTAACCTGCATCGGTATCTCTTTCTCTTTTGCCTTTACGCTTTTTACTTTTAATATGGCATTCACCACAGGATTTGCGGAATAAATGATCTCTTCTGCCAGCCGGATGTCCTGTATCTGTTCCTGATACCGTTCCATGTCCTGATAGTATTCGTTCCGGTATAAGATTTCCCTCTGGATCATTTCCTCTTCGTGCTGTTTTTCTTCCACTGTCGTATACTTTTCAATCATCAGAAAAATTACATAATTAGTGATGATAATGACAAAGATGATGCACATGCACAGCACGACCATCTGTGCCGAGATTAATTCTTTTGCAACCTCTATCAGTAAAAAGCAACTGATCAGGCTGCATAAAGGTATCATTGTCAACATATATTGCGTTTCTTTTGGCATTGCTGATAGTCGAATGCTTTTTCCAGATTTCAGTCTGCAAAACACCTCCACAATTGTTGCTTTCAAAAGTGCCATAAAAAACACGATAAAATAATATGAAACCGTGGTATCGTCCAACACCTTTTCCATGAATGCCTTATTAAACAAATATCCTAACGGTTCTGCAACTCCCATAATCCCCATATACAGCAGAACCGCAATCAGCCTGCTTACAATCCCTGCCTCATACTGGCAGACATATACACAGAGAATTGCAACCATCGTCATAAAATTCAGCCAGCTTATCCCCATCTGGTTCACCGCACTTCCAATCAGCTCGCACACTATCAGCAGAATAACAGAAAACTCCATGGAAGTTTTTCTGTTTCCAATGAACTCCTCTAAATACCTGCGGTAAATGCAGAGGTCAAAAAGATTTATGACAAGCCTCACCCCATATAATGCCATGTCACATTCCTCCCTGCACAAATGCGATGTGCTTTTCCGTCAGCTCCTTCCGGTACCCTCTTGTCACTCCCAGCTCTGTGCCGTCTGTAAGCATGACCATGCCGCTGGATACAGAATGAACATGTTTCAAATTAACGATAAAAGAGCCATGAACGGCGGCAAACATGCGCTCGTCCAGTTTCTCCCATATTTCATTCAGGTTCATGTTGGACTGATATTTCATTTTCTTTGTGTGGATTATCGCCTGACGCCCCCGCTTTTCCAGATACAGGATTTCGTCAAACTTCAGACTGTACCGCACCCTGCGGTAACTAAATGAAAAACTCTGATTGGTCAGATTCAGATAGGTTCCTGCCTTCTCAAACAGCACACGGAGCCTTTCTTCTGAGATTGGTTTTGGAATAAAATCAAATGTGACAACTTCAAATACACTTGGCATGTATTTGGTATAGCTGGTAAGAAACACCAGCAATGCTTTGGAATCTGTCTCACGGATCTGTTTTGCCACCGCAAGTCCGTCCATTCCAGGCATCTCAATATCAAGAATGTACATATCCGGCTTTTGCTCCGCATCTGCACATTCCCTCAATAATTCTTCCGGTCTGGTATAAAACACATACTCCACCGCATAGTCGATCATACGCAGTGTATAGCGTCTGATCCTTTCAATGTCCTGCTGATTATCATCGCAGATTGCTACCCTCATATATCGTCTCCTTCTCAAAATATATTGATCAAATATACATCCCGGAGACTGTACTGCTTTAACGGCCTGTCATCAGCTTTCTCATATACGCAAGCATACGGTCTATAAATGCATCCCGTTCCTCCCTGCTACAGTTTGCAAGGAACAGTTCAATATCAACCTTATGATTTGTATCCCCCGTAACCAGATAAGTCGGCTCAATCCTGTACTTCTCATACAAGATCAGCATTTTCTCTGGCTGTAAGCCATAGACACCACTTTCGATTTTGCGATAATGCTCTACCCCTACATCCAGCGTCTCTGCAAAAACTTCCTGCGTATATCCACTGTTTTCTCTGGCGGTTTGCAACCTTTTTCCAATCTGTATATTGATTTCCTTCTTCTCTGCTTTCATGGAATTCACCTCGCTTTTATGGTAATGATACCAACGAGAAATACCCGAAAACAGATTGCAATACAACACTTCAAAAGTAAGCGATGAATAACATACCGTTCCAAATTTAATTGAAGATTTGGGATAATACA
>ERZ779885.1537-NODE-1537-length-23147-cov-4.386497_pt1 | contig 23147 bp, 26 predicted proteins | sample MGYA00511554_ERZ779885 | MGnify/ENA primary metagenome ERZ779885 (study PRJEB29588, sample SAMEA2160998) | human gut metagenome | biome: human gut; feature: human-associated habitat; material: faeces | place: Denmark | collected 2008/2010 ... | reverse complement strand
GGAGCCGGTAACGATGTGTCCCAGCGGATAGGTAAAGTCATGGGCGACCATTTTGGGGTTGCCTGTCGTGCCGGATGTGAAATAAAGCAGCGACGTATCATCGTTGGTATTGGCCAGTGCCGGACGCTCGAACGGTGCAGCGGCTTCAATGCCTGCGTGGAAATCGAGCCAGCCTTCGGGTACTTCGGGGCCGACCGATACGCGGTGTTTCAGTGTGGGTGAGTCGGCTACCGAACGATCGATATGACCGATGACGGGTTCTTCACCGACCGCGACGATCATCTTTATATCGGCGGCGTTGCAACGGTATATGATGTCTTTCTCGGTAAGCAGATGGGTTGCCGGGATACATACCGCGCCGATTTTATGCAGGGCGATGATCGAGAACCAGAATTCGTAACGGCGTTTGAGTATGAGCATGACCATGTCGCCCCGTTTTATTCCCAATGAGAGGAAAAAAGCGGCGGTCTTATCGCTCTCTCGTTTGATGTCGGCAAACGTGAAATCGATATGGTGGTCTTGTTCATTGGTCCAGCAAAGCGCTTTTTTCTCCGGGGCGATGCGGGCCCATTCGTCTACGACATCGTATCCGAAGTTGAAATTTTCGGGTACATTTATACAGAAGTTTTTGATGAAATCTTCTTGGGAGGAGAATTTCGTCTGTTTTAGAAATTTCTCTAACATAGTATCGGAGCTGATATTTAAAATATGATAGCGAGGAATTGTACCCGTTTTCCGTCGAGGGCTTTCATGCCGTGCGGACGGTTGGCATCGAAATAAAGGCTGTCTCCTTCATTCAGGGTCAGTTGTTTGTCGCCGATTTGCAGGGTCATACGCCCTTCGAGTATGTAGTTGAACTCTTGGCCGGGGTGGGTATTGAGATAGATGGGCGTTTCTTCATCTTTGGGTTCGACGGTAACGATGAAAGGGTCGGCTTTACGGTTCATAAAACCGGCTGCGAGCGATTGATATTTGTACGCTTTGGTTCTCTGTACGCTGGCCCCTTTCCCTTTGCGGGTGAGGAAATAACTGTTCATGCGGGGCTCCTCGCCAAACATCAGTGCCGTAAGATCTATTTCGTAATGGGCTCCGATTTGGTGTAAGATACTTACGGGAATATCTATATTGCCCGATTCCAGGAGCTCATACTCCCGAGGTTCGATTCCGCACACGGCGGCGACATCGGCGGTCGTCAGGTCGAGGACTTCTCTCAACCCTTTCAACCGGGTGGCGATTTGTTTGATTTGTTCGTTCATAGACAGTATTTTTGTCGCATATCGTCGGGACGAGGTTATCTGTTGCCCGATTGTAGATATTTATTAATTGCAAAGATAAAAAATAAAAGTGAGAATGTGAATAAAGTAAGCCGGTTGTAATGGCTTTCGATAAAGAGGAAATCGAAGGAATAATGCAGGTAAGTACGGTGATAAAACCGAAAATACCGGTTGCATGGGGTTGGTTGTCAGTATATTTATTATTTGGAGTATATGCATGTGTTTTTGATTTTTTTTATTTCTTTTGGCTATGATTCGCTATGTTTTGGCTAAATTTGTGTGTTTTAATAATCAAAATTTTATGACAGTAGATTTGTTTCAGGAAAAAATAGCTCGTGGTGAGCCGTTGGTTGGAGAGGAGATGATTGAGTTTATGCGCGAACAAAGCGATCTTTCCCGTCGTATATTGTTCGAACTTAATGGACGTTATCATACACCCGAAGAAATTTGTGAATTGTTCTCGCAAATTATCGGTCGGCCGGTCGATAAGAGCTTCCGATTGTTTCCTCCGTTTTATACCGATTTCGGTAAAAATATACATATCGGTAAAAATGTTTTTATCAATGCCGCTTGTCAGTTTCAAGACCAGGGTGGAATTTACATAGAAGATGATTGTCTGATAGGTCATAATGTTGTGCTGGCGACTTTGAATCATGGTTTTGAACCTTCCGATCGTCAGAATTTATATCATGCTCCTATACGGATTGAAAAGGGTGCATGGATCGGTGCACATGTTACAGTGTTGGCAGGGGTAACAATCGGGCGGAACGGCAGGAGCCGTTGTTACAAAAGATGTTCCCGAAAATACGATAGTAGGTGGTGTTCCGGCAAAAGTCATCAGGAGTATCTATCCCAATAAATAGAAAAATCATGGAATATAAGATATTGAAAAACGGAGTACGTATGCCGATGGTCGGATTCGGTGTATTTCAAATACCCGAAGCTGATTGTGAGCAGGTAACACTCGATGCGATAGAAACGGGTTATCGGCTTATAGATACGGCCAGTTCTTATAAGAATGAGGAAGCTGTGGGGCGTGCCGTCGGGCATAGTGGGATAAAGAGGGAAGAGTTTTTTATCACGACAAAGGCTTATATACAGGAAATGGGATATGAGAATACTTTGGAATCATTTGAACGCAGTCGGGAAAAGTTGCAGACCGATTATATCGACCTTTATCTCATACACATGCCTTTCGGTGATTATTATGGTTCATGGCGGGCTATGGAGGAACTTTACGCTCGTGGTGATGTCCGGGCCATCGGTGTTTGCAATTTTGATTCGGCGAGGCTGATGGATTTGTGTTATAATGTCGGTATTCGCCCTATGGTAGACCAAATTGAATTACATCCTCATTTTCAACGGGAAGAACAGTTGGGTGTAATGCAAGAACTGGGTGTCCAGCCCGAGGGGTGGGCTCCTTTTGCAGAAGGGTTGAAAGGAATGTTTGCTGAACCGGTTTTGCAACAGATAGCTGGGAAGTATGCCAAGACAGTCCCCCAAGTTATTTTGCGCTGGAATATACAACGAGGTGTGATTGTGATTCCCAAGTCGGTTCATAAAGAGCGAATGAAAGAAAATTATGATATTTGGGACTTTTGTCTTGATACCGTCGACATGGTACAGATTGCAACACTCGATAAAGGTTGTCCTTCGATGCTTGATGTAAACAAACCCGACGAGGTGAAGCGCGTGTATGATTATTTGCGCAATCCGGTGTTGACCACTTTGGAGTAGCGATCGGGATTTTATTCTCCGACGGCCAGTAATGGCAAATTTGTATCTCTGCCGAATATCTTCTACCTTTGTAAAAAAGTTTGCACGATATGAAAAGAGTCCTTTGTCCCCGTTGCGACGGATATGTGGCTTTCGATGAGCGGCGTTGCGGTGCCGGGGAATCGCTTTTTCTGGTATGTTCTCATTGCGGGAAAAGTTTTTCGCTTTCTTATGAAGAAATTATTCGTCAGCCCGATACGGCCGATTGCGGTACGCTTGTCGTGTTGGAGAATAATTGTTGCGAACGACAGGAGTTCCCGTTTGTACTTGGCGATAATGTGATAGGTCGCCGGAACAAGGGTACCGATGTGGATATTGCCATCGAGAGCAGCGACGCCGATCTCGAACGCCGGCACTGTATCATCCATGTCCGTCGGAATAAAAACGGGGAATTGGTTTATACCCTTCGGGACTGTTCTGCCCGTTCGGGGACTTATCTGCGGCAGGAACGTCTTGGAAAAAGAGATCAGGTGCGGCTGGAAAATGCCGATGTCGTTTCGATAGGAGGGACGACTTTTATCGTTCGTTTTCCCGATTGCGACGAAGAAGAATAAATCGTTCCGATGATAGAGGGTTTCCCGGAGATCTGTCCCGAAGAAATTCATACTTATAAAAGAAGAAATATGAGAAACATCGTTCTTTTCGATTTACCCGAGGTACATTGTGCCTGTCTGCCCATCACATTTACCCGTGCGGTGAGCGATGTGAGAGTGGGTATTCTTACCATAAAGGAAAAATGGCAACATTATGTGGCGGGCGACTATACGGCCCTTACTGCCGGTTATTTGGCCGTGAAGTATCCTGCCGTTCCCGATGAGGCTCTTTTTATAGCCGGGAATTTGTGTCCCGATGCCGGCTTGGTAGCCGCTATCGGATCTCTTGTTTCCGGCGAAGCGCTTGTCGATGCCGACGGTGGATTGTTGGCTTTTTTAGGAACCTGCTCCGATTTCGAAGCCCGGCATTTTTTGAAATCGACGGTTTATAAGGAAGAGTGTATTCGGATAAATGCTTCGTATGATATTTTCCGGGAGAACGGTCGTGAAATGGAAAAGGATTTTCGCCTTCTTACGACCGGTCGCGTTTCCTGCCCCCTGCCCGATTCCTGCCGTCTTGTCGGAGATGCGACCTTTCCCGACGGTACACCGAAACTGTTTATAGAGGAGGGTGCCAAACTCGAATGTGTGATTCTCAATGTCAATAATGGCCCGGTGTATATAGGGCGCGATGCCGAAATCATGGAAGGTGTGTGCATACGTGCGCCGTTTGCTGCCTGCACCCATGCTACGGTGAATATGAACGCCAAAATCTACGGAGCGACGACACTCGGCCCCTATTGCAAGGTAGGAGGCGAATTGAGCAATGTGGTAATGCTTGCCTATTCGAACAAAGGCCATGACGGGTATCTGGGAAATGCCGTCATTGGAGAATGGTGCAATCTGGGGGCAGATACCAATTGTTCGAATCTCAAAAATAATTATGCCGAAATCAAGTTGTGGGATTATGCCTCTCACCGTTTTAAAGCTACTGGCATGCAATTTTGCGGCCTGCTTATGGGCGATCATTCCCGTTCGGGTATCAATACAATGTTCAATACGGCTACGGTTGTGGGAGTAGGAGCCAATATTTACGGGCCGGGCTTTCCCCGTACGGTTATCGATTCGTTTGTGCAGGGTGGGGCGGAAGGATTTAAAGAAGTGCCTGTGTCGCGTGTGATAGAGATGGCCGAGCGTATGATGGCCCGTCGTGGCAAGAAACTTTCCGATGCCGAACGGCAAATCCTGCAATCGCTTTTCGACAAACCTTATCCTCATCAGGCTTAGGAGAAATGATATACCGACAGGAAACGGGTTCCCGTGCAACCCGTTTTGTTTTTCCGGCATAAGTCTCTGCCCATTTATCGGGCAAGGTCGAGTTTTATCGTAATGCCTATGTCGCTGTTGAGTGTGGGGTAGCTGCTCGAAGATATGAGCGGGGTGGAGATTTGCAAGTCGTAGTAGGCTTGCAGCGTGATATAACGACTCAACTTGTATTCGGCCGAATACTTCATATTGATGGCTTTATTTCCTGCTGTCGCTTGGGTATAATCTTGCTCGATACGACGTATGAGAGAGTGTGTTTTTGAGAAAGAGAAATCTCCGCGCAGGTTCAGGTCATTGCTGAAAGTGCCTTGTTGGCCGCCTTTCCCCGAGAAAAATCCTCTCAGGCCGGTAAATTTATAACCGACGCCTACGGTTATATCTTGGGTAACGGCTTCAACGATTTGTACCGAAGATATGCTCAGGTTGAGATTCCGGCTGTTTTTATAAGCGAGGCTGCCCGATAGATTGTTTTTCATGGTGAAGTCGATGCCCAACAACGGAGAGAAACTTTCGATGAGGGTTACCGATGAAATGTCGTAGGGCGAAGACGGAACGGGATTTCCCGTTTGCGAGTCTTTTACATACCCCATATCACCACCTACCCCGGCCCAGTTGAGGTACGATGAGAAGCTGTTTACATTGTAGGTACACTTGTAAGCGTGCGAGATAATGAAACTCTTGAAGTGCTTCTGCATCTTTTTCAATTTCGACAGTCCATCGTATGTAACTTTCCAGTTCGGAATCAGTTTTCCCCAAGACGGGAATGCCGTAAGGTCTATCTGGTTGGCGTCTTTTCCGGTGTAGGCCGAAATGAAGGCCGGAATCATGACATCGGCCGAGCTGGCATTTACGCCTCCGTTTATACGGTTGTATGGCTGTCCCGCAAGGTTTGTTTCGCTGGTGAAGTCGGCTGCGGGGTAACGGGTATTCTGGTATTTCCCTTCGAGTCGGTTGGCGATAATCTGCCGGTTTTGCAGAAAACGGTCGAAAGCGTCGGATTGGTATCCGTTTTCGGCCGATAGTTTCCGGAAGGCCGTAGATATGGCCATATGCGTCATGGTGAAACTTCCTCCTTGTATTGCCGGCATATCGTCGTACATGAAATATATCTGGTTGTTCCGGCTATGGCTGCGGGCGATATTCAGTGTGATTTTGAATCCTTTCAGCGGTTCGAGAACGATATCGGCCTGCATATCGTTGGTGCGGTTGTGGATAGCCGGGCTGATGAGCGACGAGTCTTGTGTCATCAGCCAGTTGTTGTCGACAGCATTGTCGATATAACCGGTTCCTACGGTAGCGAATGCAAATCCCAGTCCCGGAGCCATCGAGTTGTAACCGGTCGATTGTCCGAAGATGTCGCCGACCGAAGGTTCGAACGACGGTAAGGTCATCGAGCGGGTATTGGTATATTGTATATTGATGCTGCGCAGCATCATGGCGAAACGTGTTGCATACATTCCTACCTGATACCATTTGTTTTCTTCGGGACGTTTTCCCGGCAATACGGTAACGATGATACGTTGGTCGTCCCGGGTTTCGACGCGTATCGTATTAGCATCGACGACTTTATATTTGATGGGATAGGCTTCGCCTTTGAGGGTGGCCGATACGATCGGTTTTTTACTGCCGAGATTGTGTTTTACGAGCGTCGATGTGTCGGCGCGTAACGTGATGGTTCGTTGGTATCTGTTGCGTTTTTGCGGGACTCGGCTGTTGTTGCCTCGGTTATTGAATTTCTGATTGACCGATTTCAGGAATTTCGATTTGTTATAGAGCGTTTCGAAATTGAATCGGCCGTTGACCGAGAGCCGTCCCTGATTGCTGATGGTGTTGCCGACCGATGTCGTATCGTCTATGGTGGCTCCGCGATTCCAGTTGTAGGTCGCGTTGTATGACGAGGTGAGGGTCATCCAGTTGAGCGAGGGTATGTTGTTGAGCGGGACATTGAGGGTTGCGTTAAAGCTCTGTTGGTATTCCCACGGCGTACCGAAATGACGCAGGCTGTTTTTTACCGAGTCTTTCCATATCGTATATTCCTCGGCAAAGAGGCGCTTGTTTACGGCTCCCGACGGTTCTTCGATGCGGGCATTGGTAGCTGTCGACAGGTTCATGGAAAGGCTTTGCAGGAGATTCCATTGTATAGCAAATTGCCGATCCCATAAGAAACTCTTGCTTACCGATACCGGTAAAGTAACATCGGTCTCGTCGATACTGCGCAATTGTTGTTCGTAATAATAACGCGAAATACTGGTGCCGAAAGAAATATTATTCGGCAGGTAGTTGATACCCATCTTTTTGAGTATGTCGAGGCTTTTCGACTTCGATTTTATTTTGTCGAAAGGTTTCCAGGGTTTGATGAGCGGCGAGTAACTGTATATGAGATTTCCGTTATAGGTGTTGGTATTCTCGTAGGCGGTTGTCGGGTCGTTTTCGTGTTGCTTGTTTTGTGAATAGCTGAAAGTGAAGTTTCCCGGGTCGTAGGGCATCGGGTTTTTGCTTTTAATGTCGACTTTGAATCCCGATAGGCTGAAACTCTTTACGGTAGACTGGGTAACGGAGAGTTGTTTTATCGAGTCCCGTGCGGCGTCATTGGCTGCTGCTTCGAGTGCGTCGGATAACAGGATGTCTTGGTCGAGCGGGTTGTATTTTGGCAAGGACTTTTCCATCGAGTAAGAGTAGAAGATCGGAGCTTTGATTTTTGCTTTTTCCGGGAAAAAGCGTCCCACGTCGACCATAGCGGCGAAATTGTATTGATACAAGTCGTCGAGTCGTCGTTCGCTCAGGCTTTGGTCGATACCTCCGAATCCGGTCGTTTCTATCAACCCACTCATGTTGAGGGTGGCAATGTCTGATACGGCGAGGTTGAGATTGCCTTTGGCAGCCCAACCACCTTCCTCATTGAATCCTTTCAGTCGCAATTCATTGATCCATACGGTTGCGCTTTTGCGGCGTCCCGAGTTGTTGCGTACACCGACGAGTATGGTTTTGACATTCGACAACGATGGATTGCCCACAACCGTGATTTTGTTGGTCGGCTTGTCGGGATCGTAACTCGAATAGGGTGTCGTGCTGCTGACTCCCGATCCTTTGGTATTCTGGGCGATGTTGCGCTCCTGTTTCAGGGAGGTGAGCAGTTCGAGAGGGAAGTCGAACATGTTGGCTTCCGGCCATACTTTTTCTTGGTCGGCCGAGCTGTAAGTGTTGTAACGTCCGGCGGGTGTGAGTTGCAGCGGAATTTCGTATTCGTAGTAGTTGTTGCAGTAGTCCGAACCTAAACGTATGAAGACCGACAGTTCTCCGTTTTTGAGATCAGTATCGTCGTCGATGAGTTGCTCGGCGTGTGTGAACATCTGCAAGTTTTTGTAGTTCCTCATATCCGTACCAGCGGTTTTGTATATGGCTCGCGCATTTTTCGATGGGAGGTCTCTGATAGTAAGCGAAATGGCTTGTTCGTTGAGCTGTGTAATCTGCGATTGGTCGGGAGATATGATACGGGTTACGCCCGGAGGTAGAACGTAATTGACCGGTGTCTGTCCGGCATTTTCTTCGATGTTTACGACCGATACATCTATGTCTCCTTCGGCAGGAGCATTGCTGCTGCCGCTTATGTCTGAGTGTAATTTATATTCGTAAGTCCGCCATTCTCCGCGTACCAGTTCGAGGGTTGCAAATCGCAGGTGGGTTTCTTTATTGAATCCGGTGAGGAATATACGGGCGAAGCGTATACTGGAGAAGTCCTGTATCGAACCGACGGTTTGTCGAGGTTCGTGTGAACCGTCGTCGCTATCGTCGCGTAAAGGAATTTTGAACTGGTACCATCGTACGGTCGAGGATTCTCCGTTGCGTAACTGTACGGTAACCGTACGCATGTCGGTGATGTAGTTGCTTCCCACTTGTAGTGCTTCGGGAGTGATTTTTACGGCGTATTGGTAATAGCGTTCGTATTCGTCGAGCGTGTTGTCCTGATTGATATCTTCGACATCGGGTACGCTGCGCGACGATTGGTAGTATTTGTCCCCGGCTTCGTCGGCAGAGAGGGAGTTTCCTTCGGTTCCATTGTAGTATTTGTATCGGGTGAGGATATCGGTTTCTTCTTGATTGAATCTTTCGCTCAGGAAGTACTGGTAATTATCCCGGGCGGGATCGTTCAGCGGCGAATGAGGATCGGCCAGCATGCGGTTCAATGCTGCGTTTGATAATTTGGCGCGTAAGCCTGCGACGAATTCCTTATAAGAGGAGAAGTTGAATTCTTCGTCATTGGAGAGACCGTCGAGGCCCACATCTTGGCGTACGCGGGCGCCGCTGCTGTTGTCGAAGGCATATGTGAGCGATTGTTGGCGCGAAACTTTTCCCCAGACGGTAGTGGCAAGATAGGTTGTATCGTTGTTGATGGGCAGTCCGTTCTCGTATGACTTCATACCGTCTTTGAGAATATCTTCCGATACCTCTCCGAAGTTGAAATAGAGCATACCGCCTTTATTGCTGCCGTCTTCGTTATAGAGGAAAGGATCCATGAGCCAGAATTGCAGATATTCGATATTGGAATTGTCGAAATCGGTGATGTCCATTTTGCGCATGATGCCTCCCCAGCGCTTTTCGGGATTGAGCAGGCGACCTTCGTCGTCGATATTTTCGGCATCGGTATTATAGGGACCGTGTTCTTGGGGGTAGTAAGAGAGGTTGAGTACCTGCATGACCGAGGATTCTCCGTAGTTAAGTTCCTTGTTGGGAAATACCTCGGTGTATTCGACTTCGCGTACGTAATGGTTCGATAGTTGTTCGAGGTCGTTTTTGATGTGTGCCGGAGTGGCGGAGGAATTCCGTTGCGTGAAAATCCGGTCGATGTAGTACCAAGCCAATAAAGCCCGGTTTCTCCCGTAATCAAGATTGTTCGACAACGACGATTCGATAAACATCGAAGGGGTTGCCGACAGCGACCATGAGTAAGGCGTGCGTATGTCGATAGTCGTCTGGGATCCTTCGAAGTCGTCGAGGTAAGAGAGAGACGAGGCGTTTTTCTTTTCACTCGGAATAAGCTGGGCGAATTCGGCGGTAAGTGATAATCTCGACGGGGCTGTGGCCGTTACGGTGGGTATCTTGTTGAGCCAAGAGGTGAGCCATTGAAATTCGGTGTTGTAGGATGTGTTTACTCCCCAAAGCGTATTGTTGAGGACCTCGCTACCGAGATTCACTTTCTCGGTAAGGGCTTTTTCCTTCATGTGCATGAGGGTAAGTCCCAGATTGAAATCCGGAGTAAAAGCGTAATTGAGGTCGAGACCTACCAATGTCTTGCGTTGCATGCTGAGGCTCTGGTTCTCGAAGGAGACGTCGATACTGGTACCCGAGTCGATATAACTCTGGTTGAGAATCGTTACGACACCCATGTTGTAATCGACTGTATAATCGACGTTTTCGGTAAGTGTTACGCCTCCGGCCGTAACCCGCACCGAGCCCCGGGGTATGTTGAATGCGTTGAGGTGTATCTCGGAGCTGTATGATGCTTGGTATTCTCCTTTGAGAATGAATTTGTTTTTGTCGGCAAATTGTTTGGCGACAGTGAGCGTGGAATCATACAGCTCCTGATAAGCATAGGCCGAGGCGTCGGGTGTACCGATCGCTTTTTCCAAGTGCGAACCGAAAGGCTCTACGACAGGGAATATGATACGTCCCGACGAAGGTAGTATCGTGTACCCCGATACGTAGTCGAATATTCCGTCGGAATTGGTTTCTTCGTTATTATCGAGCCGGTCGAGGTTCATGACCTGCAACAATGTTTTTTCTTTGATGTTTCCTGCCGGCAGATAGGCGGTATTCGTCCCCGCCGAATCGTTCTGATAATAGATGTTGAGCCGGAAGTTTTCTTTTTCTACTTGGTATGCGCCCAACGAATAGACATTTTTCATCATCAGGTGCCAAATGGGTTTTTTGTTGGTGATGGTCGACCCTTTCAGCATCTTTACGTAAAGGCTTTGTTCGGTATCGGTAATGTCGCTCGAAAATTCTCCGACTTGATAGGTCTGTCCGTTTTTGGTATATTCAAAGGCTACGGCGAGGACTTCATCGCTCGATAATTGGCTGTTGAGCGAGACATAACCGAGTTGGTTGTTGAGCGTATATTCCGATGAAGACAGAAGTCGGGCACTTTCTATTTTCGCGTAATCTTCACCTCCGTAGATGCCATAACTTTCGAGTGGACTCAGTGCTTGTGTTACCCGACTGATATAGCGGGCGTCGGGATAAGAAGTGATAATTTCGTTGTAGAGGCTGTTGGCCGCATTGGCGGGATATTGAGCGTCCGATGTCGTCCAGTGGTCGCTGGCAAGATTGTCGGCAGAGGTTTCTCCCAAGTCGGCAAATGCAACGATGTTGCGGGCGTTATCGTATGAACCCTGTTTGTTGGTAACCCATATTTCTATACGGTTGATGGTGATTCCCGAGGTGATATAGGGAAGACGGGAAATGAATTGGTCGTAATTGTCCCGGAAGTAGTGGGCGAGAAAAAAGTGCCGGTTCTGGTCGTAGGCGTCGACGCCGATTTCGAACTCGGTGGTTTGGGAACCTCCTTTGCTGCTGACCGTTTTCGAATCGGTTTCCTGCTGGGAAACAAGTCCGGTAACGGTCAGCTTCCCGAATTGCAGCGTGGTTTTCAGACCGAAAAGCGAAGTTCCTCCCCGGATCAGTGACGAACCGGTCGTCATGCTTATGTTTCCTCCTTCGATGGTTTTGATGATTTGGTCTTCATCTCCTTCGTATTTGAGGCTCATTTTCTGTGCGTCGAAGTCGAATGTGGCATCGGTATTGTAGGTCATGTTGAAGCCGACTTTCGTACCGACCGAGGCATTGATGGTTGCCTGTATTTTTTCGTCGAAGTCGAAATAGGTCTTTTTCCGGGCGCTCTCCGAGAGTGCCGGATTGTCGATTTTATTGGTAACGAGGCTGAGGGTGAGGCTCATCGAACCGCTGGTTTTCAACCTGACGCCTCCCGGTCCGAATACCTTATCGAGAGCCTGCACGTTGAATTGCATATCGAGAAAATCGAATTCCGTACCGCCTTTGGCGAAATTTTCGGCATTTTTTGCGCGATAATATTCCTGCATCGACTTCTGGAAGGAATAATTGCTGTATTCGTCGGCCGTAAGCATAAAGGGGGTGGAGACCTCCATATCGCCGACTTTGGTGCGTATGACGTAACAGTTGGTTTTTATGTCGTACTCGACTTCGGTACGGACATTCTCGGGCGTTTTCAGGTCGGCCGGCGGCAGGCTGTGCAGGTCGTCGAAAGTCTCTATCGTGGTTTTCGCTACGGGAAAACGTGTCGGGGTACGGGGAATCGTGTCGTCGGGAACTGCGGTGCGCGAGACGTTTACAGCCTGAGATGCAGCAAAAGCGGAATAAATGCTTATTCCGCTTATAACCAAAAGAATATATATCGCATAAAGTCTCTTTCTCATCATCGGACGGCCGCCTGCGGGCGAATCGGTTTGTCTTCACCCGACCGTCGATATTACATAATTACAGCATTTTCAATGCCGTTTTTATCAGACTTTCGACTTTCAGTGTCGGGTTTTCTTTTACCAGCTTTTGTACGACCTTTTGGGAGGCAGCTTGGGGAAATCCCAGCATCACCAGTGCGGCGACGGCCTCGTCTTGTAATTCTTGTTGTTGGGTCGTATGGCTTATAAGTAACGTATCACTACCCCCTTTTATTTTATCTTTGAGGTCAACAATTATTCGTTCGGCTGTTTTGGCGCCTATTCCTTTAACCGATTTGAGCATATTTACCTGTCCCGCAACGATAACCTGTTCGAGTTCGGCCGGAGAGAGAGACGACAGAATCATACGGGCCGTGTTGGGGCCGACGCCCGATACCGAGATGAGCAGCAGGAAAAGTTCCCGTTCTCGCCGGTCGATGAACCCGTAGAGCAGATGGGCGTCTTCCCGTATGGCTTCGTAGACGTAAAGACGGGCTTCCCGGCCTATGGCGAGTGTACTGTATGTGGTCAGAGAGATATTCAGGCCGTAACCTACCCCTTGACAGTCTATGACGGCAAGTGTCGGAGTAAGTTCGGCAACTTCACCTCGTATGTATTCGATCATGAGAAAACGTTTTTATGAGATTTCGTATTGGTAGCATGAGGGATTGTAACTGCTCCCACCGGAAAGTCGATATAAAAAATCAGAGCGGTCTGCAATGCCGACGGCTCTGTCTGTGATTTTTCCCGTCGGGAAATAAACCGGAGAATATGTCAATCTGTCTCGACGGAGTTATTTCCCCTCTTTTCCGGCCCGTTTCGGGTCTTGCATTTTGCAACTGCCGTTGAATACGGCTTTGGGCTCGATGATCAACACTTGTGTAGCGATGTCGCCCTCGATGTTCGACGTGGCTTTCAGGGTGAGAACATCTTGTATGGTCAGGTTTCCGTTGACCTTTCCGTTGATTTCGGCGTTGGCAGCGATGATATTGCCTTGAATGCGAGATTGCTCGCCGATAATTACTTTCCCGGCACATTCGATGTTTCCTTGCAGCGAGCCGTCGATGCGTATGTCGCTTGCCGCGTTGATATTGCCTACAATGGTGGTGTTGACCGAGAAGTTGTTATGGATCATTCCGTTGGGTGTCTCTTTGCTCATGTCGTTCGCTTAATCTGTTGTTTGTATGCAAAAATACAATTTCCCGACAGAATAACATGCTTTTTCTCAAAAAGATTTACATTTGTAGAAAATAATTCTTCCGGAATATGAAAACATCGATCGAATTGAATCGTATGCGTTTTTTTTCTTATCACGGTGTCGCCGAGCAGGAGCGTCGGGTCGGTAACGATTACGAAGTGTCGTTGCGTGTCGACTATCCGTTGGAACGGGCTATGGAGAGCGATTCTTTGTGCGATACACTCGATTATGCCGCTCTTTATGCTCTTGTGGCAGCCGAGATGTCGGTTCCTTCGCAGTTGCTCGAACACGTCGCCGGCCGCATAAGGTGGGCAATCTCTGAACGGTTTCCTTGTGTGGCCGGCGGACGGTTGTGCATCGCCAAACTCACGCCTCCGATTCCCGGAGAGATAGGCGAGGCGGTTGTAACGGTGGAATGGTAGATATTCGTCGGGCGTATGTGCACATGTATATGTCGATTCGCCGGCTCGTAAAATCGGAATAAGGATTTCTTATGCGTCGTTTTTTATTGTCATTTTTGTTTTTACTTGTCGTTGCAACCGGCGGTTCGGCGGCGAAGTCTTTCCGTACGGAATCTTTCGATGGTAGCGTGCGCACGTTGCAGGTGCGTCTGTCGGGCGATCCGCTTGCTCCGCCGGTCGCCTTGTTGGGCCATGACGAGGGTATCGTCATCTCCTTCGATATGTTGGCCGACGACCCCGAGTATCTCTATTACCGGGTCGTGCATTGCAACGCCGACTGGACACCTTCTGGCCTTTCCGATGTGGAATATATCGACGGCTTCAACGGACTTCCTGTCGATGATTACTCATTGTCGTTCAATACCTATCGCAATTATGTGCATTACCGCATCGTTTTGCCCAACGAAGAGATGCGTTTCCGTCTCTCCGGCAATTATGCTGTGCTGGTCTATCCCGAGGGTAATCCCGACAGCTTGTTGTTCACGGCCTGTTTCTCGATCACCGAAAATCTAGTGGCGCTCGGTTGCGAAATAACGACCCGTACCGATGTCGATTACAACAAAGCTCACCAGCAACTTTCTTTCAAGGTGATGTACCCCCGGTACGAGATACGTAATCCGAGGGAGGAGTTGAAAGTCTATGTTACGACCAATGTCGGTTACGACGACGGCGTGATGGTGTCGCAACCGCTTTACGTCCGGAATCGGGAATTGGAGTATGCCCATACACCCCAGCTTGTATTCCCGGCCGGGAACGAATATCGCCGCTTCGAGACGGTTTCGCGACATTACAATACGATAGGTGTGGAGAGTATGCGTTATTTCGATCCTTATTACCATGCCATACTCAAAACCGACTATCCCCGGGTTTCGGGGGCGTATGTCTATGATGAGACGCAGAACGGGCATTTTTATATCCGTACCGACGATAGCGAGGAGGCCGATACCGAGGCCGACTATTTTGTCGTGCATTTCATGCTTGCTACCGGTGCACCGGTCGAGGGTGAAGTTTATATCGACGGAGAGTTTACGCACGGCCGTCTCGATGAGACGACCCGTATGACCTATAACCCCGAAACACGGGTCTATGAGAAGGATATGTTGCTCAAACAGGGAGCATATAACTATCGTTACCTCTTGCAACGTCCCGGAGAAAAAGCCGATGCCGCGCCCATAGAGGGAAATTTTTACGAGACCCGCAACGAATATCAGATACGCGTTTACCACCACCCGCAGGGCGCCCGTTACGATAGGCTCATCGGTTATACCCGCTGCCGTATGTGAGGAGAGGTGTTTTGGGTTGGAATGAGTTTGGGAAAAGAGAATCTTTTTGACGTTTCTTTCTATTTTTTCGGAAATAGATTATCTGATATTGATAGCAAAAAAGCACTGTTGATCTCTGGGCTTTACATTACGGTGAAACGGTTACGGATTGAGGAAAAAGACAAAAAACCTTGCAATGTATTCTTGCAAGGTTTTTTTGTGGTGACCCCGACAGGGTCAAAATTCTATTTTATAGAAATCTTATTCTTAAATATTTGTGATAAATTTTTAATGGCTTGGTATCACAACGGTACTTATGCGACGTGCAAAGAGGCCAATTCTCGTCCAACAGAACGGATCGATTCTAAAATATCTTCCATTCGTTTTGCAGAAGGCGTCTTTGTTCCGCTGATGTATTGGGCAAAAAGGCTTTGTGATATACCCAATCTCCGCGCAATCGCCGAAGCGTTCAGTTCAGGGTGAGCGATAAATAAGTTATATAAAGTATTCGTCTTTTTATTTGCAAAAAAACCCTCAAAACTCAAATCTTCGTCAATATCATTCCAATGTATTCCGTCTTTGCTCAGAGTGAAGTTTGAACGCTCCTCTTGTGTCGCGTATTTTAGTCTTGTAAAATCTGAAAATTTTTCGCAAGCCTCTTTCCCTTCAACGGTGCGAACCCATACCGCCGAATCTGTAATCCAAACTTTTTCTATAACAATGCTTTCCATAACCTACTATTTTGCTTTATTGAAGAATTCATTCCAATGTTCCGATATTATCTCTTGGTTTTCTTCTATCACAGATTCGACAAGTTTTATTTCCGACGGTTTTAAACCATTGTTTTTTATCAATTCGACAGGAAATAAAGAGAATTTCGCACTTATATCGCCTTTTATCACATGAACATGAATAGGCTCATGGTCGTTTGCGTAGAACATAAATCGAAAACCAAAAAGGATAAATATTGTAGGCATAAATTCTCGTTGTTTATTATCGTATTGCAAATATAGGTAATATTTTTATTACCTGCAACAATTTAGTAATTTTTTTGCAGCTTATTTATAGATTAATCTTTTCAAAATGTTCTTTTAAGGCTCGTAACCTTCATAGTAGTATGATTGTGTCAAGCCCTTGAATATTATTTCACGGTCATTCACTTTGTCCGTTAAAGCCGGTTGCAGCAGCGCACGCAACTCTAAATCATTAATTGGGCTACGTTCCATAGCTTGCAGATATGCTACCTTATCCACCGCCGACCAGTCAACCACACGGGAGAGGCGTTTTTTGAGAATCATATCGAGCCAAATGCGCCCGGCACGTCCGTTACCTTCCATGAAAGGGTGTGCGATATTCATTTCAACGTATTTTGCTATAATATCCTCAAATGTATTTTCTGGCATTCTCTCGATAACAGGCAGAATTTCGTTGAGGTATAGGGCATTCGCAAATCGGAAACCTCCTTTTGATATGTTCAGTTTACGGATTTGTCCGGCGAAATCATACAGACCACCGAATAAGTGGCGATGTATATCCTGTAACCCTTTGACTGTGCCGACCTCTATACGGTCTATTTCTCTGCTTTCAAACAAGGTGTGAGCCTTTGCAAGGCTTTGCGCGTCTATCTCTTTTGTGTTCATGCGCTTTCTATTTCGGGGTTTAGTTTTATTTCCGTGCCGCATTTAGGGCAATGGATAACACCTTCTTTCGGGGCGTCAAATAATTCTGTTATATCGCACCCTATTGCTTTGGCAATACGTTCGAGAACTTCAACTGACGGGTTACCATTTATGTGCTGACTTAATCCGGTAGGTGTTATCTCCATTCTTTTTGCTACTTCGCGGACTTCTAATCCATGCTCTTTGATTGCTTTTTTGATATTTAAACTCATGGCTTCTTTTTTTTAGTTTGTGCAAATATATATATAATAGTCGGGGATAAAGTTATTGCTTTGATTAATGGGTGTTAAATAAAAGTTAAAACTTTAATTCTGGTTTTATAATCAAACCAATAGCTTTATATTTGCATTGTAAAAATAAAGCGATAGGTATAAATTAAAATAATATGAAAAGTCTCGAAGTAAAAGCCGCCGAATATGTTTACGCTTCAATCGCCGAAGGGTATTTCAGCAAAGAGGTAAAGAACGGTAATGAGGTAATTTTCGTAAGCGGACAATACGACAAGTACGACAATGAGGTCGTCATCGACGAGGCTTATTTTCTGAACCTCGAAACAGAAGAAAGTATCGATCTCGATACCTGCATGATCGAGGAATATTTGAACGATGTTTTGACCGCATAAAAAAGGACTTTAAAATATAGACGATATGGAAACAACGAAGAATGAAAGTAGTGCCTTGCGAATGATTATGACAATGGCATGGCAATTCGTAAAAAGAAACGGCTACAACCTCTCGAAAGCGTTAAAATGCGCGTGGGCAAATTACCGCCTCCAACAGTCGATGAAGATTCGGATCGTCCGTTTCCATTTCCGCAAGGTAGACGGGACGATAAGAGAAGCGTTCGGGACATTACAGGATTCTATCATACCAGCCTCAAAAGAAGGTACAAGAACTCGTAAAAGTAGCGATGAAGTGCAAGTGTACTTCGACACGGAGAAAAGCGAATATAGGAGCTTTAAAACGGCTAATTTGATAAGTATTGCGTAACCACCACTTAACACACAATACCAAAAACCGGAAAAAGGGGCAACGGGCGAAAGCCCGCCCCCTTTTTTAAACAGAATCAAAACAATTTTATAATTATGGATTTAGACGAAAAACGAACTATCGAAACGACCCGGGGTATTTTGGAATATGCCCGAGACTGGGACTGCGACGGAGCTGTAAGAATGTTTAACGCCCGGACAATAGACAGGTATAAAGAAATGAGAAGCCAACACCCCGATGTGGACGATTACGGCGTATGGTTTGCATTTTCAAATGAGCAATTTGAAAAAGGAAGGAAACACGCCATTGAAATAGGGAAATTATCACCGGACGATAAAATAACCCGACATCTCCACCTCAACTTATTTGGCACAAAAGAATCCATTGCCTCATTTTATGGATTTTATGAAAAGAGGGACGAGCAAATATCGAAAGAGTGCGATCCGCAAGAAGTATATTTTTACGAATATAATAACCATGAATGTATGATCTCATGGAACGGTGATAAAGACGCTATCTCTATAATAGAACACTATTGGGGAAAAGATGTCGCAGGAAGAATAAAAAGAATATAGCAATTAATCAACTATGAACACGTACCACAAATTTGTGCCAAATGTATTTTTGGCGAAGTGTGAAGAAAAGCACGAAAAAGGAGATGAGATCCTCGTAACGACCAAGTACGGGAAAGAGAATGAATGTATCGTTTTCAATCTTATTTTCGAGCGGGACGGATTTTATTATTATTCGATCGTCCGTTCCGATGGCTTCAACGTACAGGAATGGGCGCGACGTAAAGCGGAACGCCGCCGTGAATGGGCAGATGCTGCGGAAAGAAAAAGTGCCGAGTATTACAATCGGTCAAATAAAGATGCCGATTTCCTTTCTCTCGGAGAACCTATAAAAGTGGGGCATCACAGCGAAAGGAGACATCGCAAAATCATCGAGGAAGCATGGAACAACACCGGCAAGTCCGTAGAATACGGAGAAAAGGCATCGGAGCATGAAAGGCTGGCCAAATACTGGGAATCCAAAGCCGCCACTATCAACCTATCCATGCCGGAAAGTATGGACTTTTACGCCCATAAGCTGGAAACGGCGAAAGAATACCACGAGGGACTGAAAACCGGGAAATATCCGCGAGAGCACTCTTATTCTTTGACCTATGCGAAAAAAGCCGTGAATGAGGCTCAAAAGAACTATGATTTGGCTGTTAAATTGTGGGGATAATATTATGGATAGGGCTGTCGAGTTTAAATTAAAGGCCATTAAACAAGATTTTTCTATAAGGAAAATAACTTGTGTTGAAGATGTTGTGGATATTGCCAGAAGGTTTTACGGTGATGATATAATGATATATGAGAGCGCATTTATCATCTTGTTGAATCCTGTTGGATCGGCGATAGGTTATGCAAAGATTTCGCAAGGAGGCTTGCAATCGACAAGTGTCGATGTCCGCATAATTGCAAAATATGCCATTGAATCATTGGCAACATCGGTTATCCTTGTACACAACCACCCTTCTTCTGAATGTAGGCCGACCGGTATCGATATAAAACTTGCGGCAGCTTTGAAAAAGGCTCTTTCTCTCTTACACATACAACTGTATGACAGCGTAATTCTCACAGAAAACGGTCATTTTTCAATGAGAGAAGAAGGATTGATAGGTTAAACCCACCCTAATGAAATCAAAAAAGCATGAGAAGATATATTCTCATGCTTTTTTATTAATTTACAACGATACCAATTCATTGTTTACGGCCTTTCTTCTTGTAGTCTTTTGTTCAAGTTCATTATTTGTTTAATTGAGAATCGGAATCTGCATCGGGCTTATCATTCGGGTTTTCAATAGTCGGCTGGATATAATCCTTTGCCCTGATAGCGGATATGACCGAGCGTCCAAGTTGAGATTCCAGTTGCATCCTTGCTGCTTTTGCCACACTTCCCCCACTTTTGGCGATTGCGGCATTTTGGTTATATCCTTTCGGTTTCTTTTGCCGAGATATTTCTGTCGTGGACGCTTCGGCAAGAGTGTTAAGAGCCAGTTCCACATTAGACATATTATCTCGCAGGTTTTCTTTTTTCAGCCCTTTTAACCGCTTATATCCCTTTGTAGTAAATCCGCTCCATTCCTTTGTGATGATGTCGGTCAGTGAAGCGTATTGTTGGTTCTGCACTCCGCGTTGCTGCCATTCGTCGGTAAGTTCTTTGCGCACCTCGATGCTTTTCAGCCGTTGATTTATCCAGTTATCCGAGTAGCCAAGCCGTTTGTAGTCCCTCATGGCTTGGGCAATGGAGAGCTCCGGGTCTTGTATTTGATCGAGCCGTTCGGAGGCCACAGCTGCCATCCATTGCTTGAATGGTTCGGCTTTGGGCGAAGGTACAGACTGTATGATACGGAAAAGTTGTTCCGTTTCGGCTACGTCAGTAAGGCGCATCTTTCCGTCAGTTGCACGGAGTTTCAAGGTACTACAAATTGTAGTAAGTTCAAGTCCTTCTTTTTTGATACGCGATTTCAATACACTCCAATATCGTTTAGGGTCCGGACTGTCTGTAAGTATGTCAATCACATCGACTACGGAGAAATACCATTTCTCTTGCTCGTCGTCCCAGACGGTGCGTACTTTCTTGTCATTAAATAGTTTCAGCGATTCTTTCTTTGTCATGTTTTTTTATTCCTCTATTTGAGATTATACAGACAGCCATTGCTGTAAGCAATAATAATTATTTCGTAATTTCTATCCTTTCTGATATTTGTTTTATAGAATCTTTGAAGTCCATGATATTATTTTTTTAGGTTTGTTTGTTGCTTATTTTGATAAAATATTTTATTTTAGATATGAATTTACTATATTGTGAAATATTTTTATGTGATATATTTATTTTTTATTATGTTCATTCTTTAATATAGATATTGTTTCGTCTTTGGCTTCGATAATTTTTTCAAGAGATGAAATTTCTCGTTTTTTAGAATCCAACTCAACCATCATCGCATGAAGTTGCTCTTTCAGATCCGACAGTTCTTGTAGACTATGGTTAGAGGTGTATGTCTCGACCGTTCCGTCTGGCTTAATAATTTTTACAGACTCGGCTTTCGGAGCATCTACATTAATTGAATGACCATTGATATTACCTATTACGTTCCTAACAGACGCATTGTCTGTTACATTTACATTATTCGTATAATTATTCCTCATCATTTCTCCCTCCTCTTTTAAAAGCCAATCTATATTATATTTAGGAAAAGCCTTGACTATTTTTTCGCATGTAGCTTTTGATGGACTACGGTGCTCATTAATTATTCTTGTTATTGTAACATTATTAGATAAACCAATAGCAGCACTAAATGAATTTTTATTTAATCCTTCCATTTTCATTATAAGTTGTAATCTTTCCCAGCTTTCCATAATAAAATACTAACGGTTAGTTAAAATAATTTAAATACTAACTTTTTGCTTGATTATATGCAAACTGTTAGTATATTTGCATCGTAGTCTTAAATGAAAACACAATCGAGTTTTAAACGACTACGGGTAATTGCCAAAAGTAAAAAAATAAAAAATAAAAAGCAAGGGTTAATGAGAAAAGTAAAATACATATCTGTATCACCGCAGCAGAAGAAAGAAATATCATTAGAAATAGGCTGCTGTTTACAAGCTGTTTATAATGCCCTAAACTATAAAACCGACGGAGAATTAGCCGATCGTGTTCGTACCCTCGCTATGAAAAAAGGCGGATTTATAGCTTATAAGAATGTGTGATTAAAACCAACCAGCCATGCCAAAGGGACTTGTAACCATCGATCAAAAAGCGGCGAGATCCATTGCCATAGAGCTGTTTTCGCTTATGCGAAAAGAGTTGATGCGCATCGACGTGGCAGCCATAATGCCCGACGAATACCTCAACCTCAAAGAGGCAGCCGCTTTTCTTGGTTGTTCGGAAACCACGCTTTATAAGAAAGCAAAGAAAGGTGAAGTACCCGGAGCAAAAGCCGGTGGGTCATGGCGTTTCCCTCGCAGGGATCTTGAAAAGTATATGCGCCGCGAGCCTTTAAAGCAGTAGGCACCCGCATGGATTAGGTGATAAGTATTTCAGAGGGGAAACATTACGTCATCGCGACGTAAAGAGGCCGGTTCGATTCCGGTATCACTTCCAAGAAAATAGCTCATTGACATATTGGTTCACTACTTCCCCAACGGACGGGAAGTATCAAGCATGGTAGCGGGTAACTCGTGAATCCGTCAAGTAACAAGCCGAGCTACGGGGACGGCAAGCGCGCCATGCGAACGAAACAGACAACAATACAGGCAATGGTCGCCGCAAAATCGTCCAAGAGCAGTAAGCACGGGAGTTGGGCGTTCCCGCCGTAAAGCCTGAAAAGATATGGGCGTGTGAAGATGCACGTTACCACAGCCGCCCCGGCGATACAAGTATCATAACGGAGTTATTACGATTCGCGTTGATTGGCTTTATCGGCTTACGCTTCGATGCAAAGGCGGCACAACCTATGAGTTGTTGGCAATGAATAAGAATGATGTATTTAAAATATTTGGCATAGAGGATTTAAAAGATTTGCCCAATGCTGTTATGGCTTTGTTAGAGGGTGATTTAGATACACGTAATAATGTTTATAATGAACTTATTCGTTTAAATAATTATGATATGTCTTACGATTGGTTTCAAGAAATGTATGAATCTGAATTGTCAGAACGTAAACAAAAAGGGCAGGATTTTACATCACCCGAAGTGTCGGGTATTCTTTCTGATATTGTCGGGCAAAAAGGTCAAACTATTCACGAACCAACCGCCGGTTGTGGTGGCTTAATCATAGTTGATTGGTGGAAACGGTGCAAAAAGAAAATGATATGGGAACATTTCCCTTCTGAAAATATGGTAACGTGCTGGGAATTATCGGCGCGTTCGATACCTATTTTGCTCCTAAACCTATCCATTCGTGGTATTATGGGATACGTATATCACGGAGATGTTTTGGAAAGGACTGTAAAAATGAAATACATTCTTTTAAACCGGAAAGATGATACTTTATGTTTTAGTGAGATAATAAAAGATCCGAATAACAAGATGACGATAACAAAAGATGTATGACTATTAAGGAAATATATTTAAAGGTGAGTTCTATCAATTCAATTTATCCTCTTGTATCAGACAGCAGAACT
>ERZ779885.1518-NODE-1518-length-23353-cov-7.107777_pt1 | contig 23353 bp, 19 predicted proteins | sample MGYA00511554_ERZ779885 | MGnify/ENA primary metagenome ERZ779885 (study PRJEB29588, sample SAMEA2160998) | human gut metagenome | biome: human gut; feature: human-associated habitat; material: faeces | place: Denmark | collected 2008/2010 ... | reverse complement strand
CTCGTCCGCCTCGTCCTCCACGGCGGGGAAGAAGGCCATATAGGTCTGCCCCTCGTGCTCCAGTGCGTCCACATACTCCAGCTCGATATCGTTGCCGTCCTCGTCGGTGAGGGTGATAAAGCTGGGGCCAAACTCATCGCTCATGAGAAAATACCTCCTGCATAGGTTGATCTTCCCCTACTATAACGGATTTCCACAGAAATTGCAAGAGGGCGGCGCTGCCGATTTCCGCGCAAAAATTGGAAAAGCAGCACAAAACGGAACCTATGTGCCGGGTCAAAGGATACGGTGATTGCGTTTTTTGTGCAAAAAGGTATTTTTATCGGTTGACAGGTGTGGTAAAATAACTCTTATATTGGTTTAATATGTGCTTTTTGCCGCAGCCGGGACCTTCCGGAGCAGGGCGGCAGGGAGAAGCCGTATAAAAAGCCTGAGGCCGCCCGTCGGCGGCCGGAACAACGAAACAGAAAGTGAGGTGCGCTGTCCATGAAAGAACACTCCAACGACCGTGATAAGGCAGAGCAGAGCGCCCATCAGAGGAAAAACCGAGGGAAGGGACGGGCCAAGAGGGTCTGGGGCGTCATCGGCACCATCGTGCTGGTGGGCGTGCTGACCATGGCCATTTTTGTGGGGATCTTCATGACCTACATCAATAAGTCCCTGAAGGGCCACGTAGAGGTGGATATGTCCGAATATGACCGGAAGGTATCCACGGAGCTGTACCGTCTGGGGACGGACGGCGAGACATGGGAGATGTATCAGACGCTGTTCAGCGATGAAAACCGCATCTGGGTGGATATCGGGGACATCCCCAAGTATTTGCAGGAGGCCACCATCGCCATTGAGGACAAGCGCTTCGAGACCCACCACGGGGTGGACTGGAAGGGGACCCTGCGGGCCATCACCAGAACCCTGACCGGCAGCGGCACACAGGGCGGCTCCACCATCACCCAGCAGCTGCTGAAAAACGTCACCGGCGACAATCAGGTGACGGTGAAGCGGAAGATCACGGAGATCTACCGGGCGCTGGCGCTGGAGAAGGATTACTCCAAGTCCCAGATCCTGGAGATGTATCTCAACACCATCTATCTGGGAGAGCAGTGCTACGGCGTGCAGACGGCTGCCCGGATGTACTTCCACAAGGATGTGAAGGACCTGACGCTGGCGGAGTGTGCCTGCCTCATCGGTATCACCAACAATCCCTCCATGTATGATCCTCTGCTCAGCGACTGGACCCGTGAGAACAACCGGGAGCGGCAGCTGACCATCCTGGGCGAGATGCTCGGTCAGGAGAAGATCGATCAGGCCACCTATGATGCCGCTGCGGCGGAGGAGGTCCAGTTCAGCGACGGGTATACGAATCTCGGCAATTTCACCGAGCCTACGGAGGATCAGGAGACCCCGGAGAAGCCCACCGTGCAGTCCACCGCCAACAACTCCTATTATACGGATCAGGTCATCTCCGATGTGGCGGCGGCGCTGGTGGAGAAGCTGGGGCTGGAGGACAAGTGGGTCCTCAGCAAGCTGAACACGCTGATCCGCGAGGTTACCGACAACATGGAGGCCTATGAGTTGGGTGTGGCTTCCGCCAAGATCTATGACTTTATCTGGGACACCTACTGCGACTGGTATATCGAGCTGACCAAGACCCGCCTGTACGGCGAGGATGAGGAGGCCAAGCTGGCCGCCCAGAACGTGCTGTGCTATGTGCTGCTGCGGGTGCTGGAGCTGCTGCACCCCTTCATGCCCTTCATCACCGAGGAGATCTGGCAGGCGCTGCCTCATGAGGGCGACTACCTGATTCGTGCTCAGTGGCCCACTTATCGTCAGGAGTTTGACTTTGCTGCGGAGGAACGGGCCATGGAGGCAGTAAAGGACGCCATTTCCGCTGTCCGTGCCCGTCGGGCTGAGATGAACGTGCCTCCGTCCCGGAAGGCGAAGATCATCATCACCAGCCAGACCCCCGAGATTTATGTCGGCGGCCGTGACTTCATCACCCGTCTGGCCTACGCCAGCGAGGTGGAGGTGGGAACCCAGACTCCCCAGGACCTCAACGGCATGGTGACGGTGTCCACCCACGATGCCACCATGTATCTTCCTCTGGCGGAGCTGGTGGACATTGAGAAGGAGCTGGAGCGCATCGGCAGGGAGATCACCAAGGCCAGGGAAAATCTGGAGCGCATTGAAAAGAAGCTCCAGAACGAGAGCTTTGTATCCAAGGCTCCGGAGGCGGTGGTCAATGCCGAGCGCGAAAAGGCCGACAAGGCCCGTGCCCTCATTGTCAAGCTGGAGGAATCCGCTCAGGCAATGCGCGGATGATTTTTCACTCCCGGCGGCTTCCGACAGAAAATAGACGCCATATATGATAAAATCACCGCAGATCATTTGATCTGCGGTGATTTTATGACCTTTCCGGGGCCCGCAGGGGCATCAGAAGCGGAAAGGAAGATAGTTACGAAAGAAACCCATCAGGGGTGTCTTTCGTTTTCAATCCTTCGCCTTTTCAGAGACGCTGAAAAGGCGTCAGAGCGCGGCAAAAATTTGACGCGCTCAAAATCACCGCAGATCATTTGATCTGCGGTGATTTTTTGTGCAAGGCTCCAAGGGTCATGGTGCCTGCGGGAATAGCGATTAGATTCGGAAAGATATTGGACAAACCGGATTGTCTTGATCAGACGGAAAAGGAGTGAGCATGTATGGAAATCGTGACCAGGCGGGAGGAACGATGCCTGGAAATCATCCTGAAAGGGGAACTAGACCACCACGGAGCCCATGAGATCGCGGGTCAACTGGAGCGGTCCATCGAGTTGGCACTGCCGCTGCGGCTGGTGCTGGATTGGTCCGGGGTGACCTTTATGGATAGCTCCGGCATTGCCGTGGTCATGCGGGCAAGGCAGCGCATGCGGGAGCTGGGCGGCAGTATAGTCCTGCGGAATGCTGGGCCCCAGCCGAGAAAGGTGCTGGAAGCAGCAGGGCTGGACAGATTTGTGACCTTGGAATAAGAAGGAGGGGTGTACATAATGAAAGTGGAAAATTATGTGACGCTGGAGTTTCTCAGCCGCAGCACCAATGAGGCCTTCGCCCGGACTGCCGCGGCAGCCTTTGCCGCGCAGCTGGACCCTACGCTGGACGAGGTGGGGGATATCAGAACCGCCGTCAGTGAGGCGGTGACCAACGCCATCGTTCACGCCTATCCGGATAAGCTGGGGAAAATTGTCATGAAGCTGCGCATTCTGGAGGGCGGCATATTGGAACTGACCGTGCGGGATTGGGGCCGGGGCATCGACAATGTGCAGCAGGCTCGGCAGCCGCTTTTTACCACCGGCGGCGAGGAACGCAGCGGCATGGGCTTTACCATCATGGAGAGCTTCATGGACAAGCTGACGGTGAAGTCCACTCCCGGAAAGGGAACCGTGGTGTCTATGCGTAAGCGCATTGTACCGCGGATGTCTGGCCGTCGATGAGCAGCGGCGAACTGTTTGCCCTGCTGGATCGGGCCCAGAATGGCGACGACGCAGCCTGCGAGCAGGTGCTGCAGGAGAATGCCGGGCTGATTTGGAGCATCGTCCGGCGATACTATGGCTGCGGGGTAGAGACGGATGATCTGTATCAGCTGGGATGCATTGGATTTATCAAAGCTGTAAAGGGGTTTAACCTCACATATGGAACGCAGTTTTCCACCTATGCCGTTCCGAAAATCGCTGGGGAGATACGGCGTTTTCTGCGGGACGACGGAGCCATTAAGGTAGGGCGCAGCATCCGCGAAAAGGGACAGGCCCTGTCCGCCGCCCGGGAGCGGCTGCGGTACCGGTTGGGCCGGGACCCGCGCCTGTCGGAGCTGTCGGAGGAGACGGGCCTGACACCGGAGGAAATTGCCAGTGTGGAGCTGGCCACCGGTGTGCCGGAATCCTTGCAGCAGGAAACGGCGGAAGGACTGACCCTGGAATCTACCTTGGGTACCGACAGCCCGGAGGAAAGCATGGTGGAGCGCATCGCCCTGCGGGAAGCCATCGACGCTTTGCCGGAACGGGAAAAGATGACCATTCTGCTGCGTTTTTTTAAGGGGCTGACTCAGGAGCAGACGGCCCGGATCCTGGGAGTATCCCAGGTGCAGGTATCGCGGCTGGAGCGCCGTGGGCTGGCAAATCTGCGGAAGCTGCTGGACGACTGAATTGCTCATAGTCCGTCGGCAGAAACTCTGTCATGGACCCACGGTAGCGCTTGGGAAGAAATGTGTTCTGGCAACGAGGATTGATACGCTCCCGGATGGACACAGTGTTGAAAAATTCCTTCCACAAGGCACGGTATTGAAGTTCTTCCCGACTGGGCAGATCCAGCGTCAGATGGTCTACCGGGACAATGCGCCGCTGGCCCTTGGCGTACAGCAGCAGCTCGCCGTGGGTGCGGTCATACAGAAAAAAAGACTCTCCGGCCATGCGGCTGCAAAAGTGGCCAGCCAGCAGGGGAAGCACCCGGTTTTTGGGCTCGATTTCGCCGCCTAAAACGCCGTTGTAGTCTGAAAACCGTACGAAGCCACGGAGCTTTTCCAGCTCACCGCTTAGATGCCGCAGGGCACAGGCAATGGGATAGTACACGTCGTCCGCCTTGCTGTGCATAAATCCTGGGCCCTGGTCATAGAGCTTACGGATGAAGGCATACAGACGGAATTCCTTATCCTCCATGCAGGTCAGCCACGCTCGGCGCAGAACCCGCAGCGCCGTTTTGGAAAGACGCTCCAGACTGGCATATACCCGCTGGCTATGGTCCTGCCGGGTGATTACCACCCGCACGGGATACAGGGAAACACATTCCTCATCGCTGCAAAAGGCGATGGGGAATTCTTTATGGAAATAGCTGTCGAACACGCAGCACAGAAAGCCCTGAAAGCTTCCGTCGTATTGAAAAATCACATCTTCCATGGTCTTATCCCGCATCAAACAGCGACAGCTGCCGGCATTCCTCTGCCGGGAGCTGACCTCGTTCCATAGCCTCCAGCTGCCGGGAAAGGGTAGAGGCGGAGAAGTGCAGCCCTGTGCGCATGCGGCCGCCGCAGGTGATGAAAAACTGTGCGCGTTTCAGCACTACGCCCAGCTTGGGCAAGTCCTCCATCCGCAGGACGGCGTGCCGCCGGGCGGTGACAATGCGACGGGCGCTGATCGGGCCGATACCCGGCACCCGCAGCAGCGTTTCCGGCTCTGCCTTGCGAACCTCCACCGGGAACCGCTCCAGATGGCATAGGGCCCAGTGACACTTGGGATCCAGCAGGGGATTGAAGTCCGGATGGGCTTCATCCAGCAGCTCCTGGGCCCTGAAGCCGTAAAAGCGTAGAAGCCAGTCGGCTTGATACAGCCGGTGTTCTCGCAGCAGGGGCGGTTTGGTATCCAGAGACGGGAGCAGGGTGTTCTCCACTACCGGGACATAAGCGGAGTAGAACACGCGTTTGAGACGATACTTCTGATACAGAGACTCCGTCAGGTGTAGGATGTGCCGGTCCGTGTCCCGGGTGGCTCCCACGATGAGCTGGGTGCTCTGACCCGCCGGGGCAAAGACCGAAGCGTGCTTGTACTTTACCAGCTCCGCCTTGCTCTGGGCAGCCTGGTCCCGAATCAGCGCCATGGGCCGCAGAATGGCCTGCTTGCTCTTATCCGGGGCCAGCGTTTGCAGCCCCTCCTGGGAGGGGAGCTCGATATTCACGCTGAGCCGGTCCGCCAGGAGGCCCAGCTGCTGCACCAGCTCCGGCGATGTGCCGGGGATGGCTTTGGCGTGGATATATCCGTTGAACCGGTATTCCTGCCGCAGCAGCCGGAGACATTCGATCATCTGTTCGGTTGTGTAGTCCGGGCTGCGAAGCACACCAGAGGAGAGGAACAGCCCCTCAATATAATTGCGCCGGTAAAATTCAATGGTCAGTTCCGCCAGCTCCCGGGGCGTAAAGGCGGCTCGCCGTGTGTCGTGAGAGCGGCGATTGACACAGTATTTGCAGTCGTACACGCAGCGATTGGTCATCAGAACCTTCAGCAGGGTGATACATCGCCCGTCGGCGGAAAAGCTGTGGCAGCAACCCGCTACAGAGGATGTGGTGTTGCCGATCATACCCGGGCGGGAGCCCCGGCGAACGCCGCTGGAGGTGCAGGCTGCATCATATTTAGCCGCATCGGCCAGGATGGCCAGCTTATCCAGCAGTTCCATGGCCAATGTCCTCAGGCGGTGCGGCGGCGGGGATGGGGCTGGTCGATCCAGTCCGCCAGACGGACCACGCCCGCAGAAAACGCACCAGCGCCCAGCAGCATTATAATAAATCCAAAGGTCGTCATGGGTAAGCCCTCCAAAACATTTGTTCTATTCGCATTATAGGTCGAACGAACGTTCTTGTCAAGTAGAATCGAACAAAAATTCTACAAAATTCGACAGCCGGTTGACCGGCGTCGGATTTTGTATTAAAATGGAGGACGAGAAAACAAGACAGGGGAAGGAACATCATGAACGACTTGGAAAAACGCTTTGCTGCGGCCCGCCGACGGGCCATTGCCACAGATTATGCGCACCTGAATCCCCGGCAGCTGGAGGGTGTGCTGACGACAGAGGGGCCGCTGCTGCTGCTGGCGGGAGCCGGCTCCGGCAAGACCACGGTGCTGATCAACCGGGTAGCGAACCTCCTGCGCTATGGCCGGGGCAGTGACACGGAGGAGATACCGCTGCCCATTTCCCAGGATGAGGTGGAGTTTCTGGAGCAGTACGCTGCCGCCCCGGACCCGGAGCAGCGGCCGCTGATGCAGTATCTGTGCGCTGTGGAGCCTGCCCGGCCCTGGGAGGTACTGGCCATCACCTTCACCAACAAGGCTGCCAATGAACTGAAGGACCGGCTGGAGCGGATGCTGGGGGAGGAGGCCCGGGACGTCTGGGCCGCCACATTCCACTCTGCCTGCGTCCGGATTCTGCGTCGGGATATTGATAAGATCGGCTTTGACCGAAGCTTTACCATTTACGATACCGACGACAGCAAGCGGGTCATCAAGGATATTCTCAAGGAGATGGGACTGGAGGAAAAGACCTTCCCGGTGCGGGAGGTACTGTCTGTGATCTCCAATGCCAAGGACGCCATGATGATGCCCGAGGAGTTCAGCCAACTGTGGGAGCAGCGGGGGGACTGGCGCCGGGTACGGATGGGCCGGGTCTATGCTGCCTATAACCGCCGTCTGCGGGACGCCAACGCCCTGGACTTCGACGACATCATCCTTCACACAGTGGAGCTGCTGCAATCGGACCGCCAGACCCTGGAGTACTACCGGAATAAGTTCCGCTATGTCCTTATCGACGAGTACCAGGATACCAATCACATGCAGTATATGCTGGCCAGCCTTCTGGCCGGAGGAAGGAAGAACATCTGCGTGGTGGGTGACGACGACCAAAGCATTTACCGTTTCCGGGGCGCCAACATCGAGAACATCCTCAGCTTTGAAAAGCAGTACGCCGGGGCCAGGACCATCCGTCTGGAGCAGAATTACCGCTCCACACAGAACATTCTGGATGCCGCCAACGCCGTGATCCGCCACAACGTGGGCCGAAAAGGCAAGACCCTGTGGACCGAGAACGGCGCAGGGGAGGCGGTCACCGTCAAAACCTGCTTCAACGAGGGGGATGAGGCCAACTATGTGGTGGGACAGATCATGATGAACTACCGACGGGGCGTGGACTGGAAAGAAAACGCCGTGCTGTACCGTATGAATGCCCAGTCCAACGCACTGGAATATGCCTTCAAGCGCAATGGTGTGCCCTATAAAATCATTGGCGGCACAAAGTTCTTTGACCGGGCCGAGGTCAAGGATATGCTGGCATATCTGTGCGTCATCAACAACCCTGCCGACGATCTGCGGCTGCGCCGCATCGTCAATGTTCCCGCCCGGAAGATCGGCGCGGCTACCATGGACAAGGCCCAGGCCATCGCCACGGAGGGGGGCCTGACGCTGATGGAGGTCCTGCGCCGGGCAGGGGACTATCCCCAACTGAAATCAGCTGCTGGCAAGTTAATCAGCTTTACAGCGATGATAGACGAAATGCGCCGCCAGTCGGATGAAATGGGCCTGGTGGAGTTTTATGATTATGTGTGCCGCCGCAGCGGCTATGTAGCCATGCTCCAGGAAAAGGAGGATGCGGAGAGCCGGGGCCGCCTGGAAAACGTAGAGGAGCTCAGCTCCAGTATCCAGGCGTTTCTGGAGAACGATCCCGAGGACCCCACCCTATCGGGCTTTTTGGACGAGGTTGCTCTGTACACTGACCTGGACGGCCAGGAGGCCGGGGACAACTGCGTGACTCTGATGACCATGCACAGCGCCAAAGGCCTGGAGTTTCCCAGCGTATTCGTGGTGGGCATGGAGGACGGGCTTTTCCCGGGCAATCGCGCCATGGGTGAGCCGGAGGAAATGGAGGAGGAGCGGCGGCTGTGTTATGTGGCCATGACCCGGGCCAAGGAGAAGCTGACTCTGACCAATGCCCGTCAGCGGATGCTGTTTGGCCGCACTACCCCCTGTATCCCCTCCCGATTCCTGAAGGAGATCCCGGAGGAGAATATGGAGTGGCTGGGGAAGCCCGAGCCGCGTCCCGCATCCCGGTGGGACGACGACTTCGGCGATACGCCTCGCTATGCATCACAGCCGGAGACCCGGACTATGCCTAAGCCGGAGTACCCGGTGCGTCCGGCGGCGTCCTCCGCTCCGCTGCTGCAATTGCAGCCCGGCGACGGTGTCCGGCACAGCGCCTTTGGCCAGGGGATGGTACTCAGCGTGCGCCCCATGGGCGGAGATGCTCTGGTGGAGGTGGCCTTCGACCGGGTGGGCACCAAAAAGCTCATGCTGAAGGCCGCAGGTGCGCATTTGACAAAGCCATAATGGAAAATAGCTTTACACACTGAAACGAAAAAATCCGTCTCCGGCCACAAGCCGGAGACGGATTTTTCAGCGTATTTTTATTTTGCCAGAATCTTCTTCAGATGGGCGAAGCGAGGCAGGGAGTCCACCTTGGGCAGGTCCGGTTCACCCTGGATCAGGGGCAGCGCGTATTCCACAAACTGGTGGTTTACGCCGTTGCCTTCTTCGTTGATCCAGCTGCGGGGCAGCTTCTTCTCGGTGTTGGCAACCTCCATCAGGGGGATCAGCTTGGTCTTGCAGGCGTACTTGCCGTCCCGGACACCGCGCTCGAAGCCGATCATGCGGCCGTTGATGCCGTTGATGGCATTTTCCACGGCTGCTTTACCGGCCATATAGGATTCCTCAATATCCGTCTCGGAAGCCAGATGTGCGCCGCAGCGCTGCAGCAGGTTCAGCTCGATGCCGCGGACCTTGGCACCGGTCTCCTCCTTGACCACCTGGGCCAGCATGGCAGCCAGGCCACCCAGCTGGGCGTGGCCGAAGCCGTCGGTAGCGGCCACCTTGGCCTCGGACACAAAGCCGCCGTCCTCATAGTGGATACCCTCGGACACAGCCACGATGCAGTAGCCCTTTTCGGCGTATACACGCTTGACATCCTCAATGAACTTGGGCATGCTGAAGTCCACCTCGGGCAGATAGATCAGATCGGGGCCTGCGCCGTATTCGCTGGCCAGGGCAGCGGAAGCGGCCAGCCAGCCGGCATGGCGGCCCATGATCTCCATCACCACGATCATACCGGTGTCGTACACATGGGCGTCCAGGTTTACTTCCATCATGGAGGTTGCAATATACTTGGCGGCAGAGCCGAAGCCGGGGCAGTGGTCGGTGCCGAACAGATCGTTGTCGATGGTCTTGGGTACACCCATGACCCGGCACTCGTAGCCCACGGACTGCATGTACTGATTGATCTTATTGCAGGTATCCATGGAGTCGTTGCCGCCGTTATAGAAGAAGTAGCGGACGTTGTGCTTCTTGAACACCTCCAGGATGCGGCGATAATCGGTATCGTCTACCTCGGGGTCCGCGATCTTGTAGCGGCAGGAGCCCAGGGCGGAGGAGGGGGTGTACTTCAGCAGACGCAGCTCCTCGGGATCCTCCAGACCCATGTCGAACAGGCGATCGCTGAGAACGCCCTTGATGCCGTGCTCCGCGCCCAGCACCTGGGTGATGACGCCGGATTTCAGGGCCGTGTCAATGACGCCGTAAGCGCTGGCGTTGATCACAGACGTAGGCCCACCGGACTGACCGATGATACAGGCACCCTTTAATTCTTTCATGATTGACTACCTCCCAGTAGATTTTTCTTGCCATGCGGAATATTTTATCACAGAGGATGGATAAAGTAAACCGTTGGGGCTTGCAAAAAGAAAAAAATGTGGTACAATACATATATACATCATATCCCAATCATTCCATACAAGTCAAGACCAATTTTTCAAAAGGAGCGATTTATTATGCCACTGGTTACTTCCAAGGAAATGTTCGAGAAGGCTTATAACGGCGGTTACGCCATCGGTGCCTTCAACGTCAACAACATGGAGATCATTCAGGGGATTACCGAGGCCGCCGCTGAGCTGAAGGCCCCCTTGATCCTGCAGGTGTCCAAGGGCGCGCGCGCCTATGCCAACCGCACCTATCTGAAGAAGCTGGTGGAGGCCGCCGTTATTGAGACGGGCCTGCCCATTGTGCTGCATCTGGACCACGGCGACAGCTTTGAGCTGTGCAAGTCCTGCATCGAGGACGGCTTCACCTCCGTGATGATCGACGCCTCCTCCAAGCCCTTCGCCGAGAACATTGCCCTGACCCGCCAGGTGGTGGAATATGCTCACGACCACGGCGTGGTGGTGGAGGCCGAGCTGGGTACCCTGGCCGGCATCGAGGATGAAGTCAACGTGTCCGCCGAGGATTCCTCCTATACCCGCCCCGAGGAGGTGGAGGAGTTTGTGTCCAAGACCGGCTGCGACTCTCTGGCCATCGCCATCGGCACCAGTCACGGCGCATACAAGTTCAAGCCCGGCACCAAGCCCCAGCTGCGCTTCGACGTGCTGGAGGAGGTCTCCCGCCGCCTGCCCGGCTTCCCCATTGTGCTGCACGGTTCTTCTTCCGTTCCCCAGGATCTGGTGGCCAAGGTGAACCAGTACGGCGGCAATATGCCCGGCGCCATCGGCGTGCCCGAGGATCAGCTGCGCAAGGCCGCGTCTCTGTCCGTGTGCAAGATCAACATCGACTCCGACCTGCGTCTGGCCATGACCGCCTCCATCCGGGAGCACTTTGCCCTGCATCCGGCAGACTTTGACCCCCGTCAGTATCTGAAGCCCGCACGCCAGGCCATCAAGGAGCTGGTGACCCACAAGATCGTGGACGTTCTGGGCTGCGACGGCAAGGCATTCTAAGAGCAGAACCATCCGCGCCCCCCTGTGTACCCCACCGGCCCGCAGGGGGGCATATTTTCTGATTTTCCACGCAAAGAGGGAAGGGAAAACTATGAGAAAGACAAAAATCGTATGCACTCTGGGCCCGGCCACTGATGGCCAGGGCGTTCTGCGGCAGATGATTCAGGCGGGGATGAACGTGGCCCGGTTCAACTTTTCCCACGGCAGCTATGACGAGCACCAGCGCCGTCTGGATGCGCTGACAGCTCTGCGGGAGGAGCTTCATCTGCCGGTGGCCGCTATGCTGGACACCAAGGGGCCGGAGGTGCGGCTGCGGACCTTTCAGAACGGCCCTGTTCACCTGAAAACCGGCCAGAGCTTCACTCTGACTACCGACGATGTTCCCGGGGACGAGACCCGCTGCTCCATTACCTATGCCGATCTGCCCCAGGATGTGAAGCCAGGCAACACCATCCTGCTGGATGACGGTCTGGTACGGCTGACGGTACTGGAGACCACTGCCCGCGAGATTCGCTGCCGGGTGGAAAATGACGGCGTTATGAAGGACAAAAAGGGCGTCAACGTCCCTGGTGTATCCCTGTCCATGCCGTACATGAGCCAGCGGGACCGGGAGGATATTCTTTTTGGCATCCGCCAGGGCTTCGATTTCATTGCCGCCAGCTTTGTCCGTTCCGCCGCCGATGTCCGGGAGATCCGGCACATTCTGGATAAGAACCACTCCAAGATCCGCATCATTGCCAAGATCGAAAATCAGGAAGGCGTCAGCAACCTGGTGGATATCCTGTCCGTGGCCGACGGTATCATGGTGGCCCGGGGCGATATGGGCGTGGAGATCGACTTTACGGAGATCCCCGCCATTCAAAAGAGCATCATTGCCCAGTGTGTGGCCGCCGGAAAGCCTGTGATCACTGCCACCCAGATGCTGGATTCCATGATCGAGAACCCTCGTCCCACCCGTGCGGAGATCACCGATGTGGCCAATGCCATTTACGACGGCACCAGCGCCATTATGCTTTCCGGCGAAACGGCGGCAGGGAAGTACCCGGTGGAGGCCGTCCGCACTATGGATGCCATTGCCCGCAAGACGGAGAGCAATGTGGAGCGTATCTGTCCCGCAAAGACGCCCAAGCGCACCCGCCTGTCCATCACCGCCGCCACGGCTCACGCCGCCTGCACCACGGCGGAGGATATCGGTGCCGACGCCATCCTCACCGTCAGCCAGCGGGGCATCACTGCCCAGATGGTCAGCCGTTTCCGCCCCGCCGCCACGGTGGTGGCCCTTCTGCTGGACCCCCAGGTCCAGCGCCAGATGGCCCTGTACTGGGGCCTGGTACCCATCACCATGCCCCGGGCCAGCAGCACGGACCAGCTGGTGGATCTGGCGATCCAGTCCGCCCAGGAGGCGGGCCTGGTAAAGCACGGCGATCTGGTGGTGGTCACCGCCGGTGTTCCTGTGGGCATTTCCGGCACCACCAATATGATCCGCATCGCCCAGGTAGGCGGCGCCCTGGTCAACGCCATCGGCATCGGCAGCCAGACCGCTTCCGGTCCCCTGTGCATCTGCCGGACCCTGGAGGAGATTCCGGAGAAGTTCCATCCCGGTGACGTGCTGGTGGTACCCTACACCAATAACGATGTGGTGCCTTGGCTGCGCCAGGCCGCCGCCATTGTCAGCGAGGAGGCCAGCGCCGACTGCCACACGGCCACGGTGGGCCTGCTGCTGAACAAACCCGTTATCGTGGCCGCCTCCGACGCTACCCGCCGCCTGAAGGACGGCACCCTGGTGTCTGTGGACTGTGCCCGCGGTATTGTCCAGACCATTCCCCAATAATCGCTCACCGGCCCCGTATGGCGGGGCCGGTATTTTTTTGATATAATCTCAGCATATGGCAGCATCATTTGCAATTTATAATGAAAAAATGTAAACTTCTGCGTTTTTATGCATTTTGAGCCAGGGGAGTGGACATATTTTGTGAAAGTCACAGAAAGTTCATAAATTGATGAGATTTTTGTTGCATACGGTGCATTTTTTGTATAAAGTAGTGAAGTACCCGGTATGGTCCGGAAATATAGAAGGAGAAATGCATATGGAAATTCAAATCCTGCCCCTGATTATTGTTGTTGCTTATCTGGTGGGCATGCTGGTTGTGGGCGCCGTTGTCAGCAAGGTCCAGATCAAGAATGCCAAGGACTACATGGTGGCCGGCCGCCGCATGGGCCTGTTCATGGTAGCATTCTCCCTGTCCGCCAACAATATCGGCGGCGGCTGCACCACGGGCCTGGCCCAGAAGGCCTTCGGCGACTGGGGCGTCAGCGCTGTTTGGTACGTCCTGGCGGCGTCCATCGCCATGATTCCTCTGTCCTATTTTGCACCTAAGATCCGCAAAACCATGGCCGTGACCATCCCCGAGGTGGTGGGCCGTCGGTTCGGCAAGTTCTCCAGCAACTTCACGGCGATTCTGTCCGTGCTGTCGCTGTTCTGCCTGACCTCCTCGCAGATCGCCGCTTCCGGCGGCGTCATCAACGCCCTGATTCCGTCCATTCCCCTGAACGTGTGCCTGATCTTCGCGGGTGTGGTCATCATTCTCTATACCACCATGGGCGGCATGATCGCCGACCAGATCTCCGACCTGCTGCAATTCGGCATCATCCTGGTGGGCCTGGCCATCGCCACCCCCATTGTGCTGAACCACGCCGGCGGCTGGAACGCCATTTCCGCCGCACTGCCCGGTGAGAAGCTGAATCTGACCCAGATCGGCTGGGCCTCCATCATCGGCTATATCTTCAACTACTTCTGCACCTTCCTGGCCGGTCCTGAGATGGTCTCCCGCTTCGAGACGGCCAAGAATGAAAGGACCGCCAGAAACGCGTCCTTCCTGTCCGCCATCCTAATGGCCGCCATGTCCATCTTCCCCACGCTGCTGGGCCTGGCTGCCTTTGCTCTGCGGGATCAGCTGCCCGGTCTGGCGGTGAGCGGCAGCAACGCCATGATGATCGTCACCGGCCACTATGCGCCCGGCGTGGTGACGGGTCTGATCTCCGCCGCCATTATCTGCGCCACCATGTCCTCTGCCGACTCCAACCTGCTGTGCATGTCTACCATGATCATCAACGACCTGTACACCGGCCTGGGCGGCAAGAAAAAGCTGACGGACAAGCAGACCATTTTCTACACCCGCGCCTGCAATGTGCTGTCCGCTGTGGTGGCTATTCTGATCTCCTTGGCCGGCGTGTCCATCGTGGCCATGAACACCTTCGCCTTCGGTATCCGCTGCGCCGGCCCCTTCGCGGCCTATGGCCTGGGCCTGGCAGTGCCCAAGGCCACCAAGAACTCCGGCGTCGTGTCCATTATCTGCGGTACGGTCGCCTTTGTGGTATGGCAGATCGTGGGCGGCGGCGGCACCTGGATGTTCCTGATGCCCGTGGTGGCGGGCTGCCTGGTCAGCACTGTGTCCTTCTATGTGGTCAACTGGATTGAGTGGGCCCGCGGCGTGGAGCCTGCTCCCAGCGCCTACCTCTCCGACGAGGAAGTCACCAAAAAGATTGCCGAGGAGTCTGCCGGTCGCTGAAGGCAGCGCAAGTCAAGCCAATAAACAAGAGTAACTGCCCCCTTGCACAGGATCAAAAGTCTGCGCAAGGGGGCAGTATGATGCTTTTATCATCTCGGCAGTTATCATCATGAAAACCTATCGGGAATTGACTACGGAAGGTGTGCGGAAAGGTTGAAAACAGAGCCGCCGCATGTACAATCGGGGGCTCACAGCGAAAAATCCTCTATAATGGCGTATTTTGTTTGACTTTATCCGCAGACAGATATATAATGTATGCGATAGAAACTGCGACAGGGCCAATTACCAGCCGCGCTATCCAACAGCCCTGTGCTTTCCGCAGGGCTGTTTTTGTTATTTTGAGAGAGAAATGTCCATGAAAGGGTGATGGATTTGCAGTATTACGCACATGTCCGGGAAAATGCGAATGGCCGCAAAGAGTATCAGACGGTTGCCCAGCACCTGACAGGAACGGCTGAACTGTGCCGCGAATTCGCGGCGGCATTCGGAGCGGAAGCCGACGGGGAACTGGCGGGACTGTCCCACGACATCGGTAAATGCACGGATGCCTTTCAGGATCATCTGCTGAACGACGGACCCACAGTTGACCACGCCACAGCGGGTGCGATGGCCTGCGCCATGCGGGGAAACCGCTATGCTTCCGCATGCGTGGCGGGACATCACGGCGGACTGCCGGACTTCGGCAATATGCGGACAGCCCGGAAGGCTGATGGAACATTCTATGGCCGGATGCTGAAGGGACGTGAGGAACGGTATCTGGAGCGCTGCGGAGAAAGCGGCGCGGCGCTGCCTCCGCCGACGGTCCTGGCGGCGCAAGGGTTGGATCCCCTACAGGCTTCATTCTGGACGCGAATGCTCTATTCCTGCCTGGTGGACGCCGATTTTCTGGATACGGAGCGGTTCATGAACGGTGAACGCGGGCGGGGCGGATACGATGATATCCCTACGCTGCTGGCGCGGCTGCAAGCGTATATCAAGCCGTGGCAGCAGCCCAGGACGGAGTTGAATCGGCTGCGCTGTGAGATACTGAACACCTGTATGGAGGCGGGAAGTAAGCCAAAAGGCGTTTACACACTGACCGTCCCCACCGGTGGGGGAAAGACGGTGGCGTCGCTGGCCTTTGCACTGCGGCATGCGGCGGAACATGGGATGCAGCGGGTGATTTACGTCATCCCATATACCTCCATCATCGACCAGAATGCCCGGGTGTTCCGGGATATTCTGGGGAGCGGCAATGTGCTGGAGCACCATTCCGGCGTGCAGTTTGATCTCTCCGACGGCGCGCCGCCGGAGGCCGTCCGGAAAGCGCTGGCCACGGAGAATTGGGACATGCCTGTGGTGGTCACCACGGCGGTGCAGTTTTTTGAGTCCATGTACGCCGCCCGTTCCTCCCGGTGCCGCAAGCTGCACAACCTTGCCAACAGCGTCATTATTTTCGACGAGGCACAGATGCTGCCTTTGGCGCATCTGCGGCCCTGCGTGGCTGCCATGGCTTCGCTGGCGGAGCAATTTTGCTCAACGGTGGTGCTTTGTACGGCAACGCAGCCATCTTTGGATGACCTGCTGCGCACCTACGCGCCAGACTGTCCCGTGACAGAGCTCTGCCCGCAAACGGCAGCACTGTATGACCGCTTCCGCCGCGTGACCTTCCAACACTCCGGAACGATGACTGACGAAGCGCTGGCAGAGCGGCTGAGTGAGCAGCGGCAAGTCCTCTGTATCGTCAACAGCCGTAAGGCTGCCCAGAGCATATACGCATTGCTGCCGCAGGAGGGCAGCTATCATCTGTCCACGTTGATGGTCCCCGCTCAACGACAGGTGCTGCTTGATAAGATCAAAGAACGGTTAAGAAGGGGGGAACCATGCCGGGTGGTATCCACATCGCTGATCGAGGCGGGCGTGGATGTGGATTTTCCTGCCGTCTACCGGGAATTGGCGGGGCTGGATTCCGTCATGCAGGCGGCGGGGCGCTGCAACCGTGAGGGAAAACGTCCTGCGGACGAGAGCTTTGTCACGATTTTTGAGCGGACTGAGCTGCCGCCGCAATTGTTCCAGGCCGCCGTCGGCGCAGCCAGAGAAGCGCTGAAAGAGGATCGCGACCCTGCCGCGCCTGAGACGATGACTCGGTACTTTCGCAGTCTGCGCGATCTGAGCGGCGATGCGCTGGACCGGCAGGGTGTTATCGAGGCATTCACGCAGGGAATCGGGGGCTGTGAATTTCCGTTCCGCACAGTAGCAGAGAAGTTCCGTCTCATCGACCGGAATACATATACCATCTACATTCCTTATGGTGAAGGCACGGCTTTACTCCGGCGTCTGCAGGACGGCGAGTGCTCCAGGGACCTGTACCGTAAGCTGGGCCGTTATGCCGTTTCTGTATATGATAAGCATTATCAGGCGCTGTACAATGCAGGTGCGCTGCTGACGGCGCGGGAGGTTCCCGTATTGGACGAGGACAGTGCCATTTTGACAGATCTGACGCTGTACAGCGAGACCATGGGCCTGTCTCTGGAGCCGGAGACAGGCAAGGCGGAGTTTATCTGAAAAATGGCAGAAGGACGGCCTACCCGTCCTTCTGCCTGATACGGTAACTGCCCAATATTATATTTCAATCCACACTGCATCCAGTGACGTTGGGACTATACCAAAAAAAACATGATCTGTCAACTCGTTTATTTTTTTCATTTAACTTCCCAATATTATGAATTTGCGTATTGACTTTTCCGAAGGAATAGCTTATGATCTATTTAAATAATAAACGAAAGGAGTGACCTTATGGCAATACAAGTGGAAGTGTGGGGCGATTACGCGCTTTTTTCGCGGCCTGAGTTCAAAGTTGAGCATGTGAGCTACGATACCATGACGCCGTCGGCGGCCCGCGGGCTGCTGGAAAGTATTTACTGGCACCCCGGTCTGCGATGGCGCATCGACCGCATTCATGTATGCAGCCCCATTCGCTTCACCAACATTCGCCGCAACGAGGTGAAGGATACCATCAGTGCCCGCAAGGTAAAGACCGTCATGGAGAAAGGGCAGGGAGAACTGTATTTGGCCACGCCGGAAAGCATCCAGCAGCGGGCGGCCATGGTGCTGCGGGACGTACACTATGTGATTGACGCCCATTTCGACCTGACGGAGAACGCTGCTCCCGGCGACAACGCCGGAAAGTTTCAGGACATCATCAAGCGTCGCCTGGAACGGGGCCAGTGCTACAGTATGCCCTATTTCGGCACAAGGGAGTTTCCGGCCCATTTTCGCCGCTGCACGGAGCTGCCGCCCTGTCCGAAGGAGCTGGAGGGTGTCCGTGATCTGGGCTGGATCCTGCTGGATATGGACTACACCGATCCCCGGAACATCACGCCCCGGTTCTTCCGGGCCAGTCTGACGGACGGCGTGATGGTTGTGCCGCCATGGAACAGTGAGGAGGTGAGGGAATGATTCTGCAAGCGCTGACGCAGTATTACGAGGATCTCCTCCATCGCGGCGAGATCGCCGCTCCCGGATGGAGCCCGGCAAAGATCAGCTTCGCCCTGTGTCTGGATAAAGACGGCCAGGTGACGCAAATAATCAATATTCAACAGCCATCCGAAAAGGGAAAGACGCAGATGCCGCAGACTATCAAAAATCTACCTGCACCGGTAAAGCGTACCGTTGGCATTGCTTCCAACTTCCTGTGGGACAACTCAACCTATCTGCTGGGCGTTGACCAAAAGGGAAAGCCGAAGCGCAGCCAGGATTGCTTTCGCGCTGCCGCAAGTCTGCACCATACCGTATTGGATGGCGTGGATTCGCCCATTGCCAAGGCGATTCTGACGTTCTTCGACACCTGGCAGCCGGAAAAAGCGATGGAACATCCCGCCTTGTCCGGACAGTATGAGGCAGTTACCGCAGGCGGGAATCTGCTGCTTCGGGTGGACGGCCGCTATTCACATGAGGATACCGCCATCCGCGAGGCGTGGCAGCGGTATCGGGACGGCGCAGGGGAGGGCGCCGTGCGGATGCAGTGCCTTGTCACAGGCCGCGAGGATGAGATTGCCGCCACCCATCCCACCATCAAGGGTGTACGGGATGCCCAGTCCAGCGGCGCAACGCTGGTGGCGTTCAATGCGCACGCCTTTTGCTCTTATGGGCGGGAGCAAAGCTACAACGCACCGGTAGGCAAGTATGCAGCATTTGCCTACACTGCCGCCTTGAACCATCTGCTGGCGAAAAGGAACAATGTGCAGGTCATCGGCGATACCACCATTGTCTGTTGGGCAGAGGGCGCAGAGCCTGCTTATCCTGATCTGTTTATGGCGTTCATGTCCGGCAATATGCCATCAGGCTTATCGGAAAAGGATCTGCAGGCTGCCTTGAAAAATCTGGCAAAGGGTCTGCCGAGCACGGACCTGGGCGTGGATCCGGACCGCACCTTTTACATTCTGGGGCTGGCGCCTAACGCGGCCCGGCTCTCTGTCCGATTCTTTCTGCGGGACAGCTTCGGCAGGCTGATGCAGAACGTCAATGCCCACTATGAGCGGCTGGAGATCGTGAGGCCTGCAAACGCTAAGCCCGGTGTGCTGCCCCTGTGGGCGCTGCTGCGGGAAACGGTGAATCCAAATTCCAAGGATAAGTCTCCTTCACCGGCCATGGCAGGAGCCACGGCACGGGCCATCTTTTCCGGCGGGCTGTATCCGGCGTCGCTGCTGGAGGCTGTCATGCTCCGTATTCGTGCGGAGCGGAACATCACATGGGGCCGCGCGGCCATCATCAAGGCGTATTATCTGAAAAATCCACATACGGACTGTCCAAAGGAGGTTTTGACTGTGAGTCTCAACGAAGCCAGCACCAACATTCCTTACACGCTGGGCCGGTTGTTCTCCGTTTATGAATCGGCGCAGCAGGCGGCAAATCCCGGTATCAACGCGACCATCAAGGACAAGTATTTCAACTCGGCAGCGACCATGCCTGCCAGCATCTTCCCGGTGCTGAACAATCTCTATCAGAAGCATCTGCGGAAGCTGGAGCCCGGACAGAGAGTCTATTTCGATAAACAGGTCACTGTGTTGAAGGGATTGCTGGGCGAGAGCTATCCTGCCCGTATGACGCTGGCCCAGCAGGGCTCCTTCGACCTTGGCTACTATCACCAGACACAGAAGCGGTATACGAAAAAGGAGGAGAATGAAAATGTCTGAGCCTATCAAGAACCGGTATGAATTTGTGGTGTTTTTCGATGTAGAGAACGGAAATCCCAACGGTGACCCCGACGCAGGCAACATGCCCCGTATAGACCCAGAGACCGGCTACGGGCTGGTGACGGACGTCTGCCTGAAGCGAAAGATCCGCAACTATGTGGAGATGGCAAAGGAAGGGGAGACGGGCTATCGCATCTACATCAAGGACGGCGTACCGCTGAACACCAGCGACAAGGAAGCCTGCGCCTTTGTGGGCGTGGACGCGGACAAGCTGAAGGATGCCAAGAAGAAGGACGAGCATCTGGACGAAAAGCTGCGGGACTTTATGTGCCGGAATTTCTACGATATCCGCACCTTCGGCGCAGTCATGACTACCTTCGTCAAGGGCGCGCTGAACTGCGGACAGGTACGCGGGCCGGTGCAGCTGGGCTTTGCCCGCAGCGTTGACCCCATCATGCCGCAGGAGGTTACCATCACCCGTGTGGCCATCACCACGGAGGCGGACGCGGAGAAGAAGGGCACCGAAATGGGCCGCAAGTACATTGTACCCTACGGCCTGTACCGGGTGGAGGGATATATCTCCGCCAACCTGGCCCGCAAGACTACCGGATTCTCCGAGGATGACCTGAACCTGCTGTGGACAGCTATCCTGAATATGTTTGAAAATGACCACTCTGCCGCCCGCGGCAAGATGGCTGTGCGTGAGCTGATCGTGTTCAAGCATGATTCCGAGTTGGGCTGCGCTCCGGCCCATAAGCTGTTTGATCTGGTGAAGGCAGCTCATAAGGACAACGTTACCGCCCCCAGAAGCTATGAAGACTACAACGTTACGGTGGACGAGGCGGCTCTCCCCGCCGGCGTTACCTGCACACGGCTGGGGTGATCTATCCGGAGGAGCGCTTTCTCCAGCTCTCCGGTTTGCAGCACTTCAAATTCTGCCGCAGACAATGGGCGCTGATCCATATCGAAAATCAGTGGGCGGAGAATTACCGTACCACAGACGGTGCGATCCTCCACGAGCGGGCCCACGATAAGGACATCACCGAGAGCCGCGGCGACCTGCTCATTACGCGGGATATGCGGATATTCTCCCCGACCTTAGGGGTTTCCGGTGCCTGTGACGTGCTGGAATTCCACCGCAGCGGCGTAGGGATTCCGCTGAAAGGGAGGGATGGCCTTTGGCAGCCCTATCCGGTGGAATACAAGCGCGGCAAGCCCAAGCAGGACACCACGGACGCCTTGCAGCTTTGCGGACAGGTTGTGTGTCTGGAGGAAATGCTCTGCTGCCAGATCCCGACCGGCGCGCTGTACTACGGCGAGACGCACCGTCGTACAGAGGTGGAATTCACGCCGGAGCTGCGGCAGGAGGTCAGGACGCTTCTTGAGGAGATGCACGCTCTGTATGAGCGTGGCTGGACGCCGAAGGTCAAGCCGACAAAAGCCTGCAGCGCCTGCTCTCTCAAGGAGCTTTGTCTGCCGAAGCTGATGCGGAAGCAATCTGTTGCGGACTATCTGCGGGATCATCTGGAGGAGACGCCATGAGACAGCTTTTGAACACATTGTTCGTTACATCAGAGGATGTGTACCTCTCGCTGGACGGTGAAAATGTGGTGGCCAACCGGGGTGGGGAAGCCGTTGCCCGCTATCCGCTGCACACGCTGCAAAGCATCGTGACCTTTTCCTATTCCGGTGCTTCACCGGCACTGATGGGTGCTTGCGCCAAGCGGGAAATCGGGCTGGCGTTTTGTACCCAGAGAGGGCAATTCCTTGCCCGTGTCTCCGGACAAATGCAGGGCAATGTGCTGTTGCGGCGGACGCAGTATCGGGTCGCCGACGATCCCTCTGAAAGCTGCCGCGTGGCCCGAATGATGATTCTGGGCAAGGTCTATAACGCCCGCTGGAGTGTGGATCGCACCCGAAGGGATCATGCCATGCGAATTGACAGCGGTCGCTTTACAGCGGTGTCCCAGCAGCTGCAGGGGCTTTTGCCGCAGATCACGGCAGAAACCTCGCTGGACAGTCTCCGGGGGGTGGAGGGCGCCGGCGCCACTGCCTATTTCAGAGTTCTTGACGACATGATCCTGCAGGGAAAGGATACCTTCTTTTTCCGTGAGCGCAGCCGCCGACCGCCGCTGGACGCTTTCAATGCCATGCTGTCCTTTGCGTACAGCCTTCTGGCCCACGACTGTGCTTCCGCCTTGGAATGTGTCGGCCTGGATGCCTATGTGGGTTTTCTGCACCGTGACCGTCCGGGACGTGAATCCCTTGCGCTGGATCTGATGGAGGAACTGCGTCCTTGCTTTGCGGATCGTTTTGTGCTGACGATGGTCAATAATCGCATCATTAAGCCAGAGGATTTCGATTTTCGGGAAAGCGGTGCGGTATTTTTGTCGGACACAGGACGTAAAAGCTTTTTGTATAAATGGCAGGAGCGCAAAAGGGAGCCGATCACCCATCCTTTTCTGGAGGAAAAGCTTCCTTGGGGTCTGGTTCCTTATGTGCAGAGTCTCTTGTTGGCAAGGTATCTGCGGGGCGATTTGGACGACTATCCGCCGTTTTTATGGAAGTGAGGGGCTATGCTGGTATTGATCACCTATGATGTAAATACAGAGGACGCCGCCGGACGCAAACGCCTGCGGCAAATCGCCAGGCAGTGCGTTAATTACGGGCAAAGAGTGCAGAATTCTGTATTTGAATGCTTGCTGGACACCGCACAGTGCCGCAGTCTGCAAAATACCCTTTGTAAGATTATGGATCCCCAGCGGGATAGTCTGCGATTTTACTATTTAGGGAAGCAGTATGAAAAGAAGATCGAGCATTTCGGCTGCAAGCAATCGTATCTGCCAGAGGACACACTGATGATCTAGTGCGAAGGAGAAGCGAACAGAACGCGTCAGGAAGGTTCGCACCTACTTTTGCAAGTTGAGTTCCTGGTTTTATCAGAAAAACGTTCTGACAGACGACGTTTCCTGTTGGTTTTTATGCTTTAACTGTCTGTTGTTGCAAAAATGCAGAACATAAATTATGCATTTTTGCTGTCGCGCCCCGTATGGGGCGCGTGGATTGAAATCAGTTTCTTACTCACGCCATTTAAGCCAGCGTTACGTCGCGCCCCGTATGGGGCGCGTGGATTGAAATACTTTTATAGGGGTAGGGATAACAGAGGAAAGCGGTCGCGCCCCGTATGGGGCGCGTGGATTGAAATGGTATTTTTATCTTTCCAATAGTTTTCCCCGTCCGTGTCGCGCCCCGTATGGGGCGCGTGGATTGAAATCTTGACTCAAGAATCTGCG
>ERZ779885.1502-NODE-1502-length-23500-cov-9.886074_pt1 | contig 23500 bp, 19 predicted proteins | sample MGYA00511554_ERZ779885 | MGnify/ENA primary metagenome ERZ779885 (study PRJEB29588, sample SAMEA2160998) | human gut metagenome | biome: human gut; feature: human-associated habitat; material: faeces | place: Denmark | collected 2008/2010 ... | reverse complement strand
GAGGGACTATTTGATTAATATTAACTTCGTCCCAATTTTAACGGGACACTAATGATCAGCAGCATAACAATTATGCTCCGTCAAAATTTTTGTTTGTAGTTTACTAAATATGGAATGAAGTGATACTTTCATATTATTCTTCTGTTTCTACATAATTGATTGCGAATTCTTCCGGATAATATATCGCCAAAGTATAAGCCGTTCGTCCCGCCCATTGAGTAGAATTGCATTTTAGTTTTACATGATGAATCTGAATACAAATTGAGTCTTCAAATTTTATATTCGCATCACCAGGATATACGGTACTACCGGACATCGAACGTCCAGAATGCAAATTATTTATTCTAAATGTATCAATATCAAAAGCACGTTCGCGGGGTATTCCTCTATATGCCATTTGTATGATATATGCGTACTCTAATGCTCCTTGTTTTTTGGTACTTAAGTATTTTATATATCTTAAAGTTGCCTCTTTTCTTGCAGCATCAGGCATATTCTGAAATTTAAACTCTGTTAAAAATTCAATGATTCTCTGAATTGGAAGCTTGACATATCCATGATTTCGATCGTCCGTACCATAATTCTCAAACAATTTCAATTCTACATCTGCAAGGAAGCGGTTTACAAATGTGGTATTTTCATCAATTGCTTGGAACGCATTCATTTTACGCCATCCATTCAATTTTGTTGTTACAGTATGTTTAGATAAGATATTTTTTCGCGTGGCATTTAATCTATTAGAGATTAATAGTAGTCGCTCAACATCTTCAAGGTTTTTATTATCGAGAAGCCATTTTCTCATTTCTTCTTCATGCTCTACATATTCTTTGTATTCAATTATTACCTCAAAAGGTAAAAACACACGGCATGACCAAAGATAATTTTGCTTATATCCAAAAAAACGACATCGCTGTTGAATTGTATCTGCGGTAGATTTTCCGACACTACATCTCGGCATATATGTTACTGCAAGATGCTCTACAGTAAAACCCCGATTAAGCATATCTGCTCCAACCAATATGTGAGAACAACTGCTAGCCCAATCAATCTCTTTATTTTCACCTTGTCTCTTATTCCTGCTTATAACTAATTCAACATTGGTGTCAAGAATGATATCATCTATACAGCACCAGATATCCTCAAAGGATGGGGCTGACTCATTGTGAGCTTCATACATCCGTATAGATTCTGGATAACATTTTGCAAAGCTATCTTTCAATTCTTGGTATCCCAGGTCTTGTTCTCCATTAGCTAAAATATTCGACCATGCATCAATGATATTTTTTATCCATCTATAAAATTTCTCGCTCGCATCTTGATCTCTATCCGCATGTATCATCATAGATAAAAAAGATTCTTTCTGTAAAAGTTTTACTATGATAGCAACACCCATTAAATGTAACTGTAAGGCGTTTACAAGTGAATCCGGACAATCAGCAAGGTTATTGTGCTTTGAATGAAAAACTTCTCCTTCAGGAATTGTTATGATTAAACCTGGCTCATCACAAAAAAAAGTTTTGCCACCAGTATAAGTTTTGCCAGGAGTCAAAACAGTATGATGCTTAGGTGATAGTAAGTCCATTATACTTATTAACAATGGTCCTTGCGGAGTTGCCGTATATTGTATGTAGGAATGGTTTGCCAAAGCCCCCTTTAATTTCATGATACTACTATATGTAGTTGTATATTCATCATCTTCCCATTCTTCTGATTTACTATTTTTGTAAGCATAGCCATTCAGACTTGCTTGATCAGCTTCATCATCAATAATTAAAACTCCTGCTTTTCCTAATGTCTGTTTAAGTTGCATGGAATTAAACATTGCAGCCAAGTCTGAGATATACTTATGATGTTTAAGCACTGTTATCAAAATAGTTGGTTTAGAACTAATATTCAAAGCATTGCGTATCCTTTGCGCATACTCTAAAGTCGGATTTTCAAAAAGTTTATAGTATGCGCTATTTGCACTTCCATTAATTAAATCCTTTCTTAATCGTTTAGTGGTCTGAGAAAGAAGATTGTTTTTAGTTCCGGCAAAGTATATAATTATACGAAACCCATTGTCGTGAGCAAGTGCAGAAAGCGTTGTGAAAGACATGGTTTTACCACTTTGTACATAACCTACCACTAGATTGGTTACAGACTGCACTTCATTTTTGTAGGGGTTTGTACAATGCGATAAGATTTCAATTGTTTCAGAACTCAATGTATCGATGCCATCTTCATCTAATTTTTGCCCAAAACGAGACAATAATTCCATTGTTCGTTCCCCTATGACTGGAGAAAAATCATTTTTATGAGTATTGAGTATTTCTATTTCCATAACTACTGCAAAATATTTTGATTAAATAATATACGCAAATTTGATGCGAATTTAGTGCCTTTATCTGGTGCCATAATTTCAGCTAACGTCAATGCCTTAAAAATAGCAACTATCGGTGCATAGTCCTGTCCTTTTTTAAAATGCTCAAATCTCGTAAAGAACGGATGTGCTAAATTAATTTTGCATGATATTGATTTGGTATCAAGAAATAGATTTTCTTCTGTGTCAGTAGTAATTACAGAGTACAAAGAATCAGTTTCTGTTTCAGTTACCAAATCCATTGTGAGGATATAATTTTTCCCATTGTATTGAAAAGATTCACTATAGCTATCAAGTGGTTTTGCATTTATAATTACATCTTCGTTTTTCTGCAAATATTGTTGGTTGCTAATTTTGGCTTCCACTTCACTAACTTGACGAGATAGTTGTTTGGGTTTTGCCTTCTTTTCCAAGTCCTTTTTTATAGCTTTGGAGATTTTTGTGTATTGATCTTTACCGCGTTGTCTATAATTATCCGTTTGCCCAAGAATATTCAGATTGTCCGCTTTTAATTCATCCTTTAAGGCGTCCATAAAAAGATATAAATCTTCTTCTTCTCTGAAACCATTTTTATTAAATGATACTTCAAAACCCTCTAATTCAATTTCTCCGAATAAACGTCTGTATCTAAAACTACCAGACTGTCCAAATATAACAGTTGGGAAATACCTCTCATCTCCTCCTCCAACAATTACTCGACCTCGACGCATTAACACTAAACCATTTGCTCCATTTTGGATTTTATCAAGTATTGCTATGAATCCTTTTGCTTTATATTCCCCCATTTCAAAATCTATTTCTTTTCTCCAAAGAATATTTTCACCATCAGGAGTTTTATAGAAAGGGGCATAAAGTATTCCATAATCTGGTGCTTCAAGACTTTGACCATTTACAATGATCTCAACATTCCCAGTTCTAAGGAACTGTCTGTAAATACTTGATAAGTGTCTGCGTATCTTTTCCATTTGCCCTGGTTTTGGCGCATTTGTGGATAATTGAGATAATATTATTCTTGTATAATGCTCATTAGCTGGAGCATTTTTCTCAATCACAACAAGTTCTTCCTTTTCCTCTGTTGTTACTTTTTGTAAATCAAATTCAGTAAAACGTTCAACATCTTCTCCTAAAGCTTTTGTATATACACACCATTTATTTGCGAGCCAAACAGATGCTGTTTTCATACCCATTCCAAATTCATTTAAGCCGGTGTCATCCAATGGAATATGCGCAGGCTCAAAAGCCCTTTGATAGTTTACAGCATCAATACCTGCGGCATTGTCAGATATTAAAATTGTTCTATTCTCCCAATCAACAGAAATCTCAATGCGAAGTTTGTAATTAGATTCTAAATCAAATAATTCTGTTTTATGATTCAAGAAACTTTGCACTGCATTATCTACATACTCTCCCAATGTATTTGAGACGGTATTGTTTAAATTTCGAAATGTACTATATACATTGGGTTTTAATGCAATTGACACCTTATTTATTTGTTTCATTTCCATCAAATAACAAATTTATTGCAATACGTTTTACAACTTCTACATTAACCGCATTTCCAAAAGCTTTAAATGCGCTGGCAATCGTATCAGGATATTCCGCCAATTCTTCCATACATTGAAGTTTGGCTCCTTCTTTTCTTGTCATGTACCGACCTTTTTCTCCATTGGGAGTTATCAACCACGGAATTATAGGAATTTGAGTTGTTGTTAACACCAATGCAGGCGAATAGGTCGGCAATTTCACACGCATTCCAGATGGACGGAACTGAATAATTTTATTATATATTGTAGGGTGTTCTTCATAACCACAATTCCATTCAAATTTTTGATGGCTATTTTCGAATCCTTCTTGCTTAATTTCATCAATCCATGCATCAATCCATGATTTATTATCTTGATAGAATTGTCGGTTCTGTCTGATGAATTGTTTTTTCCAATCCGGGAATTGTCGTCCTGTTTTAGGTTTTCCTTGAGAATATATGGGAAGAAGTTGCAAAAAATCATCTTTTGAGTTTCCAACTATATCTTCTCCAAATTTACCTTTTTTCCCAGACAATTGTTGCCGTTTCTGAAAGTAAGGTGCTACCCCCTCGTAATCATAAGTGGCACCAAATTCCATTGCCCAAATAGGGAATGTTGGTAGTGTACTCTTATTTTGAGAAAGTAAATCCAAGAATTTTTGCCATGCTGCCATGTGCTTTCTCGTGACTGGACGTAAAGACATATAGTCTGTATCTTCAGGAATTAGTATTTGAGAAATATCACAGTCAGGCCTTTCCTCATGTTTTGGAAATGCAAAAGTTTGCAACCCACCTCTACTTTTTAAACGACCAACAATATACATTCTTGTTCGATGCTGGGGAATACCAAAATAATGGGGAGATATAATATCTTCTTTTACCTCATAAAGCATTGATAGCTTTTCATGAATTACACGATACGTATTTCCTTTATCATGAGATTTCAAGTTAGGAACATTCTCAAGAAATACAAATTCAGGCTTGTGAAATTCGAGAACTTCCATTATTTTATTAAACAAGTTGCCCCTTTCTTTCTCATCCTGAAACCCTTGTTGTTTTCCTGCTTGTGAAAATGGTTGACATGGAAAACCACCACATAAAATATCATGTGATGGAATGTCCTTTTCGATATTAATAAGATTAATATCCCCAGCACACTTCATACCAAAATTACTCTCATACAAAGTGCGTAAATCTTGCTGGAGTTCACTAGCAAATACACATTTGCAGCCCAATTGCTCTAAGGCCAAATGGAATCCTCCTAATCCTGCAAATAAATCTATAAACTTATATGTTGGCATAATTGGATCGTTTTTAAATTTGGTGTCATAATTAATTTTTCAGACATCCAATAGGTACAACATAGACTCCATCTGTTCGCTTATAGGCAAAATCACCAACGCCTGTCAGCACCATACAAAAAGCAGGAGCTTTCATTCGAGATGTATCTATGATATTTGAGAGTGCCATTAATGTTTTTGCACCATCCTCAATCAATTTCTCTCCACCCAATTTTATTTCAATGAGACCATACGAACCATTACGCAAATGTACTACAGCATCACATTCCAAACCATTCTTATCTCTATAATGATAGACAGAACCATCTAAGGCATCAGCATAAACCCTAAGATCTCGAATACACATTGTTTCAAAAAATAACCCAAAAGTATTTAGGTCGTTAATTAAATCATTGGGACCTAAACCAAGGGCTGCCACGCCAACCGAAGGGTCAACATAATACCTTGTATCAGATGTACGAACCGCTGTTTTACTTCTCAAGTTAGGATTCCATGCCGGCATATCCTCAATTACAAATATTTTCCGCAAAGCGGTAAGGTACGCATCTATCGTTTCATCGCTGACATCCTCTGGTTCATTTGTTGATATGTCGGCAAGGATTGTGGCGATACTTGCTTGAGAGCCTTGATGCCTGGCATATGAACGCATAATTCTTTTTGCCCGTTCTGCATCTCGTTTTACATTGTCTACTCGTGATATATCGCTATTTGTTATCGCTTTATAATATTCTGTTGCCTGTAATAGTGCCGCCTTTTCTGTTTTCTTTTGCAAAGCTTTAGGCCACCCCCCACGGCAAACAACAAACGCAAGCACTGGCAATGTAAGTTTATTCAAGGCTCCTATTTTATCCGGGGCAAGGAACAGTTCCGACAGACTTATCTCACCTGTAGAATCCCCTGATTCCCACAAACTCATAGGACGCATGGTGAGCCATCCATATCTTCCAGTACCTGTGTGGTGAATTTCCTTAGCTTCGACAGGTACAGCAGAACCTGTAAGCATAAACTGCCCGTCTTCATCTCGGTGATCTACTTCAAACCGAATAGCATCCCAAAATTGAGGAACTTCCTGCCATTCGTCAATCAAACGAGGAGTTTCCCCTTCGAGCAAAAAACTAATATTGGTTTGAGCCATTTGCCTATATTGCTGTTGCTTAGTAGGGTCATCCATATAGATAACACTTTTGGCCTGTTGTTCAGCCGTGGTCGTTTTACCACAAGCTTTAGGTCCCTCTATCAATACAGCACCCATCGCCTCTAATTTATCACGCAGAAGTTGATCCGCTATTCGATTCTTATATTCCATACACCGTATTTTTCTGCAAAGATAGCTTATTTCTTTGTATTCCAAATCAATTTCAAAAATATATTTGGAAATTTGACGCAAAATCATTTGGAAATTTGGCTTTGTTTCGATTGGAAATTTGGCGTATAATTATTTTATACTATTGCGGTGATATTATTTACGGCATTTTCTTTGGAATATTCTCTATCTCTGACCTCATAATTAGGTATTAAGCATTTGCCACAGCCGTTTTCGTTTGGGCTTGCCCGTGTGCCACGAAATATCTTTCGGGGGAGCCTAATACCCCAACCGCCTTACGGCGTCGGGTAGGCTGCCATACAATCTGCAAGCAGAGGCGGTGGGATTATCCGATATATGACGGATTATAGAATGGCAGTCAAATGGATAAACAGCCTTTCCCGGTCGGAAGATTTTAGACCTCAATTCGCGAATAGGTTTTAACCGACAAAAGGGAGCTGAAAAAATTGTTACCAATAATTGTTTCTCGCGGGTTAAGAACGGATTTGCTTCTCCGACATAATCCGTTCATTTCTCAGCGGTCGAATTACGACCTTTTCCTTGTCGATAATGCTACCGGCATTCGAGTGTAAGAATCCTGTTTTAGAGTACGATTTCGGTCATCAAAGTTCAACCGCATTTCTTTTCAGTTGTTTGCATGAAACGGTTTACTTTAGTTTTCTTGCCCTATATATAGAGAAATACTAAACTAAACAGAATTATATATACCCGCGCGGGAATAAACTACACCTGCAAAAAAAACATCGGGAAACCAGAAAATTCGGCAGTTGCTTTAGTCGAATAATCCGTTTACTAAATTGACCGCATCGTCCTTTTTCTGATTGATGATTTTGGCGTAGACTTGCGTCATTTTCACATCAGCATGGCCGAGTAATTTCGAAGTGGTGTAGAGGTCTGCTCCGAGCGTCAGCATCATTGTCGCGAACGTGTGGCGGCTCGTGTGAAATGAAAACCGCTTATCTATTCCAGCCGCTTTCGCCCAAGGTTTGAGAAGCGTGTTTATCATCGTTGGGCTCGGCAAATCGAATACATGATCTTCCGATGTCTTCTCTCCACGTTCCGGCATCCACTTCAAGGCTTCGGGGGAAAGCGGCAGATAAATCGGCTCTTTGGTCTTTTGCATAGATACAGCCAAACGATATTGTCCCCTATCAACAAAGACATCTTTCCACTTTAAACTGATGATATCGCTTATCCGCAGTCCGCAGAAGCAGGAGAACAAATAAGCCTGTTTTACGGCTTCGTTTTTCATCGGAGCAGCAATCAATGCCCGCACCTCTTCAATGGTCATATACGACCGCTTGCTCTCCGGCAGACGGATTTTATCCGAATTGTTGATCTTCGTAAAAGGATTGACTTTTATAATTTCCGCTCGCACGGCTGCATTCAAAGCTCCGTTCAGAATGCGGTAATAGGTGTGTAGCGTAAAATTAGATACTTGTTTGCCCTTCGGTCGATATTCAGTCAATAGATAGTCGATATACTCTTGACAAAACGCCTTGTCGATTTGATCCATCGTTACCCGTTCTCCGGCATAATTTTTCAAGATGCGGATAGTAACTTGGATTTGGTTTCCATCTTTCTTTCCTCGCTTCGCCTGATTCTCTTTGTAGGTTTCCATCCAGTCCAGAAGAAAAACCTTTTCACGGGTTTCGATACCCGCTTCGCCGTTGGTAAGTTGAATGATTCGTTTCGATTTGATGGCATTGGCTGCGGCCATAGTCGTTTGATTCCGCACACGGGCATTGTTATCCGTTTCGGGGATAAGATACATCTTCAGATACTCATACGTCCGTTTGCCGTCCCGATAGATATCCAAATACAGACTTTTGTTTCCATTGGCCAACTCTTTCATCCGAAGACGGATAGGTTCTTTGACTTTTGCGGGCTTCTTTACTCGTGGCATAGTTCCTCCTTGCTTTACTCGTTATTCCTGCCACAAAGGTAGAAAGAATAATCCGAATTAAGGAACAAATAAAAAACAAAAATGTACCGAAAAAGAACCAAACAACAATAATCAAGTAAAACAAGAGAAGATGTAGATACAGCGTAATTACTTATTATACAGATTGTTTATTTTCACTTGATTAGTTTTTGTTTTCTCCTTCAATCTATACTATATAAATCTGGTAAATTTTAATGACAGGGATAGGCAATACAAACACTCATCACTTGCGTAGATATATCATTCTTGATATACTGCCCAAGTGTGGGGTATTGTTTATTTGTCCTATGGCTTACCAGAGCCTCCAGTACGATAAACTAACAACTCCACACTTTTTTTTATACCCCTCTCAAATGGGGATTTAAAAAGTAATTTTTATTATTGATTAAACATAGGACTTATGCACGACGATTGTGATAACGAATGGCTGTATGAAGATCTGGAAGATGATGCAATGATGGATTTACTTATTGGTGATATAGTTGGTGAAAATGATCTACAACAATCTAATATAAGTAATAATATAAAATCGCAGAAATCAATGCGAATTATCAGAAAGAATACAGATGGAGCATATGAAATTTATGATCCTCTATCGCAAAATATCGTGGAACTGCCTTTAGATTACATAAATGTCGGGCAATTTTGTTATGGATTTGCCGTAACCTGTGTTGAATCCGAGTGTTTTATCAATGATAATTATGATAATCCAATTTATAAAAGAGTATATGGATTAATAAATATTGATGGGAAATGTATTGTTGCTCCTTATTATACTCGAATTCGTATTTTAAATTGTCAATTTGCAGAAGTAGAATATGCTGGGGAAACTCGATTAATTAATTTCCAAGGACAGATTCAAGTTTATAGAGGAAATAATCCCGTTTTTATTCCATCTGAATATATATGGGGTTGGAATTATCAAGATGGATTAGCCTGTGTAAAAAGTGTTAATAATCATTATTTTTTTATAAATATAAAAGGTGATGTTATAATTAATGTAAAGGAGGGACAGCCAGAATCATTTGTTAATGGATATGCTAAAATTACGAATAATTATGGCGAATGCATATTTATAACTACAACTGGTGAAATAAAAATACATAATGGCCCACAAATTATATATATATCGTCAAAATATGCTTGGGCTTGGGATTTTCATAATGGATTAGCACGTGTGAAATTAAACTCGAAATATGGATATGTTAATATCAATAATGAAGAAATTATTCCATTGCAATATACATATGCTAGTGATTTTTTTAATGGACTCGCAATTGTTGAATTAGATTGTAAATATGGGTGTATTAATACATTAGGAGCTGTTGTTGTTCCGATAGAATATGATGAAATCCAGTCATTTACTACTAACGGAGCTGTTGTAAGGATTGGGGGACGACCGCCATGTACTTCTGAAGCTGGAAATTTTATTATTGGTGGAAAATATGGATTATTAGATAATAATGGAAAATTAATAGTACCTGCTCGATATGAATATATTGGGCCATTTAGGAATGGATGGGCTGTTGTTATATATAAACAGGCATTTAGGAATCTAAAAGGATATATCAACCTTGCAGGAAGTTTAGTTGTTCAGAATGCAGGTAGACCAACATATGTTCCTTCTAAATATGATTGGGGCTGGGATTTTAGTGAGGGATTAGCTAGAGTTTTAATTCATAAAGAAGTAGATTTGTATGGCTTTGTTGATATATATGGGAATGAAGTAATCCCACCTAAATATCAATATGCTGAGAATTTTTCAGAAGGATTAGCCTGTGTATATAATGGAATAAAGTATGGATATGTTGATAAAAATGGATATGAAATTATTCCATTAAAATATGATGAAGCAGGAAATTTTAGTGATGGGTTAGCTAAAGTAAGAATTGGCGGAAAATATGGAAAGTATTCGCCTATTCTTGATAAAATAGAGATAGAAGATGCGCGTTATGGATACATAAATAATTTAGGCATAGAACGTATCCCTATTCTCTATAGCCATGCTAATGATTTTTCGGAAGGATTGGCTGCAGTTTGTATGCATAATAAATGGGGGTTTATAAATAGGACAGGGAATGTTGTAGTGCCTCTAAAATATGATTGTGTACACGATTTTAAAAGCGGGTTTGCTCAGGTATTTTATAATGGCAAGAAATTGGGGATTAACATGCGTGGTGAAGAATTTGATATAAAATTTATTGAGCTAGTCCGTCGATTGAATCTCAAAGGCACTCCTGATGATGTTGATTAGTAATTATAACTATCATTTCTATGAAATATTGGCCCTTTCAAGAATTTATGCATCGTAAGCATGCGACTCATATCTCTATAAACCGACGATCCGGGACTATTTCATTGCTGCATAAAAAGAGTGGCCGCTACCGATTAATTACTAAAGTATATGCGGATATACTCGATAACTGTTGTTTGACCAAAGAATACCTATTGCGCAAATACCCGCAAACTCCACAGAAAGGTTATTGGATGGTGCATGAATCAAGAAATGGCGAGTATAACGCACTTTACATATGGGGATGTACTGAAGTCGGTTCCGAATAATATAAGTTATTATTTATTTCGAAACCATAGAATATTGAGATGTGAAGATAATCTGGTGTGTCCTAAATGTGAAGGAGTAATGAAGAAATTATGAGTATACGACAGATTTATAAGTGGATAATATTAAGAATTAAAAAACGGCATATGGAATATTCTGAATGTTTTTTAATCCTTGACGGTGATTGGCTAAATAATCTTACAGATAAAGAGATATAGTATTATCATGTATAATCTCTACTCACTTACTTTGTAATAGATACATAAAGTAAGTGAGTGAGTGAAAGGGTTGCTGTCAAACATCCATTCAGCCCGTTATTATAATAGTGGTTTACTCATTCAGATTAATTATTTTATATAGAAATTTATGTTTGAGTGAGTAACCTTGCCTATCTCCGGGCTTTTTCTCCTGCAATATGAGAATCAAGTAACTACGGCTATTAAAATAATATAACCGAATATCCTCTATCCCCACATGCGAATCGGCTCAAGTACCACCCATCATACGATGAATTCTTGTGGTTACTTGAGTCGAATTCATTATTTTTTGCAATAAAATTTTTTCTGAAAGGCTGAAAATGTATGCCCGTGCGATATATCCCCCGAATACCCCCTCCCGCTTTGCGGGATTGGGTTACGACCCCGGCTGGGCTTTGGGGCATATCATATTATTGCCCTTGTTGTCGAATCTAAATAAATCTATGACTATGAACCACACGCTCAAATTCCTGCGGACATTCACCCTCGACGAGTTCAAAGAGTGGAAAGGCATCCTTCAAATCCGCATCATCCGCAACGAGCAGACGGGCAAGCATTTCTTCGGGTATGGCGATAAGGCGGGCGCCGTCACGTCGAAGTATCCCGCCGAAGCGCTCGACCATCCCGTCATTTCGGAAGTTCTCTCCGAGGAGAGCGGCGAGCAGTTCCTCCTGCTTCACAATGCAGGTGACAATCCGCAGTTCACCACGGTTGCCGTACTGTAAGAATCGCCCTCTTCATTTAAAAGGCTGTTCCTCGCAAAAGGAGCAGCCTTGCTTTTTATCACCGCACTACAATCATTCCCATATCAAATAACCATTTATCTATGCAATTACGACATTCACAACGCCGGGCAGCCAAGATGCGGCTGGCCCTGCAAGGGGCATCGGGTTCGGGCAAGACCTATTCCAGCCTGCTGCTGGCCTGCGGTATGGCTTCCGACTGGACGAAAATCGCCGTTATCGATACCGAGAACGGCAGTGCAGACCTCTATGCCCATCTGGGAGCCTACAACGTACTTTCCCTCTCGGAACCCTACAACCCGGAGAAATACATCGATGCCATCGGTATCTGCGAAAGTGCGGGCATGGAAGTAATCATCATCGACAGTATCTCGCATTGCTGGGATTACCTGCTGGATTTCCACGCCAATCTGCAAGGCAACTCCTTTGCCAACTGGGCCAAGGTCACGCCGCGTCAGAACGCCTTTATCCAGCGTATCCTCAATTCCTCGTGCCATGTCATCTGTACCATGCGCAGCAAACAGGAGTACGTGCTTAACGAGCGTAACGGGAAGATGATTCCGGAGAAAGTAGGGTTGAAGGCTGTGCAACGTGACAACGTGGACTATGAGTTCACCATCGTCTTCGACGTGAACATGAAGCACTATGCCACGGCATCCAAAGACCGTACGGAACTGTTCGCCGGGAAACCGGAATTTCCCATTACCAGCCAAGTCGGGACACAGATTCTCGACTGGTGCAACCAATGTCAAACCCCAACCCCTGTAAGTTATGGAAGCAGCTATCCGGCGGGCAATGCAGCCCGATAACCAGCACCACCTGCTGCCCTTTGTACCCGTTGAAGATGCGAAGGACGATGTGCAGCCGATTATTTCCTCTCCCTCGTTCGGTGAGGATGAAGAATCCCCGTTTCGGGAAACTCCCGAAGAACAGCCACGCAAGCCTTTCATCGAGGCCAATACCAAACAAGTCAGCCTTTACCACCTCAAGAACGACTGTATTACCCCGGTATTCTCCAAAGACAACGAGGTGACCATCTCCCATAACCAGTTCATCGAAACCATGTGGGAGTGTGCGCAACGGATGTTCAGAGGAGATACGGTAGACAATCCCGAAATCCGGGTGAGCCATATCGTCAAGGGCGGGACTCCCGAAGCCATCCACAAGGCGGTGCACGAACTTACGGATGCAGACAAGACGATTTATTACGAGCGGATGATGTTCTGCATCGAAATCCCCTCTGTCACGGAAACCATCGACGGATGCAGGCTGAACCTTACGATAGGGGGTGTCAGAGCCTATAACCAAGAGAACCTGTACAGCAAGAAAGGCTTCGAGAAGTTCAAGGTCTTTATCGGCTTCAAAAACATGGTGTGCTGCAATATGTGTGTGGCTACGGACGGTGTGGCCGAAGAGATACGGGTGACAAATACGCAGGAGCTGACGGCGAAGATTACCGAACTGGTGGTAAGCTACAATGCCAAACGCCATCTGGAGCGGATGCGGGCATTGCTCGACTGTACGATGTCGGAGAGTCAGTTCGCACAGCTGGTAGGCAAGGCGAGGTTATACCAGTTTCTGCCACCGCCACAGCGGAAACTGCTCCCGGAGTTCGAATTCACGGACTGCCATCTGAACACCATTGCAAGGGCCTATTACAACGACCCGGCATTTGCCTGCGACAAGCAAGGAGAGATAGACCTATGGCGGGTGTTCAACCTCTTTACTGGAGCCAACAAGTCGAGTTATATCGATTCGTTCCTAACGAGGAGCCGCAATGCTGCGGTATTTGCAGACGGACTGGCAAAGGCGCTGGCGGGAGAGAAGGAGTACAGTTGGTTTGTGGAATGAAACAACGTAATGGCTATGGTACGAATTTTATATAAAATATTCTTCGGGTATCTGCTGAAATGGTGGATTTAATCAGTTCAAATATTGAATAAACAATACTTGTTGGAATACTTTTTAACAGAGGAGCTAGTATAATTCATTGAAATATAGGCTTAAACATTCCGAGTTCGAGTCCTCCTCCCGCTACCAAAGGGTCGGATTGAAAAATCCGACCCCTGTTTTTATGTTTGGCATTGGATGTAGTTGATTGATAACCAATGGCTGTTCGGATTTACTATGGGCCTGTACTAAAATCTTTTGTTTATGAATACGCTTGAAGATGCAAGGGCATGGGGATTTGTGGGTTTTAAAACGGTTGCGGCCCTTAAAAAGGAGGTGGACTGTATTCCGCAGACGAAAGGAGTATATCTGGTTCTCAGAAAAGAAATAAGTTTCCCTGAATTTGCCGAGGTAGGCCGCGGCGGTTTTTTCAAGGGAAAGGATCCCAATGTGGATATTACCGTGTTGAAAAACAATTGGGTGACGGGAACAAATATTCTTTATATAGGAATGACCGGAAGTTCATTGCGCCGACGGATAAAACAGTATATGCAATTCGGTGAAGGAAAGCCCGTAGGACACCGGGGTGGTTGCTATATCTGGCAGATGGAAGACTGTGACCGCCTGATAATTTGCTGGAAAGAATTGGCAGAAGAACTCCCCGGTGAATATGAAACGATGTTAATACGCTCGTTCAAGGATGCCCACGACGGGCGGCGCCCCTTTGCCAACCGTAATAAATAACAGGGATCATGAAAGATCGGGATACACGGTATATTTCCGGCGCCCGGTTTGTAAATTACTTGCCCCGGGATTTCCTCCGATGCTTAATAACCCCCGTATTCGATCGTATACAGCACATCGAATAGCGTATTTGTGAACTCCCCGCGACCTTCGTAAACCCGGCCGTCCCTGACGGAGTAGGCTATGTCGAGGATGAACGAACTGTCCCCTATGTAAAACTGTCCGTCCCTTACCGTAAACAACACGTCGAACCACGAGGCGAATCTGGCGTTGCCCCGGTATATCCGCTCTCCTTCGATGGAGTATGCGGCATCGTAGGGCCAGGTGTTGTTGCCCTCGAAAATTCTTCCGTCTCTGATCGTATACAGGGCGTCGAGCGACAGGGTGAACCTGCCGTCGCCTTTGTAGATTCTGCCGTTTTTGAACGTATATGCCGCATCCAGCGGGTTGGTGCCGTATCCGCGGTAGATCGTCCCGTTCCCGTCGCCGATATATATATGTGGCGGCGATCAGCAGCGCATCCGTATCGTCGCCTTCGTTATTTCCGAGGGCGGCCGGCGACAGGAATAGCAGTATTCCGAGTAATAGGACATTCGGTTTCGTGGCCGGCGGTGTTTACGGGTGACGCGGGAATAACTCCGTGTCAGAACCCGCGTTCGCGCATCATTTGTTTGAAGAGGTTTTTCACGACGAGGATGTGGAACGGACGGATGAGGTTGAAATAGACCACTCCCAGTTTGTTGTGGTATTTCACGACCGTACTCGCGAAGACTTCGCCGCCTTCGATGTAGATGGACATGTAGGCTACCAGGTGCTTGTCGTCCAGGGCGACGATCGTTTCGTCGGCCGTCCTTTCGGCGACGGACATGAAACCGCAGCTTTCGCCGTTGTTCAGGGCTTCTTCCAGTTTTTCCCGGCTGGGCCCCTCCCCGGTTTTCAGCCCGAAGGGCCTGACCAGCAGGTCGCGCAGCCGGAAGAGAAACTTCAGCCATGCCGGGCTGGTCGTCCAGAATGCCGCCATCACCTGGTTCGGGGATACTTTTCCCGGAATTTGCAGGCGGCAGCGGAAGCAGTCGCGGTAATTGGCGTCGGGGTAGCGGACGATCCGCGAATTTTCCGGGAGAGGCGATTTGCATACTTTCATGATTGTGCGGACGACGTCGGTTAGTGACGGCTCCCATGTCGTAAAGCTAACGAAAATTTGCGGGAATACCGCATTCCCGGAACGGTTTTAAACACTGGCGACCCGCCCCGATCCCGAGGCAGGCCGCCGGCTTGTGAAACCGTTGCGCCGTTATTTGAATTTCAGCGAGATCTTTCCGTCTGAAGGATGCAGGACGAATATGCTTCCCGTGGAGGTGCCGTCGGTCGCAATGGTGCCCTTCGTACAATCGAATGCGTAGGCGAACCCTTTTTGGACTGCGGCGATCCGCCTTGCCCCGAACGCCGTGAACGGCAACGCTGCACCGGGTGCTGCGGTCAGCTCCAGCATCCAGTCGGGGCCTTTGCCGGAGACGGCGATCTCCATCCCTTCTTCCGAAAGCAGTATCGTGAGCTTCCGTCCGTCGTCCATCGGCCACTCCACGAGTAATTTGCCTTTGCTCTTTTCCGTTACGGCGGGGGTGCCGCCATGCGCTTGGGCCAGGCTTCCGTCGGCATTGCGCCGCACGACCCGCAGCCCGGCCAGCTGCTCCCGGGTGCTCCACATGCAGCCGTCCACGACGGGCAGCGTCGTGTAGACGCACTGGTTGGTGGTGCCGGCTTTGCGGTAGTAGTCCGACTCCATCCGCTGATCGAACATGTGGATGTCGCGGATGCACAATGCGCCGCCTTCCCATAGCAGGTTGGTGCGGTAGTAACGGCTGTTGTACCATACGGTTTTACGATCCTTTTCACGGTAGTCGGTCAGTGCCGTGACGGCCGTCGGGGGCGTTACCGGGAAATTCTCCCGGAACCATTCGCCCGACCGGGTGAGCGTCTCCACACGGATTTCGCCCTTGCGGAAACGGTTTGCCAGCAGCGGGATCTGGATGTTGAGCCCCTTCTCTATACTGCCCCAGGTGAAGGAGTTTTCCTGCCCGGCCTGGGTGTAGGCGAATGCGAGGCAGGGTTCTTCGAACATCGACCGGAAGAACCACTCGACCCACTGGCGGCTGCCGCCGCTGTCGCCGTAGACGGGTTCCAGCGAGATCACCCCCTGCAAGGCTCCGCCCACGCAGTTGTCGTACTGGTAGATCGGGTCGCTGCCCAGCATGCGGAATACGGGGACGGGGATCTGTCCCTCGCGGGTCTGAGCAGGCATGTAGGCATTGACCCGGCTGGGATAATAAGCCTGGTTCCAGTAGCCGCCCCACAGCGTGTAGCCGTCGGTACCTATCTGGTCTTTGCAGTTGCACGAAGCGACGATGCCGTATTTGTCGTACATGTACCCGAGCGTATAGGCGTCGATGAACCATGACCCGATGGCCGTCGGGTATTTGCCGAATATCTCTTTGAATTTTTCCATGTAGACGTCCACCAGTTTGCGGCGTTCTTCGGGTGTGTACCCCGTTGCGAAGCCCACGTCGGCATGCCAGTCCCACGGGTAGCGGCCGCGCCACTTGAGCCCTGCGGCTTCCACGTGGGGCTGCGTGATCTCCCACCAGCCGCCCACCTCGGTGCCGGGATAGACATCCTGTGTCAGCAGTTTCCGGTAGCGGGGATTGATCAGCGCGTCGTATTGCAGCAGGAACGTGGCCGGGAGACCGTATTCGGCGAGCTGTGCCGCCTGCCGTGCGACGGTTTCGTAGAGTACCGTTTCGGTGATCTCTTCGCTGCGCGGTTCGATATTGCGGATGAAGTTGACGATGTTGACGATGCGGGGTGCCTCAGAGCCGGCCTTGCCGGCTGCGGATGCGGAGATGCATCCGCAGCAAAGTGCGAGCAGGAGTAGTTTGCAGGTTTTCATGATTATTTTGTTTCAGGTATACAAATATAATCGGCAGATCCGAACCGAGGCAATTCCGGTGTGCATTTTGCAGGGAAACGTACGTAATATGCCAAAATTCGTACCTATGGAAAACAAAGAAACGACCTGCACGCCCTGCGAGCAGAATTTCGAACGTAAAGTGAATGAGCTGGTCAAGGAGGGCGAAGCCCCCGATGCCGAGCAGCGCGCAAAGAAGGAGGCCGAGGTCAAGGCCGCTTTCGACGAACACGGGAAGCCGGAAAAATAACCGTTCCGGATGAGGATTGGGGTGCCTGCACATTCGTTGTGCGGGCACCCCTGCGTTTGATGGCGGCCGGCTTTCGGGCGGAATCGGACGGGCGGATTGCCGCTATTTCGGGGAAATGATTATCTTTACGCGGTTAATTAGGTCGATTTATGGTAAAAAAGAATATTTTGGGTACTATCGGGGGAACCCCGATGGTGCGGATCAACCGGCTTTGCCCCAACCCGAACGTCAATATCTATGCGAAACTCGAAGGTTTCAACCCCACGGGCAGCATCAAAGACCGCATTGCGCTGCGGATGATCGAGGAGGCCGAACAGGACGGGCGCCTCACGCCCGGCAAGACGATCATCGAACCGACGTCGGGCAATACGGGCATCGGCCTGGCCATCGTCGGCATCGTCAAGGGATATCCCGTGGAGATCGTGATGAGCAGCGCCGTGTCGGTCGAGCGGCGTAAAATAATCCGTTCCTATGGTGCGAAGGTGATCCTTACGCCCGCCGAGGAGGGAACCGACGGGGCGATCCGCCTGGCCCGCAGCAAGGTGGCCGGCGACCCCGAAAAATATTTCATGCCCGACCAGTTTGCCAATGCGGGTAATTACCTGGCGCATTACCAGTCTACGGCACTGGAAATCTGGCAGCAGACAGGCGGCAGGATCGACTACCTGGTCTGTGCGATCGGCACGTCGGGGACGCTGATGGGGCTTTCGCGGTTCCTGAAGGTGATGAAGCCCGACATCAGGGTCGTCTGCGCGCAACCGATCCGGGGCCACTATATCCAGGGATTGAAGAATATGGAGGAGGCTATCGTTCCGGACATTTACGATCCTTCGCAGATCGACATGCAGGAGATGGTCGAGAGCGAAGAGGCGATCGCCATGGCGCGGGAGATCATTGCCAGGGAGGCGATCTTCGCCGGCATGAGCAGCGGCGCCGCGATGCTGGCGGCCGTGCGCACCGCGCAGCGCATCGAACGGGGCAATATCGTGGTGGTTTTCCCCGACCGTGCCGAGAAATACCTGAGTACGACGATGTTCGACGAGTTCGCGGACTGATGTGCGGACGGTGGATGTGAAAAAGCCTGCGACCGGAAAGTCGCAGGCTTTTTTGCCGTCGCAGTGCTTCTTTTTGCTGTCGTAACCCCTATTTTTGGGCGTTGTAGGCTTCGACGCCGCTCTTGAGGAATCCCACGAAATTGTCGACGTTGAGGTCGTACCCGCGCGGCGGCACGAGTTGTTTTCCGTCCCGTCCCTGGAGCACGTAGTAAGGCTGGGCATTTACCCCGTAGGTTTTCAGGGCGTAATACGAGTTTATCTTGCCGAGGCTTTTGAGCACCTTTCCCGTGTCGGTGGTTACCCATTCGTCCTCGGGAAGCACTTTCTTGTCGTCGGAATAGAGCGCCACGATCACGTAGTCGTTGCGCAGGATGTCGAGCACCTGCGGGTCTGCCCATACGCGGGCTTCCATTTCGCGGCAGTTGACGCACCCGTGACCCGTGAAGTCGATGAAGAGCGGTTTGCCGACCTTTGCGGCATAGGCCTCGGCTTCTTTCAGGTCGAAGAATCCTTCGAGGCCGTGGGGCAGGTGCAGGAAATCGCTGTGCTTGGGTTTCTGTCCCTCGACGGTCAGCAGCATGCGCGTTTCTCCGCCCGAAGCGGTCGGCGCTTCCTTCCCGATCACGAAATCCTGCGTATGCAGCGGCGGCAGGTAGCCCGAGAGGCCTTTGAGCGGGGCGCCCCACATGCCGGGGATCAGGTATACGACGAACGAGAAGGTGACGATGGCCAGTGCCAGGCGTCCTACGCCCAGGTAGGGCGTATCGCTGTCGTGCGCGAATTTGATTTTCCCCAGCAGATAGAGCCCCAGGAGCGAGAAGGTCACGATCCATACGGCGAGGTATATCTCGCGGTCGAGCAGCCCCCAGTGGTAGGTCTGGTCGGCGACCGAGAGGAACTTCATGCCGAGCGCCACCTCGATGAATCCCAGCACGACCTTCACCGAGTTGAGCCATCCGCCGCTTTTGGGCAGCTTCTTGAGCATCGACGGGAAGAAGGCGAAGACGGTGAAGGGAAGCGCGAAGGCGACGGAAAACGCCAGCATGGTGACGATCGGGCTCCAGAATTCGCCCGACGTCGATTTGATAAGCACCGAACCTACGATCGGGCCCGTGCAGGAGAAGGATACCAGCACGAGGGTCAGGGCCATGAAGAAGATGCCGGCCAGGCCTTTCGAGTCGGCTTTGCTGTCGGTTTTGTTGACCATCCACGAAGGCATGGTGATCTCGAACGCTCCGAAGAACGATGCGGCGAATACCATGAATACGAGGAAGAAAAGGATATTGGGCAGCCAGTGTGTCGCCAGCCAGTTGAAGATGTCGGCCGTCACGGCATCGCCCCCGACGATGCGTGTGATGACGATGATTGCGGCTATCGGCAGCGTGTAGAGCGCGACGATGAAGAACCCGTACATGCCGGCGCGGAAACGTCCCATCGCGGGGCTGCCGGAGCTTTTCATGAAGAACGATACGGTCATCGGCACCATGGGGAATACGCAGGGGGTCAGCAAAGCTGCAAAACCCCACAGGATCGCCTCGATGATCAACGCCCACAGCGAGCCTCCGCCTGCGGCGTCTTTCTGCGCAGGTTCCGCTGCGGCCTGTGCCGAGCCTCCGTCGGCATTGTCCGGGGCTTTCGCAAGGGCGGCCTTGTCCGCAGTTCCCGCTGGGGCCGTATCCTGCGGCGTGGCGGCCGATGCCGTCGCTGCGCCGGCCTGTGCCGTCAGGTCGATCGTCATTTCCGTATCCTCGGGCGGCATGCAGCTCGTGTCGTCGCAGATCATCCACTCCAGCTGGGCCGTGACGGCGGCCTTTTCGGCCGCGAGCTTCACCCGCTGGGCGAATAGCGCCTTGCCGGCAAAGGTGCCGATCTCCATCTCGAAGGTCTTGTCGTAGTGGCGCTCGGGAGTGGAGAGTTGCTCTACGCCGCCCTCGAGCGTAGCCCCGGCACCCGCGGTGAAGGTGATCGTCGTGGCATTGGGCCCGCCTTCATAGGGCCCCATGTCATACATATGGTAAGGCGCGGGGATCGAGGCTTCGAGTACGATCCGGTACATGTCGCCGTCGAGGTGCTCCACGGTGCTTTTCCAGCTTACGTTTTGCGCCGAGACCGCCGTCACGGCAAACATGGCCGCTATGGGCAGCAAAAGGGTACGAAACAGATTGTGCATAGTCGTATCGCTTATAATTTGTGCAAATATAACGGTTTTTTACGGATAAATTGCTACATTCGCACGATGATCCGCCTCTCGCTCATAATCCCGACGCATAATCGTGCCAGACAGCTTCTCGCGGCGCTCGAATCCGTCGTGCGGCAGGACATGCCCGCCGGGGAGTGGGAGTGCGTGGTGGTGAACAACAATTCGACGGACGATACGCCCGCCCGGTTCGCGGCCTTCGCGGCACGGTATCCGGCGCTCAACCTGCGCATGGTGACCGAGACCGGCCCGGGGGTTTCCTATGCCCGCAACCGGGGGATCGCGGAAACTTCGGCGCCCTACATGGCCTTCATCGACGACGACGAACGTATCAATGCGGGGTTTATCCGGGCGTATGCCGAATTCTTCGACGCACATCCCGATGCCGTCGTGGCCGGGGGGCGCATCATTGCCGAGTATGTCTCGGGACGTCCGGCGTGGATGTCGAAATATACCGAACTGCCTGTCGCCAACCCGATGGATTTCGGCCATGCCGTACGGCCTTTTCCTGCCGGACGTGTTCCCGGGGGAGGCAACATGGCTTTCCGCCGCTCCGCAACCGTCCGATACGGCGGGTTCGACCCTTCGCTGGGGCGTGTGGGAGGGATGCTGATCGGTGGCGAGGAAAACGATTTCTTCGAACGCATGATGCGCGGCGGCGAGACATGCTGGTATGTCCCCGATGCCGTCATGTGGCATATTATCCCGCCCGGAAAACTTACCGAGGACTATTTCCGCCGCCTTTGCTACAACGTCGGCGTGAGCCAGCGCCTGCGGGCGGGCATCTACCGCCGTTATCCGAAGGCCGTTGTGCTGGAATGTATGAAATGGGCGGCTACGCTGTTGCTTTCGCTGACGATGTCCCCCCGTAAATCATTGTGGCTGATTCGTATGCGTTACGAGATCAGCCGGGGGCTTTTCTCCCGTGCCGGCCATTGAGCTGTGCTTTAATTGCGTACGGGGATTTCCTTGCCGAAATAGCGGCAAAGCATGATGTAGCACATGTAGAGCGCCAATGAGGGGTGCTCTTCTTCGCATCCGGGCGAGAGGTTGAGCGCCATGTCCGAAAACCGCCCGAAATCTTTTCCGTCCAATTCTCCCGTTTCCCCCAGTATCTGGTAGGTTTCGAAATCGTCCCGCTGTTCCTCGCAGCTGGGTTCCAGTTCGGCTATTTCGAACGAGCTGGCGTTTAGCCGGGTCAGGCAGCAGAACTCGGGTTTCCCGCCGCGCCCCAGGTCGCGGTAAAAGCCGATGACCTCCGTGTGTCCGATCCGGCCTGCGGGGAGGTTGGTTTCTTCGCGCAGCTCCCTCTCGGCTGCGGCTTTCAGCGTCTCCCTGAAATCGGAGTCCGGACGCAAATCGCTGAAGTCGACCGATCCCGATCCCGAAGGAGTCAGGCGGTCTGTCGAAGTGAGGGCCTTGTCGTTCTGGTGGAGGATAATGACATATCCGTCGGTTGTGACGGCCAGCGTCGAAATGCCGATGTGGTCGCTCATGACCGATTTTTCGAGCCGGCGTACCGGGTAGTTGGCGATGTTCGCGGGAGGGGTCATGCCCCAACCGCTTTGGTGGGAGAGTTTTTTCGTATAGATTACGTTCGTCAGGTAGGAGTTGTAGTAACAGCCTTTGCATACCCGGACGTACCATTCTCCGCCGCTTTCCCCGAATTCGGATGCCATGCACAGTTTGCGCTCGTTGTAAAAACTGCCGTTCCTGTTCTTCATTTCGTGCCACTTGCCGTTGAGGAACGGCAGCAGGATGTCCCGGTAATTCTTTATGTATTTCAATACCCGCTTTTCCTTGTCGGTGCATAGTATCGCATGGATGGGGCGGTCTGCTTGCAATAAGCGGTCTATGTTGTCGCTGTGCCGCAATACGGTGCCCGGGAAGGCGATCGGGGCGGCGGTATAAATCTCATCCAACTCGTCGGCTGCCTCCGGAGTCTTGTGCCGATAGATGTCGTGGAGGTTGTAATACTCCGTCTTACGCGTGTAGGCGTAGAAATCCTTTACGAAACAGATCGTCTGCCAGATAAGGGTCGTAAAGACCAGGAACAGGAAAAGGAACAGGTTGCCGGTTTGCATCAGCGTTTGGTAGTCGATGGCCGAATAGAGCAAAATGGCGAGGTCTATGACGATCGCGACGATATTGATGTAGCCGATTCGCTGGCCGTAATGGATAAAGTCCAGCCGGTTCCTGATTTTGACTTTGGCCGAAGTCCATATTTTGTCCATGCCGCCGGTGTTTTGTGTCGTAAAAATAACAATAAATTCCGATTTTACCGGTGTTGCCGGTCGGTTCCTGCCTTTGGAATAAAGAAAGCGGCCTTACGGCAAACTTTTTTTGTTTGATAATTGATTGATAACCAGTAGTTAGTTTCGCTTA
>ERZ779885.1496-NODE-1496-length-23540-cov-6.555205_pt1 | contig 23540 bp, 28 predicted proteins | sample MGYA00511554_ERZ779885 | MGnify/ENA primary metagenome ERZ779885 (study PRJEB29588, sample SAMEA2160998) | human gut metagenome | biome: human gut; feature: human-associated habitat; material: faeces | place: Denmark | collected 2008/2010 ... | reverse complement strand
GTGTTAGCCGATGACGGCCAGCACCACGAAGACGATGGGGATGATGTAGCGCGTGGCATAGTCGAGCTTGCCGACGAACGGGATCTTCGGCACGAAGCTGCGGTGCTGCGTGCGGTCGATCAGCGGGCCGAAAAGCATCAGAAGGCCTGGCATCACGATGAACGCCGCGAGCAGCGCGAACAAAATCGACTTGATGAGGCAAAGCGCCATATCGGGACCGAGCTTGAACCGCATGAAGAGCATCGCGACAAGGCCGCCGATGGTCGTGAGGCTGCTCGCACCGATCTCGGGGATCGACTTGCTCAGCGAGACGATGACGGCCTCACGCAGCGGCAGCAGCCGGTGCTCCTCTTTAAATCGGTTGCAGAAGATGATGGCGTAGTCGATGGACAGCGCCAACTGCAAGATGCTTGTGACCGAGTTTGAAATGAACGAGATTTTGCCCATCAGGAAGTTTGTGCCCTGATTCAGTACGAGCGCGACCACAAACGTCAGAATGAGCACCGGCACCTCGCCGTAGGTCTCGGACGTGAAGAGCAGCACGATGACAATGACGATGGCGACATACACCATGATGACGCTGATCTCGTGGTCGATGGTCTCCTGCTGCGTGTTGCCAAGGTCCGTGTCGACATACAGATCGTAGTCGGACAGGTATTCCTTCACGGCTTCGAGCGAGTCGAGACAGGCCTCGTCATCCTCGCTGTAGGCAAAGGTGATGGAATAGAGGGCGGAGAGGTTATTATAATGTGCGGTGGTCTCGTCGTAGTCCACGCTCTGCACGCCCTTGATCTCCTTGATCTTGGGCTCGAGCGCGGCGGCCTGCTCTGGTGTGATGTTGGCCACCATGACCTCGGCCGTGCCATAGGTCGTGAACTGCTCGTCCATGATGTCGAGCGCCTGCTTCGTCTCAGAATCAGACGGCAGGTAGTACGTCAGGTCGCTCTCGACCTCGACCCAGTTGCGGGAAAAGGCGGAGAATACGAGCAGAATGATCGTGAGCAGAAAGATGAGATTTCGCTTGTCGACGATGACCGTCGACAGCTTTTCCATAAAGCTGGAGCCGGTCTTCTTGGTTTCGTTACTCATGGCGGTACGCATTGCCTCCTTTCTCGTGGGTGGGTCTTCGCTTCTTCATGCGCTCAAGGCCGTTTTTGATCGGCGGCTCGGGCGGGGCGAGCTGCACCACGTCGCCGAGCGAACAGTCGAGCTGGCGGCAGATGCGCACAAGCACCTCGAGCGAGACGAGCTCATTTTTCGAGAGCTTGGCGAGCGTGTTGGAGCTGATGCCGACCTCGCGCGCAAATTCCGTTTTATTTAAGCCCTTGTCGATGAGGAGCTTAAAAAGGTTGTTGTAGGTAACATACATGGTGGTACCTCCTGTTCAATCGTCATCATTATATGAAAATATCCGGAAGAAGCAAGATTAAATTTGCAAAAGCAGATATTTTTTGAACAAATCTGGCGAAGTGACAAAAACAGGCCAGTACAGATGAACAATGCGCAGCCCCTTTTGAAGCTGGGATTTGTTGATCGAGTGAAGGAGAAGATGAAAAAGGGCAAGGAAGCACCGGAGAGCGGTAAAAAGACATCTTGACTTTTGCACTGTCAGTTACTATGTTTCAGTTAGAGATGACTAACTGACGCAAAACGAAAGAAAATCGGAACGAGAGCATAGCGAGACGAGGCAGAACGAAGGAAACAGGTATTTTTAGGATAAGAGGAGACTTGGCTATGAAAATTTTAGTATTCGGCGCGGGCGTGCTCGGCTGCAATCTGGCGCGGAATTTCTTCCGCGCGGGAAAGGACGTCACGCTGCTGACGCGGGGAGCATGGGGCGAGAGCATCCCAAAAAACGGCCTTCGGATCAAGGATAAGTTTTCGCCCCGCATGTCGGTCAGCCGCATTCCGGTCACGGCGGAGCTGAAAGCGGAGGACAAGTACGACGTGATCTTCATCGTCCTGCGCTATACACAGCTCGACGCGATCCTCGATACCCTGCGGACGAATCCGACAAAGAATATCGTCTTTGTGGGAAACGACATGCGCGCAAGTGCGCTGAGCGCTTCGCTGCCGGAGAAAAACGTGATGTTTGCCTTTGCGGCCTCGGCAGGCCATCGGGAGCGGGAGTATGTGGCGTCCGTCGACCTCAAAAAGCTCAAGGGCAACACGGCCTATTTAAGCCGACTGATCGACGCTAATATCGAGAGCTACCGCGCGATCAAAAACGCGGGACATGAAATTTTGCCGAAGGACAACGTGGAGTTTGAAGGCGCGGCGTACCACAAGACCTGTCTGCGCTTTTTTAAGCTCATGTCCGCCACGAGCCTCGGAAAGATCTGCGCGTCCGACCATGCGATGAACGCGGTCGACGAAATGAGCGCGCTGAACCGCGATTTGAAGGCTTTCTTCGACGAGCACGGCGCGAAATATTCCGTGTGGCAGGAGCTTGAGCAGGAAGTCGCAAAATACCTGAAGTGAACAAAGGGGAAGCGCCCGTCATTTGGCGGGCGCTTTTTTTGCCCGCTCACGGAAAAATCAGACTCCGGCGAGGCGTCGGTGAATTTTTCGACAGATATTGCCAAAGCGGATGATCCATGACTGATACTGAGAGCGCCCGGACAAAAAATGTTTGGGCACTCTTATTGTATGAATAAATTGTAATTTTCCCATGATTAAGAAGTAAATATTGTAAAGGAAACTTGACAAGATGGGCGCGTCATGCTATAGTAAGTTTGTAAAGGAAACTTGTCATGCAAGGAGGCGTTTTTTTGAAGAATAAAGTTGAGCAGTTACGAAAGGAGCGAGGATTAAATCAAGATGATTTTGCAAAAATGCTTCGTGTTTCAAGACAAACCATTAGTTCAATCGAAACAGGAAAGTATAATCCATCATTGGAATTAGCTTTTGCAATTTCAGACTTTTTTGGTAAACGGATTGAAGAAATCTTTATCTATGAAAGAGGTGCAGAAAATGAAAAAGAGTAATTTGATAACCGGGATACTATATGTGCTTTTCGGTGTGGTTTGTTTGATTGTTGCGCTATTGATTGAAACAAAGTTAGAGGGCATTTTATGGGGCTTTGCTGGCGCAGGTATCTTCCCTGGAATTATGATGATATGCAAATATTTTTATTGGAGTTCCCCCAAGAATAAAGAGCGATACGAAGAGCGCTTGGAGAACGAACGAATTGAACAGCATGACGAGTTGAAAACAAAAATTAGAGATAGAGCCGGAAGATATGCTTACGGCATAGGACTGGTGGTTATTTGTTTCTCTATTTTGGTTTTCAGTATTCTCGGAGCATTGGAAGTTATCGACAATGCTCGCATGATCATACTCTATCTCAGCGGATATTTAATGTTTCAAATTATCACGGGAATTATCATTTTTAATAAGCTGATGAAAAAGTATTAAGGGAAATCTCTTTAGGAACTAAAGGGCGCACTGCTATACTCTCCTATCGGGAGTATAGCACAAGGGATGATGACGGGAATGTGGAGGATAGCGGAACTCTGCTGCTGCGCATGGTGTGCTGCACAAGGCGCTGCAGCAGGCGGTGGCAGTCGGATATCTGCGCTTCAATCCTGCCGATGCCTGCAAGCTGCCTCGTGTGGAGCGTAAGGAGATCAAGCTGCTGAAGGGGTGAAAACAGAAAAAAGGAGCGGAGCTGCGCCCCACTCCTTTGCTATCTACAAATCGAAGTCCAAGCAATTTTTCCTTTAAACGCGGATATTATCTTCATCAATCGATAACACCGCTCATCACATCACGATACGTCTTATCCAAAAGCTCGCGTAAATCCGATGTGTCCGCCTGATAGCGTTCATTATTGATCGAAATGGTATTTTCATCCAGTTCAACAGGGATATCTTTGTCCGATATTTGAATCCAAAAATAGTAAAAGCTATCCGACATCCTGTTTACTTGATCCGTTGTTTCCTGCACATCCAGTTCATTGATAGCACGCACGATCTCTTTCACTCGGTCATCGTTTGTCACCATATAATTCGGCTCATTTTGAGGGTAAATTTTAAAACTGATATAGTTTGCGTTTTCGGCGTCGAGCGGAAGTACGCTGTGATCGTGGCAAAAATAGGCGATAGCCGAGACGATCAGGATCAAACCGAAAATGCAAAAAAGTTTTTTCTTCATCGCTGGCAGCCCCCTTGAATACTGTTTTTAAATTCACTGATATTTTAAGTATATCATGCAAAAGCAGCCGCAGCAACTTTTTCAAGCCAGTTGTGCGCTTTTTTGTGCGCTTTTGGAGTTTTCACGCATTTTCGCACTGTGCATTTCGCTATCAAAAGTTGCAAAAAAGCCTTGAAATCATACGATTTCAAGGCTTTTAGCTGGTCCGAGTGGCGAGACTTGAACTCACGGCCTCTTGACCCCCAGTCAAGCGCGCTACCAACTGCGCCACACCCGGTTGACAACGTGGATTATTCTATCATAGTTTGTTTGAAAATGCAAGCCCTATTATCAAATTTTTTTATTTTTTTATTTGCTGCAGCAGACAGGAGAGAAAAGAATGGGAACTCATCTCGGACATTGGAAAAAAATCATGCTGGCGTTTATGGGGGTTATTGGAGTTTCAGCTCTATTAACAGCTACGACAGCTGTTTTTTTCTTTGTGCTTGATGATGGAACCTCCGCTGAGGTGCAAACAGGCAATCAGCCGACTGTCAGCGAAGAGACAGCATCGGAGACGAGCGGCAGCCTGCTGAGTACCTGGGAATTTGCCGGACAGCCTGATGACTGGAGGCTTGTTCTTGTTAATTTCGAAATTCCTGTTCCCAACGATAACGATCCGGAGCTCGAAACCATTGGATCTGTGCAGGTAGACAAGCGTATCGCAGAGGATTTACAGGCTATGATAGACGATGCGGAAAAAGAGGGCTTGACCATTACGCTTTCATCAGGCTATCGAAGCGCAGAGAGGCAGGGGGAACTCTTCCAGCAGGCAGTGGAAGAGAACGTCTCGCTTGGAATGAATCTGGAAATGGCAGACGCTGTGGCAGCTGAGTCAGTAGCTCGTGCTGGATACAGCGAGCATAATACCGGACTGGCCGTAGATTTAAACGGCGTACTGGAAACCTTTGACGAGACACCGGAATATCGTTGGCTGCAGCGCCATGCCCACGAATACGGCTTTGTACTGCGCTATCCGGAGGACAAAAGTGAAATCACCGGAATTCGTTTCGAACCCTGGCATTATCGATATGTCGGGAGAGAGCATGCGGAAAAGATGCGGATGCTCAATTTCTGTTTGGAAGAGTATGTTGCTTATCTTGATGCGCGGGATTCCGGACAGTAACTGTGGATTTCCGACCGAATTCTTCTTTTTCCCGCTGGAAACAATTGAATTTATCTGATTTTTTGATATAATAAAGGTTACACGCTTGGATTGGAGCGGAAGGTCCAGAACGCTCCAGCCGCAACTGTCTGAAAGCAGGCTGTTTTGGTCTGAATGGGCAGAATTTGATGGAAAATGAGGGATACTATGGACAAACGGGTAGTTCGGACGAGATTTGCTCCCAGTCCGACCGGCTTTATGCACGTGGGAAATCTGCGCACAGCCTTGTATGAATATCTGATCGCCAAATCGCAGGGCGGCTGCTTTGTTCTGCGCATTGAGGATACCGATCAGGAACGTCTGGTGGAAGGCGCGGTGCAAGTGATCTACCGCACGCTGGAGCAGGTTGGTCTCAAGCATGACGAAGGCCCCGATGTTGGCGGCGAATATGGCCCGTATGTCCAAAGTGAGAGAAAAGACTTGTACCGCCCTTATGCAGAACAGCTGGTGCGTGAAGGAAAGGCTTACTACTGTTTCTGCACTAAGGAGCGGCTGGAATCTCTTCATGCGGAAAAAGAGGGAGGCGGCTATGATCGGCATTGCCGCGATCTTCCTGCGGATGAAGTCAAAGCCCTTCTTGATGCGGGAACCCCTTATGTCATCCGTCAGAAGATGCCTCTGGAAGGCTGCACCACTTTCCATGACGCCGTGTATGGTGACATCACCATTGAAAACAAAGAGCTTGAGGATCAGATTCTTCTTAAGTCCGACGGATATCCGACTTACAATTTTGCAAACGTGATTGACGATCACCTGATGCATATTACGCACGTGGTGCGCGGCTGTGAATATCTCACGTCAACGCCGAAGTATAACCTTCTTTATGAAGCGTTTGGGTGGGAAGTGCCGACTTATGTCCATCTCCCGCTCATTATGGGAAAGAATGAGGATGGCAGCGTTTCCAAGCTTTCCAAGCGTCATGGCGCGACCGGATTTGCAGACTTGGTGCGTGAGGGATATCTGCCTGAGACGATTGTAAATTATATCGCTCTGCTGGGCTGGTGTCCGAAGGAGAATCGTGAGCTGTTTACGCTGGACGAGCTTGCACAGAACTTTTCGATTGACGGAATCAGCAAATCTCCTGCTGTGTTTGATTACGATAAGCTCAAGTGGTTCAATGCGGAATATATCCGCTCCATGGAGCCGGAAAAGTTCCTTTCACTTGCCATGCCGTATTTCCGTGAGGTCTTCGGAGAAAAGGAGTGCGATTGGCAGGTTCTTGCCTCTATTCTGCAGCCTCGTGTCATCCAAATGACACAAATTCCGGAGATGATTTCTTTCTTCCGCGAGCTGCCTGATTATCCTGTCGATTTCTTTGTCAACAAGAAGAGCAAGACGAACCTGGAGAATTCCGGGACAATGCTGGAGGCCGCTATCGCAGAGCTGGAGCAGATTAATGACTGGAAGCTCGATGTTCTCCATGAGGCTCTGATTTCGCTGGCGGGCCGGCTTGGCGTAAAGAATGGCACACTTCTGTGGCCTGTACGCATTGCGGCTGCCGGTGTTCAGGTTACCCCCGGCGGGGCAATGGAGATTCTGACGATTCTCGGAAAAGACGAGGCCCTGCGCCGCCTGCGTATCGGCCTGGAAAAGCTGAAATGAGGAGGTCTGCCCGATGAGCGACGAGATCAAACGGACAGAGGAAGCTGCTGAGGAAAGCAGTAATTTTATTCATGAGTTTATCAAAGAAGATATCGCAGATGGCGGACGCTTTGCAGGTATGCGGGTACATACCCGTTTTCCTCCCGAGCCGAACGGCTATCTGCATATCGGACATGCCAAAGCTATCTGCATCGACTTTGGCACGGCTGAAAAATTTGGCGGCCTGTGCAATCTTCGTATGGATGATACCAATCCCACGAAGGAAGACGTGGAATACGTTGAGAATATCAAAAATGATATTCATTGGCTTGGCTTTGACTGGGAAGATCGGTTTTACTACGCTTCCGAATACTTCCCGCAGATGTATGAATTTGCTGTGGAGCTGATCAAAAACGGCGACGCCTATGTTTGCCAGCTGACACCTGAACAAATGAGGGAAAACCGGGGCGATCTCTCGACGCCTGCTGTCAGCCCGTATCGTGACCGTCCGATTGAGGAAAGTCTCGATCTCTTCGCACGCATGAAGGCCGGTGAATTCGAGGACGGTGCGATGACGCTTCGCGCCAAGATTGATCTTGCTTCCGGCAACTTCAATATGCGGGATCCGGTTATCTACCGCATCAACCATCTGCATCACCACCGCACCGGCAACGAATGGTGCATTTACCCGATGTATGACTTCGCTCACCCGATCGAGGATGCGATCGAAGGAATTACGCATTCGCTTTGCAGTCTTGAGTTTGAGGACCATCGTCCGCTTTATGATTGGGTTATCTCCCACATCAGCGCGCCCTCCAAGCCCCGTCAGATTGAGTTTGCCCGTTTGGGCATCAACAACACAGTAATGAGCAAGCGGAAACTGCGTTATCTTGTGGAGGAAGGGTATGTTTCCGGCTGGGACGATCCCCGCATGCCTACGCTGTGCGGTCTGCGCCGCCGCGGCTATACGCCTGCATCCATTCGCAATTTCTGCGAGCGCGTCGGTGTGGCCAAGGTGAACAGTACCATCGAGTACAGTTTCCTTGAACATTGCCTGCGTGAGGATCTTAATGAGAATGCAGCCCGTGCGATGGCGGTACTCGAGCCTGTCCGCTTAACCATAACAAATTATCCGGAAGGGCAGACGGAAGAATTTGATGTTGAGAACAATCCAAACCGCCCGGAGGACGGCACTCATAAAGTGACTTTCTCCCGTAATCTGTGGATTGAGAAGAGCGATTTTCTCGAGGAACCATTCAAAGGCTATTTCCGAATGTTCCCCGGCAATGAAGTGCGTCTGAAGACCGCGTATGTAGTTCGCTGCACCGGGTGCCGTAAGGATGAAGAGGGGAAGATTGTCGAGGTCTTCGCCGAATATGATCCTGCAACACGCGGCGGCAATACGCCGGACGGACGCAAGGTCAAGGGCACCATTCACTGGGTCGACGCTGAAACCGCACTGGATGCGGAAATCCGCCTTTATGACAGTTTGTTTACTGTTCCGGATCCGGACGCCCATGATTATCTGGAAGTTCTCAATCCGAAGTCTCTGCAGGTTCTGCAGGGCTGTAAAGTAGAGCCGATTCTGAAAAATGCGAAACCGGAGGAGTCCTTCCAGTTCATGCGTCAGGGATATTTCTGTGCGGACAATGTGGACAGTACGCCGGAGCATCTTGTCTTTAACCGTTCTGTTTCGCTTAAGGAAGGATTTAAAAAGACGAAATAATTCCTCCCTGTGTCTGAACGACTTTTTGTTGCTGAAATGAGAAAAGACCGCCCCTTCCGGAAAACTGCCCTCTGCGGACGTGTTTTCCCAAAAGGGGCGGTCTTATTCTGTTTCAAACGAGAAAGCCGTTAAAAAGCAGTACTACAGGTGTTCAAATCTGCTCCCCGTAAAAGCCTTGTACCAGAACCTCGCCGGAGCTGACGGAAAGCTCTTCTCCGTCTTCCGTCTGTATCAGCAAAGAACCATCTACCGCAAGCCCCACAGCTATACCTGTTTTCTTTTTCCCGCCGCGGTTAAGGCTTACCTTGCGGCCAATCGAGACACACAGTTCACGATATTCTTCCGGAAACGAGGATACCCCGTAGCGCTCATAAAGAGATTCAAACTCCTCCAGTATTTTCCCAAGGAGTGCAGCACGGCATACATCTTTTCCGGTCTCTATTTTCAGGGAGGTGGCACGATCGGCCAGTTCCGGCGGAAAGGACTCATTTCCGGTGTTCACCCCAATTCCGGGAATCAGGTAATGAATCTGCTCCATCTCCGCAGACAGTTCCGTCAGGATACCGCACACTTTTTTCGTGCCGATTACAACATCATTTGGCCATTTAATTTTTGCTTCACAGCCGGTCAGAGCACGGATGCCCCGGCAGACAGCCACAGCAGAGAGAAGCGTAACACCTGTTACCTCACCCGGCAGAACATCAGGACGCAAAAGGATTGAAAACCACAGCCCGCTGCCCGGAGGGGAGACCCAGCGGCGTCCAAGCCGGCCTTTGCCGCCGGTCTGTTCATCCGCGACAAAAACACTTCCGTGCGGCGCCCCTTTGTCTCCCTGTCGTTTTGCCTCCTCATTAGTGGAATCTACGGAAGGGAGAGAAAAGATCTCGCACCCAAACACACCCTTTCCGCATAAATTGGCCCGAATCTCAGCTTCTGAAATGCTATCCGGTACGCCGGTCAGCCGGTATCCTTTGCGTGTGACGGATTCAATGGTATATCCTTCTTCACGCAGCAGCTCCATATTTTTCCATACGGCTGCACGTGTAATCCCAAGCTGCCGGCTCAGCTCCTCACCGGAAATAAAAGTATCGCTCTGCCGTAAAAGGCGGAGCAGCTCCGCTTTAGCTGACATATGCTCCCATTCCTTTCGCCGCTCTTCCGTATTCCAAAGAACACAGAAGAAGATTGCTGCCTTTTCCTCCAATTTCAGATGCGGAAAACAGCGCTTTGAAAATCATTATATCGGATTTTGGAAAGTCCATCAAGCGGATAAAAAAATATTGTTGCAGACAGCGTTTCGTGATATACTATACTTTACACGGGTATTTTTCATGAACAGGAGAGGGTGAAGGCCGTGGATGTTCGTCCGGGTGATATTTTGCTGATGAAAAAGCCGCATCCGTGCGGAAGTAAGACCTTTCTCGTGCTGCGTTCCGGGATGGATTTCAAAATTCGCTGTACTTCCTGTGGCCACGAGATCATGCTTCCCCGGCTGAAATGCGAAAAAAACATTAAAAAGATTCTCCGTGAGGATGGAGAGAAAGAGGCATAGCGAAGCTCCCTTCCATAAGGTTTTCAAGAAAAACAGGAAAGGAAAAATGCTATGCTTGATACATTGGATGTTTTTTCCAGAAGGTATGACGAACTGACACAGAAGCTTGCCGATCCATCTGTTTCTTCCGATCCGAAGCAATATGCCGCACTGATGAAAGAATTTCGTGAGATCACGCCAATCGTCGAAACATATGGCCAATACAAAAAGGCGCTTCAAAATCGTGAGGAAGCTTATGAGCTGATGAACGCATCCGGAGTGGAGCGTGAGCTTCGCGAACTGGCTGCTGATGAATATGAGGAGGCGGGGAAAAGCGCGGAAGCTCTTTCGGAAGAATTGAAGCTTCTCCTTCTCCCCAAGGATCCCAATGACTCCAAGAACGTTATCGTGGAAATTCGGGGAGGAGCCGGCGGGGAAGAGGCTGCTTTGTTTTCTTCTGTGCTGTTTCGCATGTATTCCATGTACGCGCAGCAAAAAGGCTGGCAAATTGAACTCCTGGGGGCAAATGAAACAGAGCTTGGTGGTTACAAGGAGATTTCTTTCACCATCGCCGGAGAGGGAGCTTATTCGCGTCTGAAATACGAAAGCGGCGTTCATCGCGTACAGCGCGTGCCGGAAACAGAAACGCAGGGAAGGATTCATACTTCCACGGCTACCGTTGCGGTATTGCCGGAAATTGACGAAGTGGAAATTGCGATTGATCCAAAGGATTTGAAAATTGACACTTTTCGTTCCAGCGGGGCTGGCGGTCAGCATATCAACAAGACTTCGTCGGCTATCCGTATTACTCATTTGCCAACCGGTATGGTGGTAGAATGCCAGGATGAACGGAGCCAATATAAAAATAAGGATAAGGCGATGCGCGTTCTGCGCTCCAGGCTGTACGAACAGGAGCAAGCGGCACGCGACGCCGAGGTAGCAGATCGCCGCCGCTCTCAGGTGGGGACGGGCGATCGTTCCGAGCGCATCCGAACATATAACTATCCGCAGGGCCGGGTAACGGATCACCGAATCGGATTAACCATATACCGGCTGGAAGACTTCCTGAACGGAAATCTGGATGAGATTCTCGATGCGCTGATCGCACACGATCGCGCGCGCCAGCTTGAGGAAGCGGCGCAGAATCCTGTTTGAAAAGAGGCGTCAAACGTTGAAGCAAACCATACTGCTGGATGCGTCCAAGCGCGAGGACATCCAAACGGCGGCCCGCCTTCTGCAAAAAGGCGGACTGGTCGGCATCCCAACGGAAACCGTGTACGGGCTTGCGGCCAATGCGTTGGATGGGGAAGCCTGTGCCGGTATTTTTGCGGCGAAGGGACGTCCGGTTGATAATCCGCTGATTGTTCATATCTGTGACATAAAGCAGCTTTATACTTTAGTCCGTACGGTGCCGAAAGAGGCTGAAAAACTGGCTTCTTTGTATTGGCCCGGACCGATGACCATGATTCTTCCGAAAGCGGACTGTATTCCAAACGAAGTCAGCGCCGGGCTGGATACAGTAGCGGTTCGTTTTCCCTCGCACCCTGCCGCGCAAGCTGTGATCCGCGAAAGCGGCCTCCCCTTGGCTGCCCCTTCTGCTAATCTTTCCGGGCGTCCCAGCCCTACAACAGCACAGCATGTTCTTCATGATTTGGGGGGGAGAATCGATGCGATCCTGGACGGAGGCCCTTGTTCCGTAGGCCTGGAATCCACTGTCGTGACGCTGGCCTGTAATCCGCCCCGTTTACTGCGTCCTGGCGGAATTACGCTTGAGCAGCTGCGTAAGGCGCTGGGAGAGGTAGTTCTTGACCCTGCAGTGCTCAACCCATTGGCAGCAGGGGAACAGGCGTCTTCTCCCGGCATGAAATACAAGCATTACGCCCCGAAGGCAAATGTTATCTTGATTGATGGAACACGGGAGGCTTATCTTGCCTATGTAAATACCCATCAAGAAAACGCAGGAGCGCTTTGTTATACCGGCGATGAAGCTTTGCTTTCGGTTCCCACGGTTTGCTACGGCAACGAACAAAATCCATCCGAACAGGCGCGGGAGCTGTTTGACGCGCTGCGCCGTCTTGATGAGCTTGGTGTTTCTGTGGTGTATGCACGCCTGCCGGAGAAAAACGGCGTCGGACTGGCTGTGTATAACCGTCTGATCCGGGCAGCCGGCTTTGAGGTGTTAAGCCTATGAACAGACAGCTTGTGATCGGTTTGACCGGACCAACAGGAGCAGGGAAATCGACAGCTGCCAAAGAATTTGCCCTGCTTGGTGCAAAAGTAATTGACTGCGATCTCCTTGGTCGAGAAATATTGGATCACCCTGACTGCAAAGCACAGCTTTGTGAAGCATATGGAGAAAGGATACTTTTGCCGGATGGTACAATTTCAAGACCGCAGCTTGCAAAAGAAGCTTTTTCTTCCCCCGGCGCTTCGGAACGCCTTAACGCCATCACACATCCACTGATTCTGCAGGAAGTGAATGAACGGATCCACAGTTTCTTCCTGGAAGGTGCTCCCGCAGTTGTTATTGATGCAGCATTACTTTTTGAGAGCGGCGCGGACACAGTCTGCACCGTGACAATAGCTGTTCTGGCTGCGCCGGAAATCCGTTTGGAACGAATCATGAAAAGAGATACACTGACACACGAACAGGCGCAGGCGCGAATGAATGCACAGAAGGAACTCGGCTTCTATGAGGAGCGTTCGGATTACTGCCTTGACGGAGGGGGATTCGCTGCTGCCCTGAGAGAGCAAACCCGGCTATTGTATCATCACCTTCTGGAGGAATAAATGCGCAGAAGATTCAAAATCATTTTTTCGCTTCTCCTTGTCTGTCTGCTGCTTTGGGGCGGAAAATCGCTTCTTTCCTCTGGATACCGCTTTTTTCAGGAAATGCTCTATCCGGTTCGTTATGAGGAAATTGTGGGAAAAGAAGCAAATGAATACGATCTCGATCCGGCGCTCGTGTATGCGGTGATCCGTGCGGAAAGCAGCTTTCGCGAGGAAGTGGTTTCCAATAAGGGAGCGTATGGCCTGATGCAGATTACAGAACCCACCTTTGAATGGCTACAAACGAAGATGCAGGATAGTGAGACCTATACAGTGGAGGATCTGTACCGTCCTGAAGTGAACATCCGTTATGGCTGCAAACTTTTATCGATTCTTCTGGGGCAGTACAGTTCTACGGAAACGGCTCTGTGTGCGTATAATGCCGGTATGGGGCGTGTGGGAGAATGGCTGGCTGACGAGGCGTATTCCTCTGACGGAGTCACGCTGCATACTATCCCATACCCGGAAACTGAGAACTACGTAGCCGCTGTGATGGAGAATTACAGCGTCTACCAAGATCTATATCACTTTGATTGGAACGGAGGCACATTGCATGTCGAAAAAAAATGAAAAGAAAATGGACGCTAAAAAGCTGGCAAAGGAGCTTTTGATTCCTCGCTCCAGCGGTTTTAGCCAGGTGTCGGAGAAGGAGCTGGAAAAAGCAAACGAATTTTGCGAGTCTTACAAAACCTTCCTGGACCAGTCCAAAACAGAGCGGGAAGCTGTGAAAACAGCGGTTGCTCTTGCGGAAAAAGAGGGATTCGTTGCGTTTGACGCATCCAAAAAGTATAAGGCCGGAGACAAGGTGTATTATAACAATCGCGGCAAAGCGCTGATTCTCGCTGTGATTGGTAAAAACGGCTGCAAGAACGGTGTGCGCATTGCTGCTGCACACATTGATTCTCCCCGTCTGGATCTGAAGCCGCATCCGTTGTATGAGCAGAATGAGCTGGCAATGTTCAAATCTCACTATTACGGTGGTATTAAAAAGTACCAGTGGACAGCGCTTCCGCTTTCCATGCACGGTTTCCTTGTAAAGAAGGATGGTTCCACTGTTGAAATCAGCGTAGGCGAGGAGCCTGGCGATCCGCAGTTCTGCGTCACGGATCTTCTCCCGCACCTGGCTTCTGAGCAGATGCAGAAGACGCTTGCAAAGGCTATTGAGGGTGAAAACCTTAATATTCTTGTTGGCAGCCGTCCGCTGGATTCCGATGAAGGCGATAACCTTGTTAAGCTGAATGTCATGCGGCTGCTGAATGAAAAATACGGAATTACCGAAGAAGACTTTGTCTCTGCAGATATCGAATTTGTACCGGCTTTCAAGGCTACGGATGTAGGATTTGACCGCAGCATGATTGGCGCCTATGGGCATGATGATCGTGTTTGCGCATATCCTGCCGTGATGGCTGCTCTGGCTGTTGAAGCCCCGGAAGCCACCTGCCTGGCTGTACTTGCGGATCGTGAAGAAGTTGGAAGCGACGGAAATACCGGCCTTAATTCTGAGTTTATGCGCTATTTTATCGCCGATCTGGCCCAAATGGAGGGAATGGAGCCCCGTCATGTTCTGAGTCTCTCCAAGTGCTTCTCCGCTGACGTAAACGCGGCTTTTGATCCGACGTATGCTTCCGTCTATGAGTCCACAAACTCCTGCTATCTGAATGGAGGCGTCTGTGTTACCAAGTACACCGGAGCCCGCGGCAAGAGCGGTACCAGCGAAGCCTCCGCGGAGTTTATGGGTGAAGTTCGCGCACTGTTGGAAAAGAACGATGTTCTGTGGCAGACAGGTGAGCTTGGCAAGGTTGACGGCGGCGGCGGCGGAACTGTTGCCATGTATATCGCAAACCTCAATGTAGACGTCGTCGACATCGGCGTACCGGTTCTGTCCATGCATGCCCCGTTTGAGATCATTTCCAAGCTGGACCTCTACATGACCTATAAAGCTTTCCGTGCGTTTTTTGAAAATTAAGTAATGTATAAAAAGGTGGGGACGTCCGAACAATTTCAGACGTCCCCACCTTTTTATGCAAAGTTCAAATTCTCATGAGAGTTTGTATTGAGAATGATACATAATTTCCTTTCCTCTGCATTTTGCAAACTCAATTTCCTTGCAGACCTGATTGCCGATATAGCCATGAATATCGACAACATAAATAGTGTCGGAAAATTAAATTTGCTGCATTTCCTTCTCAAATTTCATGCTGCCGCACATGGTGACTGTCTTCATTTCTACACCTCCATCATTTTTTGTACGCTTCTCATCATGCACTGTCACCAATAAACAATCAAGGCACCTGAAGTCATTCAGATGCCTTGATATAGAGCTTATACCGAACAGAAATTACAACAGTAAAAAGGGTTTTCAGCCGCCGCAGCACTTGTGGTTCGCTCCGTTAAAAACGATGCCTCGCGCAGCGTCCACGGTAACTGTTGTCCCACTCTTGAGCAGATGGGTGGCAGACTCCGCACCCACAATAACAGGCTTATCGAGGGCTAAACCAACAACGGCAGCATGCGAGTTTTCGCCTCCCTGCTCCGTTACAAGCCCCGCACAGGATTTAATAAGAGGGAGAATGCTGTTGTCTGTCTGCGGAATCACAAGAATATCGCCGGGCTTATATTCGCGGATCGCCTCCTCATTGGAAGAGCAAACGCAGAGGTTGGCGGAAACGCATCCGGAGCCAATGCCGATGCCGGAAACCAGTACATCACCGACAAGCTGAACCTTAAGCAGATTTGTAGTTCCCGAAATTCCCAGCGGGACGCCGGCTGTAATAACGCAGAGATCACCGTCTTTTACCAGATTTTCGTCTCTGGCTACATTGACAACATGATCAAACAGATCGTCCGTGTTTTTCTTTTCCTCCACCATAATCGGGATAACGCCCCAGGAAAGGTTCATCTGGCGCTGCACCTTGGGATCCGTTGTACCGCTGATGATGGGGCAGACAGGACGGTATTTGGAAATCATGCGAGCCGTTTTGCCGGATTTGGTAACCGTGATAATGGCTGCCGCACCGAGATCGTGCGCAGTTGTGCAGGTCGCATGGGAAATAGCAGAGGTTACATTGGGCTGCTCCTTCAGCTCACGGCGGCTGAAGCGCCTTTTATAGTCGATATCCTCCTCCGTGCGTTCCGCAATCCTGGACATCGTCTTGAGAGCCTGTACCGGATAATCTCCGGCCGCCGTCTCACCGCTGAGCATAATGGCGCTGGTACCGTCATAAATGGCGTTAGCGACATCGGTGGATTCGGCACGGGTGGGACGCGGGTTTTTCATCATGGAATCCAGCATCTGTGTAGCGGTGATTACCTGCAAACCGGCGTTGTATGCTTTATGAATCAGTTCCTTTTGAATAATGGGAATCTCTTCAAGCGCGATCTCTACGCCAAGATCGCCGCGGGCAACCATGATGCCGTCGGATACGCGAATAATTTCATCGATATTTTCGACGCCGTCGGAATTCTCAATTTTCGCAATAATTCGAATGTTGTGGCAATCGTGACGCTCAAGCTCCGCTTTCATGTCGAGAATATCCTGCGCCGTTCTGGTGAAGGAAGCAGCGATGAATTCAAAATCTTCCTGAACGGCAAAGGCGATATCCGCTTTATCCTGTTCACTCAGGAAGGGGAGGGAGAGCTTGATGCCGGGAACATTGATGCTCTTCCTGGCTGAAACAGGGCCTCCGTTGATAACTGTACAAAGGATATCCGTATCTGTTGCGGAATCCACGCGCAGTTCAATCAAGCCGTCATCAATCAGAATTTTTGTGCCGGGAAAGACTTCCATCGGCAGTCTTGCAAAGGTGATGGCCGCGATTGTGTTGTCGCCTTCGATATCGCGCGAGGTCAGAGTAAAAGGTGCGCCGGCCTCAAGATACACCTTGGGCTCTTTAAAGCTCTTCAGACGAATTTCAGGCCCCTTGGTATCAAGCAGCAGGGCGATCGGGAGGTTCAGCTCCTCTCTCAGTTTCTTTACCTGATCCACACGAACCTTCTGTTCTTCGTGCGTTTGATGGGAAAAATTCAGACGTGCAACATCCATGCCTGCAATCATAAGCTGGCGAAGGACGTCCCCTTTATCCGTAGAGGGGCCAAGGGTGCAAATAATCTTGGTTCTTCTCATAGTGTTCCATCCCTTCTGTTTTTTTCACGACGAAAAGAGAAAAGAATGCCATAAAATACATGTAAAACAAGGGCTGCTGTCGTTTCAATTGCCCTGGACCGTTCTGCACGGGCAAAACTTGTCCCCCGCCGGGGTGCACAAGTACAGTCCTTGGTATATGTTAACATCAAACGGAAAAAAATGCAAGGCTGGCGTGAAATTTACGGTTTTTTCATTGCAATCCAAGCGGTTCAGCGGTAAAATGAAACAAGTATCCATCCCCGTAAAACGGCTTGACGGCAGGAAAACGGGTGAAAGGGGGTGAAGCTGGCATGCGGAGAAACAAGCCGGAACGCATTGTGAAAAGCAAAGTCAATTGGAAAAAGCGCAGTCAGGTGAACCGGCTTCATCTCATATTGACATTTCTGGCGATTGCTATTTTTTTCTCCGTTGCAGCCGGGATTGTTCTGGCGTTTATCCAGATTTACGATCCCTTTGGAGAACCGGAGCCGGAATCGTCCGTCCCTGTGATTTCTTCCTCTGCTTCGTCCGAAGAAGATAGCCTTCCTGTTTACGACAATAGCTTCAACCTTGTTCTGGCAAACTCGAATCAAGCTCTTCCCGATACCTTTGCTCCTCAGCTGACGGAATTTGATGGTATCACGGTAGATGAAAGGATCGTACCGGCGCTGGAACGCATGATACAGGACGCGGCAGCGGACGGCGTTACTTTGACGGTTGTCAGCGGGTATCTGAGCGCTGAGGAACAGGATGCAGAATTCTCAAGACGTGTGGAGGAGCTGATGGCCAGCGGATACACACGTGTGCGTGCGGAGGACTCTGTGCAGAGCTCCTTTGGGCGCGGAGGCTACAGTGAGAATCAGACAGGTTTGACGGTGGAGTTTTCCTCGGAAGAGGAAGATTTCGCATCCAGCGAAGCCTCCCGCTGGCTTACAAAGTATTCTATTTTATATGGTTTCGTGCTTCGCTTTCCCCAAGGAAGCGAGGATGAAACAGGCAGGGAATACGATCCGGCCCGATATCGTTATGTAGGGACCCAGAATGCTGAAAGGATGCGGCAGCTTTCCATGTGCCTGGAAGAATATGCCGCTTATATAGAAAAGCAGCAAAGCTAAAAGGTTTTCCTTCACGTTCAGCCGGCTTTCGGTCTGTGCGCTGAAGAGAATCAAAAAAGCAGAGGTGTCAGAAGTTTGTATCAATTGAAAAAGATGTGCTCATCGGCGCGCAGAGGCGAGTTTCATACGCCGCACGGCGTGATCCAGATGCCGGCTTTCATGAATGTAGCAACAGCCGGCGCTATCAAAGGGGCTGTTTCCGCTCTTGATTTGAAGAATCTGAAGTGTCAGGTGCAGCTATGCAATACATATCATCTGCATCTGAGACCTGGCGATGAAATTGTAAAGCAGCTGGGTGGTCTTCATCGTTTCACCCGGTGGGACGGTCCCATTCTGACAGACAGCGGCGGTTTTCAGGTTTTTTCCCTTGCCAAGCTGCGCAATATCAGGGAAGAGGGGGTGACATTCGCCTCTCATATCGATGGTCACAAAATTTTCATGGGTCCGGAGGAAAGCATGCAAATTCAGTCGCATCTTGCTTCCACCATTGCAATGGCCTTCGATGAATGTATTGAAAATCCGGCAGAATACCGTTATGTCAAAAATTCCTGCGATCGAACGGCTCGCTGGCTGCATCGATGCAAAGCGGAGATGGATCGCCTCAACGCTTTGCCGGATACCATCAATCCCCGGCAGATGCTGTTCGGTATCAACCAGGGGAGCACCTATGAGGATTTGCGTATTGAGCATATGCGAAAGATTCGGGAGTTGGATTTGGATGGCTATGCCATCGGCGGCTTGGCGGTAGGGGAAAGTGCGGAAGAAATGTACCGCATCATCGAAGCAGTGGAACCGGAAATGCCAAAGAATAAGCCCCGGTATCTGATGGGAGTCGGAACGCCGGTTAATATTCTGGAGGCGGTACGGCGCGGCGTTGATCTGTTCGATTGTGTTATGCCTACAAGAAACGCCCGGCATGGCCACGCGTTCACCTGGCAGGGAATTCGGAATATGATGAATGCAAAGTACACTCTTGACGAATCTCCGCTTGATCCGGAATGCGATTGCCCGGTCTGTCAATCGTTTACCAGGGCCTACATTCATCATCTCTTTAAAAGCGGTGAAATGCTGGGAATGCGCCTGTGCGTGATGCACAACATTTATTTCTATAATACATTGCTGGAGCGGATCCGTCAGGCGCTTGACGCGGATGAGTTCGAAGGGTTCTATGCGAAATATGTGCCAATTTTGGGCGTTAGAATCTAATTCGTAATTAATGCTTGCAAGAGACGGTAAATCTTGTTATACTATACCTGTCGCAATTTACTATACTAAATTTTATAAGGGGATTGTTTTGCCATGAATCGCTATTTTATGTTGCTCGACGCCGCAGCCTCAACGACCGATACCTTTGCTGAGATGGGAGTCGGCAGCATGTTGCTGATGCTGCTTCCTTATGCGTTGATCATTGTCGCCCTGTATTTTATCATGATTCGTCCGCAGTCCAAGAAACGGAAAAAGGAAGAGGCCATGCGTAAGGGCGCTCAGATCGGTGATGAGATTACAACAATCGGAGGTATTACCGGCCGCATTGTCAGCATCAAGGAAGAGAATGAAACGCTTGTCATCGAAACCGGTACGGATCGCAGCAAAATTCGTATCAAAAGATGGGCCATTGGAAGCGTGGATACGATTCACGACGACGCGGAATAACCAGCGGGACATTCCATCTGTATCCTTCTTTTATAAGGAATAATCAAAATCCTCCTTGAATATCATTTTCACAAATGATATTTGAGGAGGATTTTTTTATGCGAAAAAGCAGGGGAGTGGAGAAGCGGGAATGGGTGACAGCATTGCGTGCTGTTGTATTGGGAACGGTGGGGGGGAGCCTGGCTGTTTTTTTGCTGCTGGTCGCTTCTGCGTATGCGTTCGTCACGATGAAAAAGATTCCGCAGGCAGCAGTTCCGATCATTATCCTTTTCCTCTCCGCTCTTGGTGCATTGCTGAGTGGCTTCCTGACAGCTCGTATTGCAGGAAAACGTGGATTGCCTCTTGGAGCTTGTTCGGGCCTTCTGTTGTTTCTTCTTTTTGCTGCTGCAGGGATCTCCACCTGCACTGTTGTCTCCTGGCCGGGAACAATAACGCGAATGTTGGTCATGATCCTTGCCGGGGCGCTGGGGGGGTATGGCGGCATCCGAAGAAAATGACTAAAAAATGAATATTATGCATTTGTTTACATAATTCATTTTAGTCAGTTTACATAATTTTGAGAAAACATATTTTCTCTGCATAACTGTATATTTTCTGTTGCGTTCTATGAGAAGTTGTATTATAGTAGAGTTGATACAGGATTGCATTCTGTTTGCGGAATTTTTTATAACCTCTCTTCATAGTTATGTCCTGCGGGGTAATTCTCTGTAGGAGGCATGTGAAATGAGGCTTATGAGGACAAACATTGTATCAGGTCGTTCCAGAACAGGAAACCGTTCTTCCCATCCAGCCCTGTTGTGTCGTGCGCATCTTGCGCTCTATTTGCTGGCGGTTTGCTTTTTGGCAGGAACGATTCTCGGAACGGTTGCATCCGTGCATGCCGACACGCAGATTATGCAGCGATTTGATTTTTTATTTCAGACAAGTGCTTCTTTGCGGCTTTCAGAGCCTGTCTATTCGCTTTTTTTCGCTTCGTTTGCCTCATCCTTCCTGTTTCTGATGATTTGCTTTTTGTGCGGGCTTTCCATGTGGGGGTTTTTGTTCGTTCCTGCCATTCTCTTTTTTCGCGGGTATGGCGTGGGTCTAACGGCCGGTTTTCTCTGTTACACTTACCACTGGATGGGTGCACTGTTTCATTTGCTGGTATTGCTGCCGGGCGTCTCTTTCATCTGTCTGGCACTTTTATTTTCCAGCCGCGAGGCTTTTCGCGCGTCGCGCTCTTTAGCCCGCACAGGTCATCTCGATTTTAAGATTTATGTTATGCGCTTTGGATTTACGCTCTCTCTGGCCTTTGGCGCGGCGGTTGTAGATGTCATCACCTCCGTATGCTTTGCAGGATTTTTTTCCTTTTAGCAGAGCGATCGACAAACTGTGAGAACGTGGAAAGAGGATAGGGTAATACAAATGATGGATTATTGCAAAGGGTTTGAACAATATCTGCAGCAGGAAAAGCACGTATCCAACAATACATTGGATTCGTACCGCCGGGACACGGAGCATTTTCTCTCATATTTGCAAGCAAACGGAGTGGAAGATCCAAGCCTCGTATCTCCCCAGGATGTGGAAGCGTACATTGCCCATCTTTCTGCATTGCAAAAAAGCAGCGCCACTGTGACAAGAAGCATTGCTTCGATTCGAAGCTTTTATCAATATCTGATTGCAAGCGGCTGCGCGGTTGATAATCCGGCAAAGGCTGTCAAGCTTGAAAAGCCGGAGAAAAAGCTTCCGCAGATACTAACCGGCAAAGAAATTGAGCTTTTGCTGAGCCAACCGAACGCAAAGGAACCGAAGGGCTGCCGCGATAAAGCCATGCTGGAGCTTTTGTATGCTACCGGAATTCGGTCTTCCGAGCTGGTGGAATTGAATGTGGGCGATATAGATTTGCGCGCAAGTATTCTGGTGTGCGGACGAGGAAAAAGCGGAGAGCGGAGAATTCCCGTTCACTCCACAGCAGTTGCCGCTGTATCGGATTATATTTGCCGGGTACGTTCAACCATTCTCTCTCCTGACGGGGGACAAGCCCTGTTTACAAATCTGAACGGCCGCCGATTGACACGGCAGGGATTTTGGAAGATCGTTAAGGGCTATGCAGAACAGGCCGGTATTGTAAAAGAGATTACACCCCATACGCTGCGCCATTCCTTTGCTCTCCACCTTTTGGAAAACGGGGCGGATTTGAAGGATATTCAGCTGATGTTGGGACATGCCGACATTTCTTCGACACAAATTTACGTACACCTATTGAACGATCACTTTAAAGAGGTATATAATAGTTGTCATCCCCGGGCAAAGCTTGGGTAGCGTTGACTGTGGACATGCGGTAAATTTTAAGTAGGAGTGATTTTTTTGGGTCTCTTTTCCATCAACTACAACAAGCCGGGACCTGGCGTTTCAAAGGATGCGCCGGTCAAAAAGCCGTTTTTCCGTTTTTGGGAGGTATATTTCAGAAAGTTTTTTGATTTGATAAAACTCAACATGCTTTTTGCGATTCCCACGGCTGTTACGATTGTTCTTGTGTTTGCCTTTGGTTTCTTTATCTCCGGCATTAACCAGTCGCTTTCTTTTCTGGGATATCTTCCGTTTGTCCTTTTATCACCGTTTGTCGCCGGTCTGACATTTGTCTGCCGTAATTACGCACGGGAAGAGCACGCGTTTATTCTTTCGGATTTTTGGGATGCTGTAAAAAACAACTGGAAGCAGTTCCTGGTTAATGGTTTAATCTGCTATGTTTTTTATATGTTGATGTCTGTCGCGATTTCTTTTTATTCGACGCAGGTTCAGCAAAATTCCCTTCTGTATGTCCCGCTTGTGGTTTGCCTGGTGTTGGCGTTCCTCTTCATTTGTGCTCAGTTCTACATTCCTGTAATGATTATTACCTTTGATTTGAGCCTTTCTAAAATTTATAAAAACGCTTTGATTTTTGCGATTGTTGGACTCTGGCGCAACTTAATGCTCATTGCAATTATCGGCGTATTTATTCTGGCAGCCGTTATTTTCTTCTTGGTACTTCCTCCACTGGCCATTATGGTTTTGCTCGTTCTTCTTATTTTCTGGGCGTTTGGCTTTTTCGGATTTCTTGTTAACTTTGCTGTTTATCCGCTTCTCGTCAAATACATCATCAAGCCCTACGAAAAGGAGCAGGAGGATAAGAAAAACGCTCTCGGAGAAACGTCCGAAGAAGAAGAGGACGAGCCTGATTTCCAGGATTCTCTTTATTAACCCTTTGAAACAGACAATAATAAAAAGAAAAAATCCCCTTGATGCAGTGAACTGCCCCCGTAAAAACGGACAATAGACAAAGTCCCCCCTGATGTAGGAAAATATAAGTACTACATCAGGGGGTATTGCTATGAGTAAAGGAAATTACACGCATGTACAGGAATTGTTTCCGGAAATCGAAGCGATGCTTGCATCAGGAAAAACACAGAGAGAAGTGGCGGAGTACTTTGGTTTTCGGGATAAGTACGTCGTAAAGAAACTTGTCAAACGGGAAAGAGCAAAACAACGGAAGCAGGAAGCCGGGATTGTGATTAGGCCCAAGGGACGGCCGCGAAAAGATGCCGGTCCCAGAGATATTGTCACAGAGCAGGCATACGAGATCCATCGTTTGCGTATGGAAAATG
>ERZ779885.1494-NODE-1494-length-23553-cov-4.159588_pt1 | contig 23553 bp, 23 predicted proteins | sample MGYA00511554_ERZ779885 | MGnify/ENA primary metagenome ERZ779885 (study PRJEB29588, sample SAMEA2160998) | human gut metagenome | biome: human gut; feature: human-associated habitat; material: faeces | place: Denmark | collected 2008/2010 ... | reverse complement strand
ATATCTACTCCTGATGTTCCCGCTCCTCCAGTAGGTTGAGAAACACTATTCAAAAGAGAAGAGGTTGCTGATACTACTTTTATCATTTTCTTAAAATCTTCTAGATCATTTGTTTGAATAACTGCTTCTTTATTTCCTACGATCTTACTCAACATATTTACGTCTGCATCATTTCCAAGAGCAAATGCAATTTTGGTACTATACTTAAACCACTTATTTCCAGTTTTTTCATCAATGATTTTTTGAAGTTCTTTCTCCCAAGAATCCGTCGGATATCCATCACTCATAAAAATAATGATCGGAACCATATATCCAGTATCACTCTGCAAAAAAACGCTTCTAGACATTTTAGTTCTTAATTCATGTAATGCATCTCCAATATCGGTTAAACCGCCTGCTGTTAAATCATCCCAATAAAAATCCTCTAAAAAAGTAGGTGCAGCCGTTATCCATCGTGCTCCTGAGCTAAACTCCATAACAGCAATCTGCATTTCAGCATCCGCATTTTTGCTTGCAATTTCCTGAAGCACAGTTACCGTTTCTCGCATTGCCTCATTTAATGCACCGATTTTTCCCTCATCGACCATACTTCCAGATGTATCTAACACATAAAATATTACTAATTTTTTTCTTGCTATTGCTTTATTTGATGGTGGCATATAATATTCTCCTATTCTAGTTCAATATCTGCATCATAAACTTTCATCTTAATTCCTGCTTTTACTGGTGCCGCTTCTGTTCTCCTTAATATTCTGCTGGCTCCCTTTGATGTGATACAATTCCATGTAATATCACTTGAATTACGAAGCAATACAACATTGGGATCCGTTGAACGTATAACAATACCTACTGGTTTCAACGCATCTTCAGGATTTACCGTTCCTAACTGTACACGATAAATTCGGCTATCCGGTACTGCCGGAATTGAATATTCTGGAAGATGAATCTTATTTTTAAATAACAACTTCTTTCCACAGCTATCACAACAAATGTCTCTGGCATTCTCAGTGAATACATCATTTCCACAACTGCATCTTACAATATCACTTCGAAAACGTGTCAATGCGCGAAGCCATTCTAATTCCACTACTCGATGCTTTTTCTTAAGCGAATCATGACTGAACGCACGAATAAATAGATCTTTCATATATTGCGGAATACAATTCCACAATTCAATCACACCACTATGTACTTTTTCATTTGGGCGATTTGAATCGTCTGTTGGATCAAAAATGAACACTGGTTCCTCACCATAAATTTTTCTTGCTACTGTATCGCTCGTCATTATCGGTATTTTTCCATCCAACGGATGACCTCTTAATAACAATAAAAACAACACTAACGCAAGTGAATATCGGTCACTGGCCGTATTCGGTAAATTCTCACCTACCACGACTTCTGGTGCTATATAACGTGGTTTTCCCATAATCCCCATATTTTTGCCGAATGGTGCAACATTATCATTATCTGCGATCTTTACATCACCAGTCTGTGGATTAACGAAAAAGTTTTTATCATTTAAATCCTGATAGCTATATCCCCGATTATGCAAAATACGAAAGGCAGTGACAATATTCATACTTGCATCAACGAGCCGCTTCCAATCTGCTTTTACTTTCGCGATTAAAAACTCTGCTATCTCATAATAACCTTCTGGCTTAAGTTCCATCACATACCCATAAGTTCCATTCTTCCATACAGTAATATCTTCCGGCCATAAAAAGGCCGGCGTAGGCGGTCCCTGCGCAATGTTTTCTTCCAGGTTTTTACGGAAAGCTTCCGGATCTGTTCCCAACTCCTTATACCATTTTAGTGCCTTTTTCACTCCACCGTAATCAACTTCATATACGGTTCCCTGACCACCTCCACCAAGAAACTTTAAAATCGTAACCATCGTTCCTGATTTTGTCGCAATCTGAGTTCCTGGCGCTAATTGATCTTGCTTTGTTTCAGCCATAGCTTTTCATTCCTTTCTACTCAAAAGTAATATTTATTATAAAGCATAAACTGCTTATAATCCCTGTAACGACATTTTATCCTATACTATTGCTACTAAAAGAAGCTGACTCTTTCTTACACTTCTATTTGCTTCCATAATAACAAATTTCTATAAGCCACGACCATGGCTATGCTTGTGCTCTCTAATCTTTGGATCACTGTTACTGGCACCGCTTTTTTTTTGCGCTTTATTTTTGTTTTTTATGTCTTTATCAGCGATCTCTTCTGACGAGTTAACCCATTTCTTTAAACTACTTCCTACAGATCCCCCTTGACTATTTTCTTTTTGGACACTATTGCTTTTTGTTTGTGTATTTTTCTGTGTAGCCTTTTTATTTGATTCTTCTCTGTTTTTTTTAAAGTTAAACATACTTTCCCTCCTTTAAAGAATACTCACTGCAAAATGCATTAACTTGCAATATTTTTTCATATTCCTATGCTTCTACTTGACTATAGTATAACTATATTGGCAAACTATGTCAATTCATTTTATCTTTTTAGATAATTCCATTTTTGCTGTTTTCTATAAAACTGCAAACAAAAAGAGTTCTCTCATAATAAAATGATTGAACTCTTTAAAATAAACTAATTAACAGGCTTTACCAACCTTGTATGTATTAGCTCACTTGTAGCACCTTTATAGATATAAACTTCATTGTTGTCCATTTGAAGGATCTCTTCTGGTTTTACAATATACTCCTGCTTCATAGAAATGCTGCTTCCACTGCTTGTACTGCTACCTGGAAAAAGTGAATATGGTGAGTAATTCTTTCCATGACTTACGTTTGTTGACACTTCTTCTTTTTCATAGTATCCCATCGCCTCTGACCATTTTTTTGCACTTGATACTGATGTATGCTTAAATATTACATTATTTCTGCTATTTCCCAGCAATGCATTAAATAGCCTTTCATCTGCACTGCACATTGCATATACATCAGTTGCACTTACCACTCGCTTGCAAATATCAGAAGCACCTTTTAACCAATTCTCTAGTTTCAGATTGTCAGAAACAGAAATCTCATCTATAACGCAGGCAAGTGTGATTCTCTGCCTATTTAACTGCTTTATTCTGGCAAGGATCAAATCAATCAACAAACGATTACTGTCCATCCCTACATTAATCAATACAATCTTCTTATTCTTCATCTCATCACTCAGATTAACAGGATATGCTCCATATCCCCTTTTGTAAGCAATATCTCCCATCTGACTGTCTAACATTGAAAAATAAGCTTCCAGCTTATAATACTCCGATTGTCCTGCCATAAGCTTTGATTTAATGCGATCTCCCTGATCTGATGTAATCACTTGTCTTGCAACTAAATCATCTGTTTTCTGATATAGTGCCATGTATGGACATATCTGAAACAATTCATAGCTTGGCCTTACTTTCTTTGCATAAAGATACTCAGTCAAACCATCCAAATATGTTAATACATTTGCCCTCATATCATCATCCTTATCAGCTGACTCTTTTATCAACTGGCCAATCTCTTTCGAACTCAATCCATAAAATGGGTCAAAACATGGATTTTTTCCATTGATAATAACAAGCCGTCCTGTGTCTCCGTATTTTTGCTCAATTGTCTTTTCCAGTTCATAATCATTTGCGTGGAGAATCAATACTGCACTATCACAATAGCAGCTCAAATTAATATACGCTTCCATTGCTTCTACTCGCTTTTCTTTTGTTCCACCTGAAATAATCATATTATCCAAATCAGCATCTTCCTGAAAGAAACCACCAATTTCAGAAGGTTGATATTCTTTAATTCCTTTTCTTCTTTGATTTCTTCCCTCTACAGTATTTCCAGTCAAAAGATTGACCAGTCCACATGTTCCATTCCATATTCCTCGAATCAATGCAAAGCATAGATTTAACAATTGAACTAGTATTACCCAGATTAATCGTATCATGTCTGCCTCTCCTCCCTGAATTTATATTCGGTGTCGTGACTGCCCATTTATTTTTTTTGGAATATTGTTTTCACTATCCTGCAGCAATCCTTCAAAAAGAAAATATAGCTCAAGCTGTATTCGCCCCAGCAATAGTTTGGGAATTATCTTCTCAGCATCATCGCACGACCAACATTTCGATTGTGTTTCTTTAATCGGCTCTGGTGCCTCCCATCCGCTTAATTCAACTGACTTTTTTCTTCTTGTTTTCTTGCTGAGCATAGTTGCTAGCTGATACAGTTCTTCTTTTGTAATTCCGTTCTTCGAAAAAAGCTGCCAACAATATTGCTGGATCTCATTCCATACATCCTCATCATAATCTGAGCGAATCAGTCTAAGATATCTATCCAGTTCTTGTTTTTCTTTCCAAAGCTTATTCATGCAAAATCACCCCAATCGAATCTCATAAATTCTCTGATATTGGTTTTTTCTTATCTGCCAGTTTCGAATATTATAAGTAGCAGTTTCTGCCAACTTATCTTGAATTATTTTTTCAATTGTTTCATCTAGTAATAGATTCGAGTCTATTCGAAAATACAACCGTTTATAATTTCTTTGCAGTCCAACCTTTAAGTACCTTTCCAGATACGCAGTATCCTTCATTGTAGCTTTGGCTATATGAAAATAATTATAAATCTGGCATTCACACTGAACTGGAAGCTGATATGCACTGTGATCCTTTTTTATATGTTCTTCATCCAAATTAAAATAATCATATGTAAGAAACAAAGGATTTTTTTGTGACATTCCGCTATCCATTATGACATCAAGATGGTACCATTTTCCGTCTAATTTCACGATGTTCCATGCGTGATCCATATATCTGGAATTTACGTTTAGTCTTCCTTTGACAATGCTACATGGGATTTTGCATTTATTTAAAAGAAGCTCTACACTTTTTGCAATTCCTTCACAAACTGCTTTATAATTCAAAAATACGCCAACAATATTTTGATTTTCTGTGATTGTGATTCCACGATTCAATGCCTCCCTATCATACTGCACGGTATTGATTATGTAATCGTGAATATATTTGATGACCATCACATCTGTATCATTCTCCTGACGCGCTTTATGGCTAATTGCCTCTATTTTTTTCCAGATCTCGCCATTCATTTTTGGTATCTGCTCTCTGGAATAACTATACTGAACCAGAATCGTGCAAAAATACGCTGTATATGAAAATGCCACCTTTGATGTATCTACGAAGAATAGTTCCGGGTGATCATCTAGAACGGCCATATAAACACGCTTTACCGTTTCTACTGGTGCACAGACAAGAATTTTTTGATTGCACTTGCGTAACTCTTGATAAATTACTTTGTACAAGCGCTGCTGCAATTTGGGCAGATACCCAAAATAAAATTCTTCACACACAACATCACCCCCGTTTTCGTTAATATGGATCAAACTTAAACTGAAATGGCTCAGTAAATGGTAAACAGACGATTGCTTCTCCCACTCGTAATCTCGACATATCCCAGTCTTCGATTACGCGACCCATTCTTTTTTCTTCCTCATATCGGTTATTCATCATAAACTGCTCGATAACATAATTGCTTCCATATAAGTCTGACAGATACTGTCTTGTCGTAACATCATTTGCTTTAAATGCAAAGATAGAGGAAAAACCTGCTGCAATATTCTTTCCTCGGCTTTCCTGATAAATTTCATAAAGCTGCTCAATACTCTGAAGACCTGCAAATATTTTTACACCTAGGCTTCTTCCAAAATTCACACCATCTTCTATGTGCTGTAAATTTGGTATCAGCTTAAACTCATCACAAATCAAGTAAACATTGCCACTTTGAGCTGATCCTCTTCCAAGCGCTTCTTTCAATGCCAAATCAAAAAGCAGACGATAAATTGGTGTCAATACAGATCCAATCGACAAATCATATTCTATGAACAGTACTTTTCCACCTTTGCTTCGTATAAATTCTCTCATTGAAAAGAATCCATGTCCTGAAAAAACACCAATAAACAGATCTCTGACAGCCGAAAACATTTCTGCAAGCACACCCATTGCTTGCCCGCCTCTATCCTCTATATAGGACTTAACGCCATTCATATCGGAATAGTCGCTTAGAATTTCTAGAATCTTATCAATATCACAGCCATCCAATAGCTTTCTCAATTCATCATTAAAAAACAGTTGCTGCCGAACATTTCGATCCTGTACACCAGCTCGAATCAAACACTCTATAATCGATGCAAGTAAGTCTCTCGCCGCATTTGGGAAAAAAGCATTTGCCGAATTCTGTTTTACTTTTTCCTCAAAAAGTGAGCGACATATTTCCTGGATATTCAGCTCATAAGTTCCCTCATCCCATCCATCTGCCAAGATCTCTTTAAATAGATTCCAACGCTGAGACTGCTTTTGATACTGAGAAGAATTTCCTATCACAAAGTCTCCTTGCTTAAAAAACTTTGAATAGAAATCTCCTTTGCTATCAAAAATAACCATTACATCATTACTTGTCATTGACTGGCGAAGCTGATTTACAAAATGATAAAACAAAGTTGTCTTTCCGCATCCAGTACCACCAACAAACAATGTATGCTTGCTTAAGATCGATTCATCAAGTGAAAATGATGCCCTCTGATTTCGAAAGAGTCCTTGAAGTGTCACTTTTGGATTTCTGACCCTTTCGGGAAGAGGGTTTTGTGAAGCACTGCTTCCCTCTATTACTCTTCTATTTACTCCCATAATACTTCTTATAAGCCTCGACCATGGCTATGGCTATGATCTCGAATTTTGCAATCAGTGTTACTGCTACTTTTCTTTCCCGCGTTATTCCGATTTATTTGATTAACAGCGGCTTGCCTTGTCGAATAAGTTTGTGTTTTTAAACTATTTTTAAAAGCATTACTTTGGCTATTTCCATTTTTAGTGGTGTTACTTTTCGTTTGTGTAGGTGTCGGCGCTTTCTGTTTGTTAGTGTTCGTATTTGATTGGTTTTTATTCTTTAGAAAATCAAACATCCTTCTCCTCCCTTAAAAAGCATTTGTTGCAAAGCACATGAGTTCGCAGCAAAATTTTTTCATATTCATAAATTTTACTTAAATATAGTATAAGCATATTTGCAAATTCTGTCAATTTATTTTATCTTTTTTGATAATATAATTTTGTTGTTTTTTATAAAACCACAAACAGAAACCTTTATCATTTTCAAGAATACAATTCAAATAAAACGGCCTAAATTCTATTGATCAAAGAATTCAGACCGCTATAATCAATTACTCTTGAGTATTCTCACACATATCAATTGCTTCCTTTGCAGAATCTCTAGCAAAAACAATGGAAGTAATTCCATTTCCGTAGCGTTCAAACATTATAGCAACATAAAAAACACTACGCTTTATGACTTTAGTAGAAGGATTCTCATTTTCGGAATCAATGTAACTCTTATATCGAACTTCACCATCTCTAAAATCAAGCTCAAAGTTTCCATTTTTTATACCATGTCTCTAGTGGTTGCAAGAGAGCCTCCATTTTTGAGACTCTCTTGCGTGATGTTATTACTACATTGTCATTATTTCGGTAGTTTCATTATCACTCAACCATCTGAAACACGACACTTTGGACAATCTTCTGTACAAGCCGAATATGAAGTTTTTGCTTCAAGTTCCATCGAGCGTTCCATTGATGTCTTACTAACTGCTTTTAAAATTGTCATAAACTCACCCCCCCCTTTCACATTAATTTACTTAGATCTTCTCGATAGAGAAGAATTAAGTCTTTAATAATAGCTTTTGAAGGTGCACATGCTTCTTTACCAGAATAGAATTTAGCATTAATCTTACACCCGCCTTGACAAATCGGAAGAATCGGACATACCTTACACTCATCATACGTTAATGTTGTATCGCAAAAGAAATTATAAGCTTTGTTCTTTTCTACCCCATCTTTTACATTTCCACTGACATATTCCTTACGACCTAATGCTCTATGACATTTATAAATATCTCCATTGGGATCGATAGAAAATACGTTTGGACATACAGCATAGCAATTAATTGGCGATGGATAAATCTTTAGCTTTTTTAGAAGGCCATGTACATCATGATCATGATCACTACCTTCATCATCCTCCATATCAGGAAAACCTCTATACAAATGATTTTTTCTTCCAAATTTTATCAGCGATATATATGGATGTTCTTTATATTCATTAAAATCATTTGAAATATTCTTAACGATTTCATTATCCGCATCAATCGGTGCAAAATATATTTTCAAATGATCATTTTTATTAAAACGTTCAATCAAATAATTCATCGTATTAAATGCTTCATTCTGTTTCTCAGGATCAAAGTTAATACGAATTTTAATATTAATTCCCAGTTCAATCGCATCTTCAATATTTTTCATTATTTTTGAAAACACATTTGTGTACTTTTTATCATATCTCTTTATTCGATCATACTCATCACCAATTGCATCTATTGTAATCTGAACTTTTTCAACATGCCACAGATCTATCGCTTTTCTTGCCATATCTTTACTAAATAAAGAGCCATTGGTTGTTATTTTAGATGTATAAACAATATTTCTTTTTTCTAAATTCCGTGAAATATAATCTATAACTTCACTCACTAATAACGGCTCTCCACCAAACCAAGTTATCCCTAATTTTTCTCCATTCCATTTTTTTTCAAGAAATTCAATCAAAGCATCTGCCGTTTCTAATGACATCCTTCCCTTACGATGACCATTTTCAAAACAATAAAAGCAATGCGCATTACATTCAAGTGTTGGTGCAATAATTATATTAGCTATTTTATCGCTACTATTTTTCACGACTTCATTTCGGAGATTCTCCATAGCAAGCACCTCATCACATGAGTCATCTATCAAAAAACCCATACTATAAAGTGAAGATGTTTCTGAAATTGAAAAATCATCTTGAACAAATACAGACTCATATAGCTCTTTTGACATTTCCACCATTGAAGTGGTAAATGTATTATAAAGCAGTATCTTGTCTCCTATTTGTTGACTTATATTAAAAATACTTTTCTTCATAAACTTTCCTCGTTAATATTTTTGGTAGTGTAGCTACGCTCATTCATAATCAGCCAATTAACATAATTTATTAATCTGATCAGACAGATATTCAACATCTGGATTTTCTGCTACGTCCATAATGATTGATATACATTTTAAAATCTGATATTCCCCTTCTCCCCACTCCTCCTTTGGCTTTTTCATTATTTTATCGTAGCGAATTTTACTTCCAGCCTGAAGTATGATACGATTGATCACACATAGCCAAGGGTCTGGCTTATGAATAGAACCAGTCGCTGCCAGATTTGTTCCCCAGCATCTTGAACAGACATTATTTAATGGACACATCGTACATACTGACTCTGGTTCAATATAGTTCTCAAAGTTTTCTCCTGCATATTGTAAAGAGACTTCTTCTCCTACTGTTATTTTTGAAAATCCTTGACATGGCGTCCAATAATCATCTGTTCCTGTGTAGCAATGAATTCTAAGACCAGCCCCACAATACCTTGTATTTTCCTTTTTTTCCAATAACAATGCCTCAAACGGTATATTAAGCATTCTTATTACTTCTGTTTCCGGATGCTCATCATAATATTTTATGAGTTTATCCAATTCTCTAATAAGGACATCAATATTTTTTGCATCTGACCAATCAATATCCCCCATTGCCAGAGTTGCATCAACCTGAAATCCCTTTTCTATCAAATAAATAACACTCTCTGCCATTTGTTCCAAACAATTTGGTGCAATCGTTGCCTTCACCGGCAACGGATGATACATTTTTAAAAAGAAATCTTGATCAATGCTATCAAAAGTACCCTTTTTGTTTCCTGCAAATACACGATTTTTATCATGTGCTTCTTTAACACCATCGAGTGATAATGCTGCATAAAAATGTCTTCTATGTTCTGACAACCATTTCTTAATATGTTCTGTAAGAATTACACCACTTGTTGTCGTATTATATGTAACCATACGTTTCGGATACTGCTCTTCAACATAATCTACCACTTGTTCTATCAGTTCAAAATTTAAAAATGGCTCTCCACCAAAAAATTCTATATTTATTTCTGCATCTTCATCCAACCCAGCAAATTCTCTATCAATGTGTTCCTTTGCTTTTTCAAATGTCATTTTTTGGTTTGCCTTATGTATTTCATAACAATAATTACATGCTAATGGGCACGATTCTGTAATAATCAGTGATATCTGCATTCTTTTTTTCATTTTTTCCCCACATACCGTATTTTTGTAATATTAATTATATTCAACACGCGCTACATCTACTGCCAGAAAAGGGGGATTTAAAAACCCCCCCGAACCGAATTATGAATCCTTTTCTGACTGAGCACAATAACATTTAATAGGACAATCCCACTTATCACAAGTATTATTAAATGCTTCTGCCATTCTTACTGATTTACAGGTTCCGTACTTCTTCTGCATTTCTCCTACTGAATTGTTAATCTCTGCTACATCTGTTCTTGTAAAAAACATACTCTATTCTCCTTTCTTCAGAAAGCTAAAAGTACTTTCTTAAGACAAATTATATACCGCGATTTGCTTTATGTCAATTTATTTTATCTTTTTTGATAATACCATTTTTGCTGTTTGCCCTTTCATTTTGCTGACCAGTTAAATTATTAAATTTGCGACCTCACTAATTTTAGACACAAATTTCATCAGCTTGCATTCTTCTGATCACAATGTATCTGTATATTTCTTAAGATCGAAAGATGCATTTTTATATAATGAATATGCATCTTTCTCCTTTCCTTCTTCAATGAATTGAACACATTTAATGACTACTTCTTGATAAATTTTTTCATAGATTTCTTTTGAATTTGGAAGATGGTTCAACTTTTCTACAATTTTAGGAGCAATATCATAGTATATCTTGATTTCTGCTGGACCATTTTCATGCTTTGACACCCAATTATCTCTAAATTTTCTGAGTGTTTCTAATTCATAGCAATCTACAGGCAATCCCCTAGACTCTATACAAGCAGTCGTTATAAAACAGCCTGATCCTAGAGAGGATTCTGTCATATTATACGCAATGCGTCTATCGCTATAATCTCCATATCGAATATAGTTTCCATCTATAATATACACTATTGCGCCATCTTTGGAAGCTCCCGTTCTTATGTAATTTCCATCAATGTTTAACATAATCTCACCATTACTATCATCACCTTCTCGAATATACTTTCCATCTATATTGTACTTAATACCATCACTTCTCGAATCACCGACTCGCACATACTTTCCATCAAAATTACTATAAATGCTTCCATTACTATCAGAACCCATTCTAATAAAAATTCTTGCCATTCTTTTCTCCTCACCATTAAAGTATTCTCTCTAACCGTCTAATTCATTCCTTTCTCAGGGAAGTCGCAGAGACATTTTCTTACAAAGAGTATACACTTGTTTATGCGATATGTCAATTCGTTTTATCTTTTAAGAAAGTTAAATTTTACAGTTTGTTTCCCATTTTTGTTTTGTCCATTCTCAGATATTATACTTATCATTTAAGATAATTTGTTTTTACTTATTATCTGTTATACTAAATGCAAATATTATGCCACATAATTTCTATCAGACTATAAAAGGAGCATTCTTCAATGATTTTATCAACAAGCGAACGCATTAAAGAACTTCGTGAAAAGAATGGCTATACCCAAGCCGCACTTGCAGCCAAGCTTTCTGTTACCCGTGCCTGCGTTAATGCATGGGAAATGGGGATTTCCTCTCCATCTACTGAAAATCTCGTTGAATTGACCCAAATTTTTCACGTAACTTCTGACTATATTCTTGGTATTTCTGGTTCTGAGTCAATAGAAATTGGTCAACTGAAACAAGATCAGAAAAACGTTCTTTATCAGCTAATCAATCTGTTTTCGAGCGAACAAAATTCTTCTCTTCTTGATATTATTAATCCAGAAAAGAAGCCCTAACAAAAAAAGCGTTAAGAAACAACTTTTTCTGTTTCTTAACGCTTTTTGTTTTATTTTTTCAAGTGTACAAGACGATCCCTAATTACATTAGACAGCCTCTGGCATAATGCATTTCACTTTTGATTAAGTAGCATCTCTGCTACTTAACTCAAACCATCCATCTTTGGTAATCCAACAACGAATCTCGCCAAAGCCACAAGTTGAAAATACCAGACACAGCTTCTCGCCTTCATAGAAGCTTACCACCTCACATCGAAGCAATGCAATCTCTTGCAAAAACTTCGTATCAAGTTTGTCCATCTGGCAGATAACCTGATCTGCAATCTTTCCTTTTTGCGCCTCAGGTAGTTCTGCGTAATGCAGATGGAAATTATGAAATTTTCTTGGCAAATCCTCTGCATGAAAGTAACTTCCTACCATCATGTAAACGACATAGCCAACAGCCTGCTGCTTGTTATACTGTTTCTTAGATAAACTAAAAAATCCCATCGTGATACCTCCTAAGCAGAATATAATTGTTTGCGTAAAAAGTCACAATACGCCCGTATATTCGCAAGCGCCAACTTCTTACCAATCGTCCATTCTGCTCATCGGATAACGATGAGAACAATTTGACAATAACATTCTTTTTCAAATCTGTCAATACTTTTTATTCTCAAAGATAGTGTAACTTTACTTTGGGATTGACAATCCGTAGATTACCTACAGATCTCATAAACATGCTTTTCCTACAAAATCATGCTGAAAACATCTTTCCTGAATGGATGGGCTTACTTTTGCTTGTATTGCATCTATATATTTTCCGTTCTTTTTGCTGGTTCGTTTTTCCCAGTTTATTATATCCCTTAATCCCAATTCCTCTTTTTCCTTTCTCTCTTGACACTTTCCCTTTAATAGCTCTTTTATCTTTCCTCCGTTTTTTCTGTAAATCCTCAGCTTTGTTATTCCATTTGCTCCCTTTTTACTCCATCCCATCGGCAGTGAACTTAACCTTGCTGACAACATATGACTGATGTGACTCTCTGTACTGCTTCCGATTATTCCTTCTTTTTTCCTCCTTTTATGATTTCACGTATTTCTTGCTCTGCCGTTTCTTCTCCGATTGCTAATACCATTCTCTTTATATACTCACTTATATGAAACTCATACCTTCTTTCTTTCGTAATGTTTTGTGGTGATTACATTATACTATAAAAAGTATCATTCTATTTTTAAAACTTTTTATTTTCCTCAAGTAAAGTTACACTATCTTTGCCGTTTACCAATTTTTCAATTTTATTTGTCAATTAATAGGTAACCATATTTGCTATTTCCAACAATTTTTTTTCATCAAATCCACCTTGCACGTTTTTTCCTTCCTCAAGCATTTTAGATATTTGCTGTACAAACTCGCGCGTCTGATTTGGCAGCATTTCTGCCTGAAGTGATTCACATGCTTCTAATAGTCTTTTATATGCATTTTTTGCTGCTTTTCTATTGTTTATTCGGCAAAACAGTACAATACGCTCTGCTGCAATTCCAAGACCTGTTAGGTTCAGTGTCAGATAATTATTATATTTCCAACAAACATTTAATGCACTAGTAAAATAACCGATTGCATCTGATGTATTTCCAATTGATGCTAAATATTCCCCATATTTCCAAAAAATTATTTCCTCTGGATGATAGCTTATTCCAGAATCTGTCATCTGTATTCCTTCCAGACTTATGTCTCCATTCAAATCTTCTTCAGTCTTTTTAAGCAGTCCTCCGAGCTCCATCAGATTTTTGTTTTTCTTTAATTCCAAAAACATCATTCTTGCAAACTCTTTATCTTCTCTTGCTGCTCTTGCCAAAATCAAAAGATAATACATCAAGTAATATTTAGCTCCAATCATTTCTTGACCATTTACAACAGTTCTCAAAAATTTGCTGATCATTTCCTCTGATGGTTCTTCATCTGGCAGGCAAATTGCTCTCGCCAGCCACTTCATTGCTGATTTATATTTTCCTGCTTCTAACTCTATGTGACTTCGATACTGACGATGACGCTCCAGCTCTCCTTCTCCCCCTGGATATTGATTCAATGCAATGTCTGATAATCTGCACATTTCTGAATACAGTTCAGGATGAAAGCGCTGCTGAAACAACATTGCATAAATTTCCATGCATAATGCATCTCCATAGTATTCTGATTTCATTGCTGGAAACCTCATCGACAAAGGTTCATCTTTTTCTATAAACTTCATAATATGCTCAAATGACTGACGCGCCATTTTCATCTTCTGTCTACCTTCTTCAAAACAAAATTGATCTATCGCCAGCAATGCTTCCTTTTCCACTAATTGATAATATGTCATCAATTCCTCAAGATAATTTCCAAATTGCTCCTGAACCCTTCTACACTTTTCTAGCGTCCTATTAGCTTCATAGATATCTCCCTCACGCAAATACATATCTGATAAATTAAGCAGTATTGAAAAATGCAAATGCTCCTGTGGCATTCCATTTTTCTTTAAAAATGGAATCAGTTCATCTAACAAATTTTTGAGCAACACTTCTCCCACTTCATAATCATCTTCATTAAGTGCATAAACCAGCAAATCTGCTACACAATTTTTCATTTGCGATTTTATTAATCTATACGAACAATTCTTCATTCGTTCAGCCATTAAACTCAGTATTTTTCCATGCTCTAAATTATCCTTAGTCGTATAAAGTTCTAATATCGCATCAGAATAGTTATTCTGTGCAAGACACTGCTGTATAAAATTTTGAGATCCCACCTCCGTCAAGGTGAATAAAAAGGCTGTTGAATATAATGCTTCCACTTCTGATCTGACATCCTTAAATGCATGACTGTCCCGTGTTAAACGTGTGTTGCATGCAAAATCAGCCAACTGTAAACGCATGCTGTCTGATGCTCTGCATATTTCAAAGCTAACTTCACAATCTGGATGAAGCATAGCTCTTCGCTCTCGCTGTTTTCTTTTTATACAATATTCTAATGCCTTCTTATACTCATTTTCTCTGATCCTTTGATTTCCTGCCTCTGCTGTGACATCCTGCCGCTGAGCAATTGTAACCCTCAATCCAACACTTTCATATCGTGCATTTAATCGCTGCAAAAGCTGCAGGATTCCCTCTGCCATCATCGAAAGATACAGTTGCCTGCTGGTAGCTTCATCATGATATTCTTGATTTTCAAAAAAAACTTGAGCTGCATTATACTCACTCTTCATTCTCTGCAATACTGGAAGAACATAATTTTTTTTATCATCTTCTTCCAATTCCATTGCATGATTGCGATTAGAATCAATCAATCCCTCAAAATCTATTTTGTCTGCAACTTCTTCTTCAACTAGAAAACCGCCGATCAACGACGGTTTTCTAGTTGTCCCTTCGAGTTCATGCTGATTTTCAAAATCACCACTCTCGTCAAGCCATAATTCAAAATTTTTATTCATGTATCCTGTTCCTTTTTCTTGTTATTATACAATCTAGTTTCTTTACTATCTTTTTGCGACATCGTCTTACTTTATTACTACACCAACACCACTTACTCAAAACAATGAGTACAAACACAAAGACTCCCACAGCAATGTATTTTGAATGCTTTAAAATCCCTGCCGAAAGCAACTCCGTACATTCTGTTCCGGTTAATCCCAAAAGCAAACTAGCAACTACACTACTAGCAACATCCAAACTTCCCAGTGCCAGAAGCGTACCCACAACACCAAACCAGAACGCATATCGATTCAACTTTGATTCCTGATGTATATCTGCAATCTCACAGAGATCCTTTATCTTTTCCGTCATTTCTGCTTTGTTTTTCTCTATTCCGAGTTCCTTTTGCAGCATTTCATATAATTCTACTCCCTGTTCCTGCACAGTAGGCTCTGCAATCAAAATCTGTGCCTGAAATGCTGCATAACGTTCCTGCAGTGCAATGAGATCATTTACCGTTCTTCTTTTCATTTTTGAACTACTGCCCTTTTCAAATCCCTGTGAAAGCTTTCTTAAATCTTCCGCAAATTGAAGCAAAGATGCCCTTTGCGCTAATGCCAAATTAACCATTTCCACGTACATATTCAAAAACGGACTGATCACGCTTGCATCAGGTGCTGTTTCTGATGTTAAAGCCATGAAAGATTGATGTGTTACTCCATGAATGGTTCCATACTCTATCCATCTGGAATCTATAAATTCCTCCAACAATGCTTTTCGCATAGTCACACTCTGACAAGTTGCATCATCTTGATCCACAGCGAACAATGCATATATCTGAGCTGAAACCTCTGGATCCTCCAAATATGCATATCCATCGTTTTCACGTTTTTTTGCTTTTTTTATCAGGTTTCCATTCAGCACCATGGACACAACAAACATTCTATCGTCAACTGCTGGTTTAATTTTGATTGCATTTTTTCTGCCATATGTCTTGCTTTGCCCATACACAATCTCTGTCTCTTTCTCCAGACCTAATACCAGAATTTCTTTTATGAAATCTGCCAGTCCCTTAATTGGTACAGAACGACTAACTTGCGACGGATTAAAATTAACATAATTAAACTTCACATTGCCGTTTTCTAACGTAACAAACGGCGTACCATGACTTTCAGTTACATCCTGACTTTCATTTTCCAGTAAACCTGGAATAAAGAATCTCTGTTCATCTGCACATTCTATACATATGGCTCCATCTGACATAAGAAAAGGCTCAAAAATTCTTCTTCCAAACTCATTAATTCTTTTAATATCTTTTAATGAAGAATAGTAACAATTCTGAGCCTCTATGATAAACAGGGCAATATTGGTATTATATATTTTCAGGCGAAGTGAATTTAAAACAAGTTGATACTTGTCTTCTCCTTTTGTAATTTCGTAAATACCAACATTTCGAACATACTTGTCTTCTATTTTCCATGATGAAACGATTCCATCGTCCTCTTCATCATAGTCAAACACTGCCTTTCTTCCTACGTCAGTGAGATATTGATACAGCGCATAATTCTCCAAAATATCTCTTGGCTGCATCTTTTCGCTCGTTAAAGTATCACTCCATATATCACGTTCCCAGCAATCTGATTTTTTTAAAGCTTTTTTCCATTTATCAACATCAGATGCATGCTCCACATAAAACGGAAATACAAATGTATGATAGCTAAATGCAGCTATTAGTTTATCACATAAATTTCTATCATGACAGATACGTTCAATTCCTGCAGCTATTTTGCCTATGCTGTCCTTACGTGACGGTGACACTTCCTTATCTGACTCACTTATTTTATTATACAGTTCAGCCTCAATTCCAGTGATTTCATTTTCTTTTGTTATAGAAACCAGTTCATTTTTTATAAGCCAATCTGTAAAATATCTCTTAGCATCAATCACAAGACAATTAATTCTTTTAAACTCAAATTTTATCCCATTTTCATTCTTTATTGTTATTTTTTGTTGTTGAAATGGTGAACTATTTTCTAAGTATGTTATAAAAAGCACACAGTAATTATTTTTTATCCATCTCTGATCAGCTTCTTGCGCAGCCGACCTCGTTCCATTTGTATATTTCCAAATCTGATTTGTCATTAGATCCCCATAGAAAAAATCCATTCATCATCACCCCCTTTTTCTAAGCTTTTATTTTTTATGTCAATGGTTGTTTGTGTTTACCATCACTTCTACATTAGACGGTAGTGGTTCTTCTGTCATAATGCCAAAACCTACATTTGTCTTTGCACCAACTCCCATGTCCAGAATAATCTGCTTTAATACACACTCTTTCTGATCGGCAGTAATATGATACGTATCAAAATCAAAGTCATTCAGACTAAACATAAAGCAAATTTTTACTCCTGGCTTAATTTTTATCAGGTTAATTGGTTTTGGATTCTTGAATTTTTCTTTATGAGGAGTGATGTATTCTTTTGCAAGAAGCTTTTTTTTCTGATTTATATCTACTACTGGAAATGCATCAAAGAACACATCTCTTCCTTCAAACAGATTCTTCTTAAGATTAGCAATCACCGTCTTCACTTTCTCGTCACTTTCCGTTTCAAACGTGACACCTGTATTCTTCAATACTTCTGTGATATACGCCTGTTTCTCCTGTTCGTCTGCTGAACCTTCTTTTGGAAAATAGCTGCGCAGCATTCCCTTTATTGAAGAACCCGGAATATATGGCAGACCTGTCACATAATCAAATGAAAAACCACATTTTATTGCATTTTCCATACTAATCTCATGTGGATTCCCAATTCCAATCAACACACCAGGATATGCGGTGTAAAGCTCAAACGACTTCCAGCTACTCTCAGTCTTTTTTTTAAGCAGCTTATATATTGCTGGACAACTACTAAATTCAAAGTTTTCAATTTCATTGTCGCGCTTCTTCAATTCTTGTTCATCTGCTTTTTTTTCTTTATCATGGTCTTTTTGACCTATATAGTAAATATACTTCAAATCTTTATAGTATTCTACATTAAAGCGATAGTTCATATTTTTCGATTTCATATCAGCTCTGTTCACCTCCTCCTTCTGTATTTTTTGGCACCTCATGCAAGTACAAGCCAACTGCCAGCTTCAAGGCAATTGCTGCATTCTCGATCTCCTCTTTACATGTTTTTAAAGCCTTCTTTTTCTTTTCCAGATCCGTTTCATTCTCACTCACATTATATATGTACTGCATCAAATCAGAAGCATTTTTAAATTTCGCTTTCTGCACAGCAGTTCCATAACTATCTGCATCATCCTTCAGAAGCAAAAAGACTGCCTTCATCAGCTTTGTTCTATCAACATCCTCCTCTGAATTACTGCTCTGATCTCCACTTTTTTTAGAGAAAAAAGCGACTGCTGGAATCAGACTTCCCATCGTCACCGCAGCACCAAATGCAGAAATTTGACCTCGATATCCTTTTGGAATTAATTTATATTCATCTTTTTTCACTACAATCCCACTGGTTTCCAATTCCTTATATGCAAGTGGAATCTGACGCGCTACTACATTTTTGTTCATTGTTCTCCTCCCAATATCGTTAACTCACACAAACCATATCCGATAGACGCTCCACTGCCAAACTGTACAATCTGATTTTCAATCATACCTTTCAGTTCGTTTACCAAATTTTCTGGTCCCAAAATTGTAAAGTAAAAAATACTATTATATGGCACTACCTCTTCATACCACAAATTCACACTCTTTCCATTATCCAAACAATTTCTCGCAAGAACTGGAAGCGGAAGGTCACGGAAATCCTCCTCTTTCATTAGAAAAAGTTTAGTTTTATAACGTTTAGTTTTTTCATCTTTATCATATTCATAATATTCTGTTAATGGAATCTCTTCCGCTGCACAGGGTTTATCATGTGGCACATTCTCTGTTGTCGCATTGATTTCAGCACCATTTGCTCCCGACACCAGCTTGCACCAACTGTTAAAACGTGATACAGCCGTCTGTGTCGTCACCAGATAATATGGCGCGCTACCTTCCGATGCTCTCGCTGATCTGGCAAGCATTTCAGCAGCCAGAATCTTTACCTGTCCAGGCTTTGTGATCTTATTAGTCACATCCTCCATACCAAAAATATCACTTATACCGCAAGTTTGACTTGGATATTTTTTCTGACAAAACTCTCGCAGCGCTCCTTTTACACCAGATGCGTTCACAGTTGGATACTTGGTAACAGGATCTCGCTCTACCATCTTATCAATAATACTATAATTCTCTTCACCATCTCCTACATGCATATTGGTCAAACACTTCATTTTTACTATATAACCATACTCACTCATTTCTATTTGCTCCTTCCTGTCATATCCAGTTTTCATTATTGTTTTGTTGAAATCAGGTAATTATATCCCAATTTTTTATGATTCTTGTTGTCCAAGTTTAGCATACATGTTCCATAAAATGCACTGCCACTATCCAGTAAGTTATACTGAACCTTGCTGCGTTTTAGCCGCTTTGCATATCCCCTCTCAGTACTCTGATACTGTGTCTCAAGATTTTGTATTTTTCGTCCTGAAATAATATAAAAATCATCACCGTACTTCTGATCTCCTTCTGCCAAAAGCACAATGTCTGACATTGCAATTGTCCATTGGGGACCTGCATTTTTAAATACATTTGAAACATCATCAACAACGTCCTGAATCGTTTTTTTATCTGTTAAACTTGCTTCAAACTTAAAAGCTGATTTTTTTAATCCCATATAGCAAACCGTTTTTTCAGGGAATACACTTTCCTGCTCCTCTTTCACTTCGGCATACACAACAAATGCATAGCCTTCTTTCATAGCAAATGCTTTTCTTTTAAAAAATGCGTCATCTGTTCCTGTCTTTCGGATCGCTGTATATAGTTTTTCTTCAACAGGCATTGAAATTACACGTTCCTGCTTTTCCTGCTTCATTAATGGCTCAATCCGAATCCATCCCTGTGCAGTTCCCATCTTTGCATCATATTCCCCCTTTTTAGGAAAATGGATTTTTCCTCTCGAACTCTTTCTGGCAGCATCTTCCATCTCAATCGGGCAGTATTCCATAGTGCTCTTATTATTCTGAGGATTTTTCATATACAGTTTCTCAGCTGGATCTTTCAGAAAAATTGGTGATATTCCAATCAGCCTTCCAAAATCCTGCTCTATTTTGCTGGCAAACGAAAAGCTGTTTTTTCCTATCAATGTTTCCATTTTTTTTCGCTTATTGTCATCAGAATACCCAAAATCAGACTCGACCAGATTTGCTTTTTGCAGCATTACATAACGAAGCATTCCCCAAATAGTAGTCTGCTCTGGAACCATTTTGGACAACACATAGTAGCTCTCTTTTCCTCTGCTGTTCTCAATTCCAGCAAACGAAAGCCCCTGATCTGTTCCAAACGTATATGGTTCCAACGGTGTTAATTGAATCTTGTACACTTTTGTTTTCAATTCTTCTCCCATCAATAGCTGCCCTCCTCACTCAAAAATTTCTTGTATCTTAATATAGCTTCTAACAGATGCAATCTATTATCTTTTATCGTTGAGTGATTGTTTTGTTTTTTCCATTTTTCCTCGTACTTAGCATACTCAACTTCCCACTGAATATCTGAAGTTCCATTCTCCGGCACAAGACATCTTTCATTCAAATATTCCTTAATCAAGTCATTTTGCTCTGCAATCTTCTTCCACTCTGCCTTAAATTCACTCTCACTTATTTGGGTATTGCACATCAATTCATCCCACTTATCAAAGGCCTCCCTGATTCCTTTTATTATATATTGGTAATGGTTATCAGCGATATCCCTGACATACGGACTATATTGAGTCTGATTAATGTTATCAAATAAATTCAGCCATGCTCTAATAAATGTTTCTCGATTTATCTTCTCTTGCTGTGCCAAAGTCTGAAGAGTTTCAAATACTGGCCGATATGTATTGATCGCAAAAACAATGGAATTGATTGTTTTTGTATCGTTGTACGGTTCCTCGATAAAAGCCTTCACAAGACCTCGTTCCTCATTGCTCAATTCAAATTTGACTGTCTGTCCGCTATGTTTTGTCAGCTGAACCGACATACTGTCTTTTCGAATCCCCGCTGTCTTTTTTGCATCATCCAGCAAATTTCTTGCCTTTGCCAATGCCTCATACAGTGGAAACTTATAATACTGCATTGCAATACCAAAAGATAAAGTTGGAACTCCTGTCTTTAGATCCTCTTTTTTATCGTGATTTATTTCTTTGTTAATTGTATTTCTGAAACACTTCTGAATATCATAGCAAAGTTCAAAAATACTTTTCCCTTCCTTATTTTCTAATGGAGCCAAAAACAGCAGATCATCTCCTCCGGCGTAGATCGTCATTCCGCTAAATTCGTTAATCAGCTGCGCAGCCTGTTCCGTATAATGCAAGCATGCCTGCGAAAACTTCTCTAACGTTTTATCAGCTGGATTAGATGGATCCTGTACTAGCTTTTCCAGCGTTTTTCCCATAGAATCACCATCAGCTGCCACGAAAGCATAATACTTTCTTTTCTTCATGTTTCCTGCAGTTTCTTCACCACACTTTGCAATCGTCTCAATACTGCTCAAATTTTTTTCATTTTCGCCTAACGTCTCATCCGCTTCTCTTTCCTTAAAAAACTTACTTTTTTTTACAAGCCTGTTGGATCCATTTGTATCACCTGTAAACAATATGCGAAGTGGGTTGTATGATGATGCATTTGGATATGTTCTCATCAATTCCATCTCATCTAAATATGGTGAAATTTCTTTGATAATGTTCCCATTCACTTCTGATTCATCCAGAAACATGTAATGAACCTGCAGATAACTTTGGAAAAAATCGTCTTTTTTATCACCTTCCCCTATCGCATCATACACGATCTGTCCAATATTATGTTTCACTCTAATTGTTATCTCTTCCAATTTCCCAAGCAGTGGTTCTTCAGGCATAGTCGTGTAAAAAATAATTCTATCATGATATTTTCCAACTGCACCTGCCTTCTTTGCTTCGTTTCTATCATAATAAGGCGAATACATTTTTCCTATGTAATGCTCTGCACTCAATATTTGTTCGTCAATTTCATTGCACAACTGCCTTGTCATATCAGAAAACATACTACTAGCAAACCACATCGCTGCCGGAGAGCTTGCTTCCAGCAAGGTATCATAAATCGGACCAATTGTAATTCCGACATATCTTCCATCACTCATTTGCGTCCTCCTCATCCTATTTTTTTAATCTGTATACTATTTTTATCTGAAAATTCACTAGAACTTAATCCATTATAAAAGCTAACATAACTTGACAAAAAATCTTGAATGTCAAACTCTTCACATGTAGGTACACTTAATTGCCTACTATTTTTATTTATTCCAGTAAACTTAAACTTCTGTCCATATATTTCTGCTAGCACTGGCTTTGCTACTATGAATACAACATTCTTAATTATCTTAAAAAAAATAGGCGATGGAACTCGCTCTAGCTTTCCTGGATCTGTTATCGGAACATCATGTTCAATTTTTATAGTAACTCCACCATTCTCTGCTTTATACCTAATTGTCTCGCTAGTGCCTAACAAAGCCCTCACATAATGTGGATTGGGATTCTGTTGCTGTTGCACTGGCCTCCTTCCTACTATTGGTGCCAATCCATTTTGCTTCATCCAAGCTTTTTCATTATCAATTCCTTTTAAATGCATATATTGATAAATATATGAGCGAATATACCTGCCCTTAAAATTATATCCTGACTTCATTGTTCCATAAAAAAACTGGATTTTTTTAAATTTATCCTGACATCCTCTATCAATTTCTTCAAGCTCATTTTCCCTACCAGAGAATACCATCTCATAGCAACTGTTAGATTCTGTCTCCTCTTTTAACATTATTGCTATTTCGTTTCTTTCCTCTTCACTTATTTCATTTTTGTCAATTTCAACAGAATTCTCCACTATAAAACTTCCGAACCCTTTTCCTTGCATTGTACCAAAGTTAGTTACAATAAAAAACTCTTCTAAATACGTCTGTATTATATGACGTAATTCTTTATTAAAACATATAATTGTAAGATCTAATTTTGCTAAAATTCCTCCCTTTGGATTTTCCCTGCCTTGAGGTCCCATATTTCCATAAAAAATTTTATAATATTTTCACTTAACCTCTTT
>ERZ779885.1480-NODE-1480-length-23639-cov-7.240544_pt1 | contig 23639 bp, 21 predicted proteins | sample MGYA00511554_ERZ779885 | MGnify/ENA primary metagenome ERZ779885 (study PRJEB29588, sample SAMEA2160998) | human gut metagenome | biome: human gut; feature: human-associated habitat; material: faeces | place: Denmark | collected 2008/2010 ... | reverse complement strand
CAACGGCAACAATGAGCCTGCCCGTATCGTCATCGGTAAGGATACCCGCCGCAGCTCCTATATGTTTGAGTATAGTCTGGTTGCAGGCCTGACCGCTTCCGGTGCAGATGCCTATCTGCTCCACGTCACCACTACGCCCAGTGTTGCCTACATTGCCCGGGTGGATGATTTTGATTGCGGCATTATGATCTCTGCCAGCCACAACCCCTACTACGACAACGGCATCAAGCTGATCGACTGCTACGGTGAAAAAATGCCTGAGGAAACTCTGCTGCTGGTAGAGGACTACATTGACGGCAAACTCCATGTGTTTGATAAGGACTGGCCGGAGCTGCCTTTTGCTCACCGGGAGCATATCGGCTGCACGGTGGACTATGTGGCAGGCCGTAACCGCTATATGGGCTACCTGATCTCTCTCGGTATTTATTCCTTCAAGGGCGTGAAGGTTGGTCTGGACTGCGCCAACGGTTCTAGCTGGAACATCGCCAAGTCTGTGTTTGATGCGCTGGGCGCAGACACCTATGTAATCAATGCACAGCCCAACGGCACCAACATCAACAACAATGCTGGCTCTACCCATATCGAGGGCCTGCAGAAGTTTGTAGTGGAGAAGGGTCTGGATGTTGGTTTCGCTTATGACGGCGATGCTGACCGTTGCCTGTGTGTGGATGAGAAGGGTAATGTTATCACCGGCGACCACATCCTGTACATCTACGGCTGCTACATGAAGGAGCGTGGCAAGCTGATGACCAACACTGTGGTCACGACTGTCATGTCCAACTTTGGCCTGTACAAGGCTTTCGATGAGCAGGGTATTGGTTATGCCAAAACGGCTGTAGGTGACAAATATGTCTATGAATACATGGCGAAAAATAGTTGTCGTATCGGCGGTGAGCAGAGTGGTCATATTATCTTCTCCAAGTACGCAAGCACCGGTGACGGTATCCTGACCAGCCTGAAGATGATGGAAGTCATGTTGGCCAAGAAGATGCCCATGAGCAAGCTGGCGGAACCTTTGAAGATTTATCCGCAGGTTCTGGAAAACGTCCGTGTGACCGACAAGAAAGCTGCACAGGATGATGAAGCAGTGCAGGCAGCAGTCAAGGCTGTGGCCGAGGCACTGGGTGACACTGGCCGTATTCTGGTGCGCGAGTCCGGCACGGAGCCTGTTGTGCGTGTGATGGTGGAGGCTCCTGACCACGACACCTGCCAGAAATATGTGTCTCAGGTCGTGGAGACCATTAAGAGCAGAGGCTACGGAGTTTGAGTGCAAACCTGAAACGAGGATGCGGAATCCTGCTGATTGTATCTGTAGTTCTTCTTTCTATCTTGGCGTTGCGGCCTGATGCGGATGTTGATCACGATGCAGGATACACTGCCTCGGAGTTGAGTGTCGGAGAAACCGTAGATGGAAGCGTGACCAGCACAAGCTATGTGAATCCTGATGGAGTGATCACAGAAGCTATTGATATAGGCTATGCGACCGTGTGTAGAATGCGTGATGATAACGGCCGAGTTGTAGAAGAACGTTATCTTGATGCAAACGGAGACCCTGTGGCAAGGTATGGGGATTATTACGGATTATCGTATGAATACGATGAAACGAGTACGGTAATCACATATCTTGATGCCGAAGGTAATCCGATAATACTCAGTGACGGATATTCTATTATTGTAAGAACGCAGGTTGGTGGCAGGGCTTCCGATGATTTCTACTACAATTTGAACGGACAGCAGGTATAGTGCTCCGGTGGATACTATGGGACTCATCGTGAGTTTAATACTGAAGGCCAGAACACTAGTTTGACCTTTTTCGATAAAGATGGTCATGCGGTGAGCAGTTCATCTGGATATGCGATTAAGACATATCAGCGTGATATGGATGGTACCATTGTCGGGGAGCAGTATTTTGACACAGAAGGGAACCCAGCGAGGTCTTTGCTTGGTCAGTATGGCGAGTTATACCAACGCAACGAGCAAGGATACATCGGTCAGATCACCTATCTTGGTGCAGATGGCAAACCCACCCCAACCAATGCAGGCTATACTATCCTCAAACGTACCTATCATAGAGATGGAACAGCAGATACGGATATGTATTTTGATGCGAATGGCAATCCAAGGGCATTGTCTAAAGGGCAGTACGGCATCAAACGCAGTGGCAAGGTGAACCTTCTGCTTGACAGAAACGGCAACGTGATGCTGTGTGTGGACAACTTTCTGAATGGCTTCCCATGCATGGTAGTTGTCTTCGGGTGTGTGGTCTGCTTACTGATGATTGTTCTTCCGAAGAGTTTAAGCGTAGTACTGACGATTGTTTATGTGGCTTTCATCCTCTATGAAACACTGATGTTCCGTGAGTCAGGGGATGCAAAAACGAACTTTGTCCTCTTTTCCTATGCAGGGAAGTTCTTGAAAGAGCAATCCGTGAGGGTGGGGGTTATCAATAACATCTGGCTGTTCATTCCGCTTGGAACGGGGCTGTATAGATGGTTTCAGAAAAGGTGGGTGTTGCTGATTCCCTTTGTGATGTCTGTGGCAATCGAAACGACCCAGTATATTACGGGACTTGGCATCGCGGAGTTCGATGATGTGTTCGGTAATACGATGGGTGGATGGATCGGTGTGCTGGTGGCCTGGACGTGGTTGAGCAGAAAAATGAGCTTGAAAAATAGAGCATAAGGAAGTATACATGTCTAATTTCCTTCGTTATCCTTGAAAACGAGACCGATATAGTATATATTTGAGCTGTGAGAGTCATTCGTTATGGATGCTCACAGCTTTGCCGCTCGGAACTTTGCACACCTCTACGTGGTGGGCGGCAGGCAACACAGCATGGGTGCTGTGGCTGAGATGCAGAGAACTAGCTTTAAGGAGATATTGGTGTTCGTATGAATATACTGAAAGAATTTTCGAATGAACTAGGATATATAAATATAACCAATCAGTATATTGAACTGGCGGTACGCTGCTATGAGCGTGAATGTGGGGACGAACCTATAGAGTCAATAGCGAGATCGGTTAATTTGTCGATTTCAACATTACCGGAAGGCTACTATGCTAGAGTTTCAAAGGGATACCTTGTCGGAATTCAATCTTGCTTTGAAAAGTACTTGCTTGCATTTAAGGAACTGTGTGGTAATCCGACAGAAAATATCGAAAAGTACGATCCCAAAAAGCAGAATACAAATAGATTACAATGGATATTAAAAGCGTGTTATGGGAACAGTCTTCCTGATGATATTCAGGAATATTATCATATCTGTAATTACTACAGGCTTACAAGAAACCAAAGTGTTCATTTCAATGATCAATCTGCAGAATATAAAAATGCGAGAGCTTTAGTAGAAAATTTGGATAGAACGCTTTTGAAATCTGGTATGTGTGATCGTCTTGATGCTCCTCATTCTATAGAGACGTTGACATTTGATGATCAGGTATTGTTTTCAAGAGTTGCGAGAATGCTGGCAGAGAGAATCTATAAGGACAGCAAGTATAACTGGAATAAAATCTTGACAGCAAATCGTGAGTCAATTGTAAGTGTGGCAGGTACTGTTAGAGACGACATGGAAAGACGAAATACAAAGATTATCAATTTCCTTATACAAACATATCCGGCAAAGAATCAGCCTGAACTGGTTGAATGTTTACAGTCGTTTGTGTTATAATCTATATGGGTCCTAGCTCAACGGCAGAGCATCCCCCTTCATAAACACATAGCCTGCGTGGGTGTGTGCTTATGAAGGGGAAGGTTGAAGGTTCGAGTCCTTTGGTGCCCACCACAAATGAAAAATCCGAACTTATTCCCCATCTGAACAGCACCCCATTTGTTAGACAGTATGATATAATGTTTAACAGGTGGGGTGATTTTAATACCAAAGGGAGTACCAAACAAACGATACACGCCGGAATTCAAGAAGCTGGTCGTGGAAACCATGATGAAAGAAAAGATGAGTTACAGAGAAACGGCTCGACAATTTGAAATCAGCAATCATCACAGAGTACAAGACTGGGAACGAATCTATCTGACGGAGGGTCCAGAAGGCTTTGCCATCGAACGGCGTGGCCGCAGCAGCACTGGTCGGTCAAAGAAGCTGCCAAAAGAGGTGGAAGAAGATCTGCTGGCGGACACCAAGCGCAAGGGCGCGGAGGTGGTGTTCACCACCGGCGGCGCACAGTCCAACCACGCCATGCTGACGGCGGCCTGCGCCAAGAAGCTGGGCATGGAGCCGATCCTTATTCTGAAAAAGCGCGGCGTTACCGAGCGCAAGAGCAACCAGCTGCTGGAATATCTCATGGATACGGATGTGCGCTTCATGGATACCGACAGCTATGATGATATCTATGCGGAGATGGATCGTGTCGGCAAGGCCTTCGCCGGTCTGGTGAAGATGGCTCGCGAGGGACAGTTCAAGCCCACCGACAACGTGCTGTACCTCTACTCCGGCGGTGCCGGCGGTCTGTTCGCCATCGACATCGAGCTGGACTGAGTCGCCTTAGCGGGCGCAGGCTTTTAAATCCGGTTATCGGTTGTCATCAGGCGGGTATGCCTTTCCCGCACACATAGAGCAGCACCCAAAAAAACGGGAATGGGAAAGAGTATGGAAAAATCTTGCCGATACGGCGAGTGTTTTTGCATTTCTGTGGTTGTAAAGCTGCCGAAAATGGTGTAGTATGTAGGCGGATATTTTATACCAATCCGGAGGTGGACTATGCAGATGACCGTGCCGCGCCCGCGTGAACAGGCGCTGGAGCAAATCATGGCGTATATATTGGAGAATAAACTTTCCGCTGACGATAAGCTTCCGCCGGAGCGTGAAATGTGCCAGATGTGGGGGATTAATCGCTGCACCCTGCGCAGCGCCATTGCCGCCCTGACGGAGCAGGGGATTGTGTACGCCGTTCAGGGCAGCGGGACCCGTATTGCGCACAGATTTCGCCGTATCCTACAGGATTTGCAGGGATTTTCGGAATACGCCGCCGATTGCGGCCTGCGGCCGGAAACGAGGCTGCTGTCCATGTCGCAGGTGGAGTGCGACAAGCAGCTTTCCCGGCGGCTCCATCTGGTGCTGGGAGAAAATGCCTATCGAATCTCCCGCCTGCGCATTCTCAACGGCCAGCCCACCCTTATCGAAACGGCCTATATTCCCGCCGCGCTGGCCCCCGGCCTGGAGGAGCATGATTTGGTGACCAGCTCCCTCTTTTCGGTGCTGCGGGAGGGGTACGGCCTGGATCTGGATCACGGCGAAGAGAAGGCCAGCATCACCACAGCCGCAGAGGAGGAGGCCGTTCATCTCGGCATCGCCGCCGGGGATCCTGTGTTCTGGATCGTCAGCATCACGCAAACGCCGGAGGGCGTTCCTGTGGAATATTGCCGCACCGTGGCAAGAGCGGACAAGGTGGAGCTGGTCAGCGTTCTCCACCGCGGAGAAAGCGAGGCATCCGATCATGCGTGAAATCAGCTATAAATCCCCGCTTTATATCCAGCTGCGCGAGGTGATCCGCAGTAAGATCGAAGAAGAAGAATACTTGCCCGGCACAGCCATACCCTCGGAAAATCAGCTGATGGAGACCTATGGGCTCAACCGGGTGTCCGTTCGCAGTGCGCTGGCGGCGCTGGAGTTTGAGGGACTTTTGAAAAGCGTGCAGGGAAAAGGGGTTTTTGTAGCGGGGCCCAAGGCCAAGCGGAATATGGATACGCTGGGCGGTTTTCACAACACCATGCACCAGAGCGGCGGAAACACCGCCACACGGATTCTCAGCAAGACGCTGCGTCAGGCAGGCCCCTATTATGCCCGCCTGCTGGAGATTTCCCCCGAGAGCACCATCTGGTTTATTCGGCGGGTAGAAAATCCGGCGGGCGAGCCGGTGGCGCTGGAGGAGCTTTACATTCCCTACAGTGTGGTGCCCGGTCTGGAGGAGGTGGATATAAAGCTGTTCTCCATCTATGACATCTATCAGTGGAACGGCATCGTGCTGGGAGAGGGACATCAGACGCTGCGCATCACCCGGCTGCCGCCTATGCTGGCCAAGCACATGGAAGTGCCGCCGGAGCAGGCGGTAATGGAGTTTTCATGCACCACCCGGGATCGGGGCGGCCGGGTGGTGGAGTTTTCCCGCAGCTATGTGCGCAACGATAAGGCGGAGTTTGTCGTCCACTTCCGTCACACAAATCCATAATTGGTATAACTTTTAATATTACAACTATCAATACAGGCGGATAAAATGCGTTATCCGCTTGTATTTTTTACAATTTGTTGTTATTTTAACCAAAATTGCCGGGGCTGATTTTAGCCGAAACATAGAATTCACGTTTTTTTGCCGCAAAAACCGATTATCATCTTGTAATTGGTATAAGTTGATACTATACTTATCACATCAGGGCAACACAACGAAAAAAGGTTGAGAGGTGGGCCACTTGTCCGATTCCATCGTATCGCTGCGCCATGTGGAAAAATGGTATGGCAACAACCACATGGTAAAAGACAGGAATCTTGAAATTCATGAAGGCGAATTTCTGACATTACTGGGGCCGTCCGGCTGCGGAAAAACCACAACGCTCCCGCCTTTAATTTCGATTACAAGACCAACGTCTTCTTCCAGAAGGACGTGGGCGACGCGCTGACCATCTACGATAAATACTATCAGATGCTGAAGGTGGGTTAATCCATCGCTGCAAAAATGGAGGGATATCCTTGGTTAAGTTTGATGAACAAAAACAAATCGACAGCGTAAACGGTGCTTTGGCATTGCGGCCGCAAATCGAAGATCTGATCGACCGTCTGCTGGCAGAGGGCGTGAAAAACCTCTGCTGGCTGGGCATCGGCGGCACATGGGCCAGCTGTATGCAGGTGGTATGCTATCTCAAGGAGCACACCGACATGGATACCTTCGCCACCAACGCCGCAGAGTATTGCACCACAGGCGATAAGCGTGTGGGCGCGGGAACCCTTGTGGTTCTCTCCTCTGTGACCGGCACCACCACGGAGATCGTGGATGCGGTTCGTCTGGCCCAGAGCCACGGCGCAAAGGTGCTGGGGTTCATTGACAAGCCGGATGCTGAGCTGGCCACTCTGGTGGATTACTGCATCAGCTACAAGGGCAATGAACAGCTGAAGTTCTTTATGGTGGCGGACTGCTTCCTGCGCCGTCAGGGCAACTTCCCCGACTATGACGCCTATTATGCCCAGATGGACGCCTATCTGGCCAAGGATCTGGTGGAGATTGAGAAGATTGCCGATCCCTTTGCGGAGGACTTTGCCCGCAAGCATCTGGAGGACAAGCTCCACTACTTCGTGGGCGCCGGCTGCCTGTATGGCGCCACCTATTCCTACGCCATGTGCTACTGGGAAGAGATGCACTGGATTCGGACGAAGTCCATCCACAGTGCCGAGTTCTTCCACGGTATGTTGGAAATCGTGGACAAGGATACGCCGGTCACGGTCTTTGTGGGCGAGGATGCCCAGCGGCCCCTGGGCCTGCGTGTGGCGAAGTTCCTGCCGCGGATTTGCGAGAACTTCACCATTATCGACACCCATGATTATCCGCTGGAGGGTATCGATGAGAAGTACCGCGGACGGATGTGCTATGCCATTATGCACGCGGTAACCAATCGCATCGACGCCCATGTGGAAGCCATCAGCGGCCACGACATGGCCATTCGTCGGTACTACCGGAAGTTAGCGTATTAAGTGAAAAAGGGCGGGTTCCCCCGCCCTTTTTTCAGAGGTTTGCTTATGAAGTTTGGGATGTTTACCAGCGGTTATCAGCGTCTGCCGCTGGAAAAATGCTTTACAGACGCTGCGCAACTGGGGTATGATTACATAGAGCTTTGGGGCGGCTATCCCCACGCCTTTGCCCCGGATGTGATAGAGGACTATCGGGAGATCTGCCGCTTGCAGGAGCATTACGGCATTCCCGTGCCTGTCTATACGCCGGAGCACAATGCCTATCCCTATAACTATATGCTGGGGACGGAAAAGCAGTGGCGCAATTGTATGGCGTATCTGGAGGTGTCTGTCCGTGCCGCCGGGCTGATCGGCGCCGGGCAGATGCTGATTTCCGTGGGACACGGCGGCGAGTGCCCGGCGGAATTGCGCCGCGCACGGCTGCGCCGCTCTGTGGAGCATCTTGCCTGCGTTGCCGAACGGGAGCATGTTGTCCTTCTGCTGGAAACGCTGTCCCCTCTGGAGAGCAACACCTGCACACGGCTTCATGAGCTCAAGGAGCTGCTGGAGGCGGTGGACTCGCCGTGGCTGATGGGGATGTGCGATGTGGTGCCGCCGGTATTGCAGGGCGAGGACCCGGTGGACTATTGCCGCCATCTGGGAAGCAGAATGGCCCATTTGCATCTGGTGGACTGCGATGGCGTGACGGAAACCCATCTGATCCCCGGAGACGGTGTATTGAACCTGAAACAGATTGTCAGCGACTTCCGGCAGGCGGGCTATGACGGCCGCGCCACGCTGGAGCTGGTGACTCACTATATGGACGATCCTACCGGCGCCGCAGGACTGGCGCTGCAAAGAGCAAAGGAGTTATTATGATAAAAATTGCGTGCGCAGGCGACAACTGTGTGGATTATTATGACAACACCGGCGAGAGCTTTCCCGGCGGAAATCCTGTCAATGTTTCGGTGTATGTAAGGCGTCTGGGCGGCCAGTCCGCCTATCTGGGCGCGGTGGGTACGGATGATTTTGGAAAACAGATGTGCGCCGCGCTGCAAGAGAAGGGCGTAGACGTCAGCCATGTGCAGATTCTGCCCGGCAAAACTGCCTTCACCCATGTAGAGCGCATCAATGGTGAGCGGGTATTCGGCGATTATGATGAGGGCGTCATGGCGGATTTCAGACTCCGGCAGGCGGATTTCGACTTCCTCAAGGGATACAATCTGCTGGTCACCGGACTGTGGGGGCATACGGAAAGTCAACTGGCCGACGTTCGCGCCATGGGGATCCCCGTGGCCTTTGACGGGGCCGAGCGCCCGCTGGATGAGGCGGGCAGGATCGCGCTGCCCCATGTGAACGTGGCGTTTTTCTCAGATGACGCCTCCGATGAGGAAAGCCTCAAGGCGCGGATTCTGGAGATAGCGGCGCTGGGCCCCCAGATCGTGGTGGCCACCCGAGGCGGAAAAGGGAGCCTTGCCTATGACGGCGAAAGCTTCTATCCGGGCCAGATCGTTCCGTGCTCCGTGGTGGATACCATGGGCGCGGGGGACAGCTTTATTGCCGGATTCCTGATGGCGTGGCTGAAAAAGGAGTCGATCCCGGCCTGCATGCGTGCCGGAGCGGAAAATGCAGCTGTAACGCTGGGCTATCCCGGCGCGTGGTGATAATAAAGGAGCGAATCAACACGGAAGAACTGCTGAAGTCTTTGCAGGAGCTGCTGGCCATTGAATCGGTGGCCCGGCGGGATCAGGAAAAGCCCCTCGGAAACGGCGTGGCCCAAGCGCTGGATTACACGCTTTCCCTTTGCCAACGTATGGGCTTTCATACAAAGAACGCCGACGGGCTGTACGGCTATGCGGAAATCGGCGAGGGTGCGGAGATCATCGGCTGCCTTGGCCATCTGGACGTGGTCCCCGCGGGAGATGGCTGGCATTATCCGCCTTATGCCGGAACCATAGACGGCGGACGGCTGTACGGCCGCGGCACAATCGACGACAAGGGGCCCACCCTGATCGCGCTTTTCGCGGCCCATGATGTGGCGCAGGCGTATGAACGCGCCGGAAAGCCCATGCCCCGTCGCATCCGCTTTATCTTCGGACAGACGGAGGAATCCGGCCCTTGGGATGATATGGCGGCCTATGTGGCCCATGAAGAGCCTGTTCGCTTTGGCTTCACACCGGATGCGGATTTCCCCGCCATCTACTGTGAAAAGGGGATTTTGCGCCTTCATCTGACCATGCCGCTGACCGACTCCGGTATTCTGGACGCCAAAGGCGGCACGGTGGTGAACATGGTGCCGGATGCCTGCACGGTCACTACGGCAGCGGGAACCTATCAGGCGGCGGGAAAATGCGCCCACGGCAGCACGCCTTGGCGAGGCGAGAACGCCATTGACCGCGCCATGGAGCAGCTGCCGGCAGAGAGCGGGCCGTTCGCCGCGGCATATCGGGCGCTGTTTTATTCATTTGCAAAGTTATTTCTGCATAGTTTTACAATAATTATACATTGCTAAATTTATTTTAGACGGATGCCGCGCAGCACCTCCGTTGTGGTGAAACCGCTGCCTTCAAACCGCAGGTCTTTTAGCGCAAACGGAAGCTTCGCTGTGCTGTCAAGCTTTATCAGCCGATAATTCAGCCGCAAACGCTCGGCATTTTCCGTGATCGAACGACGAACGGACGGCTTTTCAATCTGCTCCGCGTTTTGCAGTACAGCTTCGAGCGTACCGAATTTGCGGATGAGCTGCGATGCTGTTTTCTTGCCGACCTTCTCCGCACCCTTGACATTATCAGCCGTGTCGCCTGTAAGCGATTTAAAGTCCGCATACTGCATGGGTGAAATGCCGAATTTTTCACAGAACTGCGCGGGCGTGTAGATCACCGTGTTTTTGCCGCGGTACCGCAGCACGGAGACATGCTCGGAGAGCAGCTGAAACAGGTCGCTGTCAAACGACGAAATCACCGTTTCGGTGTCATTAAATGTCAGCGCATAACTTGCAATCACATCATCCGCCTCGCAGTCTGTTGTTTCAAAGCGCTTGATCTGCAAATAATCGAGCGCGCGGTAAATATCGCCGAGCTGCGAATACGGGTTTTCCTCTTCCGGCACGGTACGGAGATCCGGGCGGTTTGCCTTATAGGCTTTGTCCAAATCCGCGCGGGTGTTTTCAATTTCGCCATCGAATACCGCAAGCACATGTGTCGGACCTACCATGCGAATGATTTTCAGCAGCGCGCCGACAAACCCCAGCACGCCCTGTATCGCCCGACCGTCCGCCCCGAAAATTCGCGCCGGCATGCCGAAAAACATTTGAAACAGCAAGTTGCTGCCGTCGATAAGCAAGAGTTTAGCCATGGTTTGATCTCCTCGAATTTTTCAAAGTTCCGCATATAGCAAAAAGTCCTGACTTTCCGAAGAAAATCAGGACTTTGGTGGAGACGGACGGGATCGAACCGTTGACCTCTTGAATGCCATTCAAGCGCTCTCCCAGCTGAGCTACGCCCCCGTTTGGTACTTGAAGATTATAACACAGGTGGTTACAAATTTCAAGCCCTTTTTTGTTTTTTATTGATCTTTTTTCGCAAAGCGAAAAATATCGCCGTTTATTCGATGCTGTGAATGCGGTATGTTCCGCTTTCGGCAGCTTTGTAAGCGAGGCCATCTTCAAAGACATAGCCGCTTTCAAGACGAATAACGCCGTGCATGGTGCTTGGCAGCTCAACCGTCAACTCAATGACGTCGTCCTCATCCCTCTCCCATGCGGAAGCGATGCGGCCTGCGGGTGCAATGTGGAACGCTTCGGCATGTGTGAGGTGCGAGATAAACGACGGGCGGAAATCCACCTCATTCGGTTCACCGTGCGGCGCCATGCGGATACCGGAGAGCGCCTGCGTAAACCAGCTGCTGATGTCGCCCCAGAAGTGGTGATTCAGTGAGCCGATGCGATCACTGCCCTCGGGCTGAAACATCTCCCACAGCGTCGTGGCGCCGCGTGCGATCCAGTTGCCGTAGGACGGATAATCCGGGCGGGTGATCATGGAGAACGCGAGGTCACTGTACCCGAACTCCGTCAAAACATGGAACAGCACGCGTCCGCCGAGCACGCCAACATCGAGGTGATACTCCTGCTCCTCAATGAGGTTGATAAGCTGCTCAAACGCCGCCTTGCGCTCTGCGGGCTCGAAGATGTTGTAGCAGATGGCCATGGCCTGCGAAGTCTGGCAGTTGCCGGCAGCGAGCATAGTGTTCTCGTCGATGAGATACTTGCGCACGGCAGCTTTCCAGCGCTTAGAAAGCGCGCGGGCAAACGCCGCCTGCTCCGGCATATTGAGCTTATCGAACAGAAACGCGGCTTTATCCGCCATGTCCTTTGAGAGCACCGTATCGGTGAATGCGAGTGGCGATTTATATTCGTGCGCTTCGCGTCCCGGCGGGCACCAGTCGCCAAGGCCGATGGCGAGCAGGTCGTGCTCGTCCATACGCGTTGTGAGGTAGTGCAGGTATTTGATGATCGCCGGGGCGCACAGTTTGGCGGAATCCAAATCGCCGCGGTACTGATACAGTCTGTACGGCAGCTCAATGAGCACGCTGTCCCATGCGGGGCCGTTGCCCCAAGCAAAGCCCCAGCCGCTTGTGGGCACGATGCCGGGCAGTGCGCCGTTATTATCCTGTGCTTTCACAATGGCACGCAGCCATTCGCGGTAGCTCTTTTCTGCACCGAGGTTCAGCAGAATATGTTCGGAAGAAAGTGCCGCGTCGGCCGTCCAGCCGTTTTTCTCGCGCTGCGGGCAGTCCGTCGGGAAATAATAGAAATTCGTCACGTCCGATTGGCGCGTCATTTGCTGCAATTTGTTTGCGGTCTCATCCGAGCAGGAGAAACCGCCGCGCTCTTCGAGCAGCGAGTGCATCTCAAGCGCTGTGAGCAGGTCTTCCGTCGCTTGCGCTTCGGTGATGCCGCTGACGAGCACATAACGGAAACCGTGATACGTAAACGCCGGTGTATATACCTCTTCCCCGTCGCCGCGGCAGGTATACACGTCTTTGTGGACATATTCGAGGTCGCGCGCCCAGTGCTCACGCTTAAACCAGGTATTTTCCACGTCCGGCAGGCCGTCCTTCAAGTGCTCGCCGTGCCGAAGTTCTATGCGCTGGTCAAGCTCGCCGCGCACGCACAAGCGGCACACACCGGCGGTGTTGATACCGAAATCGTACAGATAGCCCTTTTCCGTTTTCGTAACGGAGATGGGCTTTAATTCATTTACGATGTCAATCGGCTCCGCGGTACACAGGCGCTTTTCGCCGCGCGGCTGCGGGGCGCGTTCGGCAAATTTCCATGCACTGTCGTCAAATCCGATCGTATTCCAGCCGGGTATTTCTAAGCGGCCGTCGTAAATTTCACCGAAGCGATAGTCATCAAACAGCAGCGGAGACGATTCCGTGCGCCACGTTTCGTCACTTTCAATGCAGTGTGCCTCCCCGCTTTTGTCCGAGTACGTCAAGCACAGCGCCATTTGCGGTGCGGCACGGAATGCAGCGGTGTCGAAATCCCAGATATGCCCGCCGGGGTTATTCGTGAAGCCGTTGCCAAGCCACACGCCAAGCACATTTTCGCCCGCGCGGAGCGTGACCTCATACGTATCGTAATACACAAGGTCATCGGGATTGCTGATGTACGGCGCAAGACGTCCCTTTGTGATGCGTTCGCCATTTAAATACAGCTCATAAAAGCCGAGCGCCGTGATGATAACGTTTGCTTTGGCTTCGTGATCGGCTTGAAATGCGCGGCGCAGATACGGCGCAGGCACGTGGTGTTCAAATGTATTGTAAGCTTCGGATGCGCGGATAAAAGACTTCGGAAATTCCATTTTAACTCCTCCAAAAAGGACTGAATTCCTCTTTTATGACTGCTGTTTTGCTTTTGATTCGGTTGTGGGATCTACGTAGACGGTCTTATACTGCACATAGATGACCATGCCGGGCTTTGCGCCCTGCGGCTTTGAAACATAGCGGATCTGCGTGTAATCGACCGGCACTTGCGCGGAATCCTTCGCGCGGCTGTGCTGCGCGGCAAGCACGGCGGCTTCCTCCATGGCGGTCTCCGTCGGTGCTTTGCCGTCTGTGACGAGCACCGTGTGCGAGCCGGGGATGTTCTTCGTGTGAAACCAAATATCGTTGTTGTTTGCGTCCTTCATTGTCAACTTGTCATTCTGGCGGTTATTGCGCCCGACAAGCACCGTGAAGCCGTCACTCGTCTTGAACTTGAGCGGTGCGGAAAGCGCAGGCTGCTTCTGGTTCTTTTTGCCCTCCCTGCGGCGCACGTAGCCCTGTTCGGCAAGCTCGGCGCGAATCTCATTTAAATCGCGCTCGTTTTCGGCGAGGGCAAGCGATTCGAACACGCTGTCGATATACGTCAGCTCCGTCTGCGCAAGGCCGATCTGCTCGGTCAGCTTTTCCTCCGCCGTTTTCGCCTTGCGGTAGTTTTTATAGTATTTCTGCGCGTTCTGCTGCGGCGTGAGCGCCGGGTCGAGCGCAATCTCAAGCTCCGCCAAATTCTCATCATAGAAATTTTGCAGCTTTACGGATGTTTCACCCTTTTGAATCGCATACATATTCGCACTGAGCAGGTCGCCCTTGATGCGCAGTGTGTCGCGCTCGGCGCATGCGGAAAGCTCTGCCTGCTGGTTCGCGATCTTGCGGCTCAAACGGTCAGCGTGATTCGCAAGCAGACGCAGAAGATCCTGACTTTTCACGCGCATACGCTCAATCTGGTCGCGCTCGGCGTAGAACGCGTCGAGCATTTCGGAAAAGCTCTTTTTTTCACTGACCGTCATCGCGCTGCCGTACTGACGAATGTCCATAAACGCGAAATCTTTCGGTTTATTCTGCGGGTCGATGACAATATGCGGCGTGCCGGAAACGTTTTTCGCCGTCTCCATCAGCGTTGCCACGTACATCTCCGTGCGGCGGCGCTGCGGGGGCGTCATGCTTTTCACATACACCTCATGCCCCAGCCCCGCGCTGTTTTCGACTTCGCGCGCAATGATCGGCGAAATGCCCTGCAAAACGGACATCAACGCTTTGGAAAGCTCCATATCACGCGGTAAAGCATCGATACGCGCCATGATCTCCTCCACCGTGCAGGTAAGCATGGAAAGCTTATCCTGCGGTGGCGGCAGGCGGTATAAAAGCCCAGGCAACACAAGACGCTCCGAAGACATCTCGGCATCCACGCGTTTTAGTGCATCGATGATTTTGCCGTTTTCATCAACCAAAATGATATTGCTGTACCGGCCCATGATCTCCACGGCAAGCGTCAGCTCCACGTGGTCGCCGAGCTCGTTCACGCTGTCGAATTTCAGCATGAGCGCACGCTCCAAGTCGGGCTGCGTGATCTCCAAAAGCTTTGCACCCTGCAATTTCTTGCGCAAAAGCATGCACAGCATCGGCGGCCGCTGCGGGTTTTCCACCGGAATCGTCGTCAGATTGACGCGCGCACTGTTTGCACGGGCGGAAATGAGCAGCTTATATGCGGCGCTGAAGCCGCGAAATGCGAGAATCAGCTCATCGCGGTTCGGCTGAAACACACGGTCTACGCGCGTGCCGAGCAAGGACGTGCCGATTTCCTCTTTTAAATGTCGTAAAAACACACCATCCAGTGCCATTTTATAAAACCATCGCTTTTAAAAAGCGCCTTTCTGTTCTGTTTCAAAGCGTTTCCATCGGCGGGCGTTCGCTTTCGGAAACGATAAATTCCACACCCGGGCAGGCTGTGTCAAGATAAGCTTTCAGCCGCTCACGGTACGGCAGCTCCGTGTGGTAGTGCCCGGCTTCATATAAAGCCAGTCCCGCCTGCTGCGCCGCGACGGCCTCGTGGTGCTTCACTTCGCCGGTGACGAACGCGTCCGCGCCCTTTGCCTGCGCTGCAAGGGCATAGTCTCCCCCGGCACCGCCGACGACCGCGACTGTGCGGAGCATTTTGCTGACCGCCGTGCAGCGCACCGCCGAAAGCCCCAGCGCTTCCTTAATGTGCACCGCAAAGTCCTCCGTTGTCATTTCTTCCGGCAGCTCGCCCATGTAGGCAATGTCCGTTTCGCCCTCTTTTAAAATGCCGCAGACGTTTTGCAGCCCCAGTTTGCGGCAAAGCGCATCGTTCACGCCGTAGGGATATGCCATATCGAGATTCGTGTGCGCACTGATGACCGCAATGCCGCTCTGCACAAGCGCATAGATGATGTTCTGCGGCTGCACGGTACGCAGCGGGTTAAAGATCACCGGGTGGTGGCTGATGATGAGCTCCACGCCGATGCTTTTCGCCTCACGCAAAACGCGCGGCGTGACATCCAAGCAAAGCAACGTCTTTGTGACGTCGACATTTTCATCACCGACCAGAATGCCGACGTTATCAAAATCCATTGCCGTTTGAAACGGCGCAATACGGTCTATGGCGTCATAGATCTCTCGAACGGTCATGCGTTCTCCTCCTCGCCGTACAGATCTAAAAGCATTTGCAGCAAAATTTCCAGCGCGCTGCTGTCTGCGCCGTCGTGCCGCATGCCCTTGATCTTATTTTCGATGTTGTGCCGCACGCTTTTGGCATAACGTGCGCTGAACGGACTGCCGGGTTTGATCTGCCCCATATATAAATCAATCAGCTTCAAATTATCCCGCTTTTGATCGGTATAGTACACGGACATCACGGAGTAAATTTTATCACTATCTACTACCGCTTCTTCGCGGTCAATCGTAAAGCCCAGCGCGGCAAGTCCCTCTCTAAGCTGCATGGCGGTCGTCATCGGCTGCAAAACAAGGTGCTTATCCATCGCGCACAGCCATGGCGCTTCCGAGATGATACGCAAAATAAGTTCACCGCCCATGCCGGCGATGACAATGTCCTCCGCCTCATCGGGCAGCACCCCGTGCAGACCGTCTCCACGCACAAAGTGCATTTTGTCCGCCACACCGCAGCGCGAAGCATTGTTCATGGCGCTTTCCAGCGGCCCTTTGTGAACATCAACCGCAACGGCAAACGGTATCTTGCCGCTTTGCAGCAAACAGACCGGCACATAGCCGTGGTCTGTGCCGATATCGGCAAGTTTTTTGCCTTCCCGCACAAAATCTGCACATTTTTGCAGACGCGCGCCAAGGGTGGGTGCTCGTTCTATTCTGTTTTGTTCCATGAGTTCCTCCGAATTGCCGGATCGGCGAATTTGCTTATTTTGTGGCGAAGCGCGCGTTAAATGCTGCTGCGAACTGCTCTGCATCCATACCATGCACTGCACAGGCCTCTGCGACTGTTTCGCCGCGTGCGGCGGGACATTCAATGCAATGCATGCCCGCTTCCCTGAAAAACGCTGCGGCATCCGTCTCCCGCCGCAGAATATCGCCGATGATGGTATCAACCGTAATGTGCATAAAACATCCCCCTTTAAAGATATTTAACCAATTTAATTATACGATGCATAAGTTTGTTTTGCAAGGTGTATCACGGCTTTCCGCGTAAATATCGTAAATATTTATAAAGCAATATTTGTCTTTGAACTGCAAAATGCCCGGCAGTCTCCCGCCGGGCACCGATATGCGTTTTAAAGCTTATCTTTCTTCCTTCATGCGTGCAAAGCACTCGCTGCAATAGACCGGACGGTCCTCACGCGGCTTGAAGGGAACGGTTGCTTCCTTGCCGCAGGCGGCGCAGACAGCCGTGTACATCTCACGTTCCGGCTTTGCTGCATTCTTGCGGTTCTGGCGGCATGCCTTGCATCTCTGCGGCTCGTTCTCGAAGCCCTTGGATGCGTAAAATTCCTGCTCGCCGGCTGTGAATACAAATTCTTTGCCGCATTCCTTGCAGATCAGGGTCTTGTCTTCGTACATGTGTTTTTACCTCGCTTTGGTCATAATAGAATAGAATGAGTTTTGCCCCCGGCGGATTTGCACCGCTTCATTGAAAAACAACGCCATCAACTGTGGAAGGGCATATACATATAAATATATAGAAAAGGTATCCGCGCGAAAGTCATCCTTTGGCGTCATTGTTTTTCTGCCGCAGCTTTTTGCGTACACGCGCCATCGCGTTATCGAACGCACGCGCCGAAATGCCGAGTTTTCTCTCTGCTTCCTGCCGCTTATAGCCGCCAAGATACAAAGAAAGCACACGCAGCTCAAAATCGGAAAGTGAAATATGGATAACAGAAAGCAGCCGGTCCATCTCGTCACGGCTCTCCAAAAGCGTTTGCGGGTCGGAAAGGCGGTCTGCCCCAAGGTCTTCCATCTCCTCAATGGGCACAGCGTTATTGAGAAAAGAATTTTTCAGACTGGAGCTGCGCCGCACGGCGCTGACGATTCGATTGTTGATGCACCGCCCGGCATACGTTTCAAACGACGTCCTTTCGCTCGGCTTATAGGAATTCGCCGCATCTAAAAGCCCCAAAAGCCCCTCCTGGTACAGGTCTTCCCGCTCAAGGGAAAAAATCTCGCGAAAACTGCACGCCTTGATGCGGATGACCTTCAGGTAGCGCGCCGCAAGCTCCGAAAACGCCGCGTCATCTCCGTTTTGAAAACGAAGTGCCAGCGCCTCATCGCTGAGCGGTATACTATTTTTCTGCCCGGTTTCCTGCATGAGAACGCTCCAAATGACTACTGTTTCTTTATCATACTCCAAACCCTTACAGAAGTCAAGACAAATCTTCCTATACTGTACAAAAATGCTCGACCGAATTTTTACATTTATATCTATCCTGCAAACTTAAACTTCTATTGCCAAAATTCGATAAAAAGTATATAATGCAGACAAGAACTGCGAAAGGCGGTAAAAATATGGTATCAAAAGCATTCAGCATGGGACTTTTCGGCATGCACGCGTTCAAAGTGGAAGTGGAATGTGACCTTTCTGCCGGTCTGCCTGCCTTTGACCTTGTCGGCCTGCCGGACGCCGCCGTAAAGGAATCGCGCAATCGCGTGCGCGCCGCACTGAAAAACTGCGGGTTCGATTTCCCCGTCAGCCGCATCACGATGAACCTTGCCCCTGCCGACGTGCGCAAAGAGGGCCCCGTTTACGACCTGCCGCTGCTCATCGCTTTATTGAAAGCCACCGGCCAGCTGAATGTCAACACGGACGACTGCATTTTTGCGGGCGAGCTTTCGCTTTCCGGTGCGCTGCATCCTGTGCGCGGTGTGCTCTCCATGGCGATAGAAGCCGGAAAGCTCGGCTACACGCGCATGTTTGTGCCTGCGGAAAACGCCTATGAAGCCGCCGTTGTGACCGGGCTTTCGGTCTACCCTGTGCCGGACGTGTTCACACTCATCGATCATCTGCGCGGTACAAAGCCGATCCTGCCCGCCGCGCCGTACCACAGCGATCCGAAAAATCAGCCGCCGCTGCCGGACTTCGCCGATGTAAAAGGGCAGGCACAGGCAAAGCACGCTTTAGAGATTGCCGCAAGCGGCGGGCACAACGTGTTGCTCATCGGCTCGCCCGGTTCCGGCAAAAGCATGCTTGCAAAGCGGCTGCCGTCCATTCTGCCGCAAATGTGCTTTGAGGAAATGATCGAAACGACCGAAATTCACTCCGTTGCGGGACTTCTGCCGAGCAACACCGCGCTCATTGAAACGCGCCCCTTCCGCTCGCCGCACCATACCATCTCCGGCCCGGGGCTTTCGGGCGGCGGATCTATCCCCCGCCCCGGCGAGATCTCCCTCGCACACAACGGCGTGCTGTTTTTGGATGAGTTGCCGGAGTTTTCGCGCAGCTCCATGGAGACGCTGCGCCAGCCGCTTGAGGACGGTGTTGTGACCGTTTCGCGCGTGAACGGCACGGTCTCTTTCCCGTGTAAATTTATGCTCGTCGCCGCCATGAACCCCTGTCCATGCGGCTATTACGGTCACCCCACACGCCCGTGCACCTGCTCGGAGACCGCCGTGGCGCGATACCTCGGCCGCGTTTCCGGTCCACTGCTCGACCGTATCGACCTGCACATTGAAGTGCCGCCGGTCGATTTTCGCGACCTCTCGAACACCGCAAAGGAGGAAAGCTCCGCGTCCATCAAAGTGCGTGTGGATGCCGCGCGGGACATTCAAAACAAGCGTTTTGCGAACACCGGCATCACCTGCAATGCACAGATTCCGCCGGAAATGCTGCATGAAGTCTGCCGCACCGCGCCTGCTGCCGATGCCCTGCTGAAAAACGCATTTGAAAAATTCGGGCTTTCCGCCCGCGCCTACGACCGTGTGCTAAAGGTTTCGCGCACCATCGCCGACCTCGATAACAGCCGCGACATCGAAGCGCGCCACGCCGCCGAGGCCGTGCGCTACCGCACGCTCGACCGCAAATATTGGACGAGATAGAATTATACAAACTAAAAAGCAGTTCTTCCTCACGGAGGTCACATCGCGTCAGCAGTGAAAATTCTGCCGTTTACTTCAATACTCCACTTCCTTGTGTTTTTTCCGTTCATCCCGAAATTTCCTTCAAAAGCGCAGTGCAGCCTTCATAAACATCGCGCCAGGTCGCTTTAAAATCGCCGGTGTACCACGGGTCAGCCACGTCGCCGGGACGATTGGTGTGCTCCATCAGCAAAGAGAATTTATGCTCCGGGTCACCTCCGCAAATACGCTGCATGCCGCGCAGATTGGAACTGTCCATGCCGATGATGTAGTCGAATTTATCATAATCCGCACGCGTCATCTGGCGCGCCGCATGGCCGTCGCAGCGAATGCCGTGTTCCAAAAGCTTGCGCTTTGCGGGCGGATACACCGGGTTGCCGAGTTCCTCTCGGCTCACCGCCGCCGAAGCAATCTCAAATGCGCCGCTTTCCCCCGCTTTCGCCGCAAGGTCTTTCATCACAAACTCCGCCATCGGGCTGCGGCAGATATTGCCGTGGCAGATAAATAAGATTTTTGTCATTTTTGTTCCCCTATCTTTATTTTGACTGTATCGCTATTTTACCATATTCCCGTTTCATTTTCCAGTGTAAACGAGAAGCCGCCGTGTGCGCCCACATTTCCGAAACCTACGCCGCCATTAGAGGGTTGGACTTAGGGATTTGCAAAAAACTATAAGCCGACCTTTCTTCAAGCGGAAATAAATCAAGCCCACATAAATGGCAATGCCAAATGTGTGGGCTTGATTTCTACAGTTCTAATATTAATCCTTTGGATGGGTGGGAGGCTTTTTTAAATGCGTTTTTGATTGCACGCGCTTCGCACTCACCACGACCAGCGATTTCACGAATAATATCGTGACTGCTTTTTAGTTTGTCCGTAGGAAATGTCATCTTTACCGCCGTTCCGTCTAAATAAGTATCTATCGTTTCAATCCCTTTATCTGTGGCATAGATACACTTGCCACCAGAAGCAATGCAAAAGGTTCCACCTAATTCCTTGCATATTTCACTAACCATGTATAATCCGTATCCGGAATTTGCCCATTCGTCATTCGACCGATTTCCTCTACGAGGATCAAACGCTTGCGAAATTCCCGCTTTGATAGCATAAGACAAGGCTGATTCATCGTCAGTGGCATATGCTCTGTGGATGGAATTTTTCTGTAAACTCTTTTTGACGCCAATTCCCTCATCGACAATTGCAATTTCCGCAGTTTGATCATTCCAGTACTGACCACATATCCATGCAGATGATTCCTCTGCGTGTTCTGGTATATTTCGCAGTATTTCACGTATTAAATATGTCATCAGTGCTTGCATTTCTGCATTGTGCCTACAAATAATACGAGATAGTTTTGCTGCTTCCTTTTCGATAGAATCACCCAGTGTACCATATTCTCCTGCCGCTATCTCATCAGAGTGCAGTTTAATCAAGTCGAGTTTTGTAATAGGCAAGTAATTGTCATTTCCGCTCGCACCCCCTGGAACGTTTCCTATTGGTAATGTCTCGGAAATTGATTTAAAGAACCCCATATGTGCAGCATATGAAATGCCTGTTCTGCTTTGATCACACTGCAACCGGAACGGCACATCTAAGTGCTTGTTCCTTAATTGCTTTAAAGCAATAGATGTGAGTAGCATACCGAACGGTCGCACCCAGCCCATATTTGCGATTAAAGTCATTTCGTCTACGGTGTCAAAATCAATTTTGTTGATTTCACTCGCCAGAGAAAGGGCGCTTATGGTATTAAGATCGGGAATTGTATATTCCAAACGACTTCATCTCTTTCCAATTTTAGTTACAAAACCTACCTCTATTATATTTCCTCAAACCGTTTCGCCAACTGCATAAAACTTGAATTCGGCATGACCTGCTTGGACGGGATAAACAGATACCGCCGCTGCTTATAGCCGTTTGCCTTGCCCCAGCGAGAGGCAACCTCGCAGTATTGGATACCGCGCTTTTTCTTAGCAATCACATCCGGGTTACTGAGCTTGTCCTCGCCCTTTACCTCCACAAGATAAATCGTATCGTCGGTCTCCACAACGAAATCCGGCTCATAGTTATGCCCGTGATTGTAGGTGATATTGAATTCCTGTGGAGCAGGGCGAAGCCAGTTCTGCACATCGGTGTCCGTCTCCAACACCCGTGCAAGTACCAGTTCGGGGCGGCTGTCAAACTTGGCGGCGCTGAATACGCCCCGCTTGACACCTTCAAACAGAACTGATTGGATATTCCCGGTATAATCATCGGAGAAAAGATTGACCCGTTCGGCACAGCTGTAAGACTGCTGCAGGTTGTAATCTCTTGTGCCGACGACCTCTTCCTGCAAAAAGCCGTTCTCACAATAGAAGTGCTGCAGCATTTGCTTATAGATCTTGTTTCCGATATCACGCTTGTACATCATAATGATGTTTTGCATTCCGTTTGTGCCATATCGGGTTTCGTAATGGTCGCAGACCTGAGTAATCAGTTTGAACAGCAGTTTGGAACACTTTTCGTAATCGATTTCCGGCTTTGCACGCAGCTGTTCCAGAATGACCTTTTTCGGATTGTAGCCCTCAAAATCGATTGCATCGCCCTTGATACGCTGCCGGTCCTGCATATCCTCCAGATTCTGAACGAGCAGCTCATTCTTGATCGGCACATGGGTGAACTCCGTCATATCCATCTCAAAGTCCACAAACACATATTCCTCAACACCGGCATCCGTTACCTTGATACGGGGAATCGGAATAAATTTGTTCACGGCAGCTCTGTGCGTTTCCTCGGTTTGGTAGAGCATCCATGCTGCCAGCGGCATTTCATTCTCCTTGAAGGTCTGTCCCAGATCCTTATCCTCAGCGACCTTCTGTTTGACTGTTTCTACAATTTGCTGTGCCTGCACAGGGGTGACCGTATGCGCCGGGGTATGCTGAATGTGCTGCTCAACCTCTGCTTTGATTAAGTCAGCTGCCTTCTTGAGCAGTGCATCTGTGGTATCCGTCTTTTCAATTTGAGTATGAGCATACGCTTTTTCCAGCTCGGCATCCGGATCGGTTTCTATTGTCAGCTGAGTATAGACCACTTCTTCGGGTTTGATCTCTTCTGCTTTAATGACATTCCCGGCCTTGAAAATAGAATCACCCTTCTGTGCCTCCGCCAAAATATCATTGAATTTATCATGTGCAGTCAGCATGACGGCGTCCACATCCCGGTCACCGGTGCGCTCTCCATAGGGCAGGCGCAGACCGCGACCGACCATCTGCTCTCGCAGAATTTTGGATGCGGCCGTCCGAAGCGGAACGATGGTATAGAGGTTGTTGACGTCCCAACCTTCTTTGAGCATATTGACATGGATCACGATCTCCACCGGATTTTTCGGGTTTTCCACATCCAGAAGCAGACGAGTGTTCGCTTCGGTCTCTGCGCCTTTCTGTTTAGAGTGGACGATTATCATTTTGTTGCGATATGCGCCACCACGGAATTCGTCTGACTTTACGAATTGCTCCACCCAGGTTGCGTGATCTGTATCCTTGCAAACTACGAGCATAAACGGCTTTACCACAGGCTTGCCGTGATTGGCAGCGTAGACTTCCAATTTGCGCTTTGTGCTTT